>Ga0224501_10001379_pt1 | contig 18838 bp, 15 predicted proteins | sample SF_Oct11_sed_USG_4_FD_169105 | JGI IMG/M metagenome (GOLD analysis project Ga0224501, IMG submission 169105) | Sediment microbial communities from San Francisco Bay, California, United States - SF_Oct11_sed_USGS_8_1 | ecosystem: Environmental > Aquatic > Marine > Sediment | place: USA...
CCCCCTTCACGCCGGGTACTCTTCTCAAGAAAAATAGGCTTGAGAACGCATGGAAGGGAACCAGTAAAAAAGAAGAACAGAGCAAGAACCCCTAGCCGCCGTCAGGCGGCATCCCCCGAAACCCGACGCACCCCCCCTGCGTCGGGTTTTTATTTTCGTATACGCCGATCAGCAGGTGATTCGCAGCAGGTGATTCGCAGCAGGTGATTCGCAGCAGGTGATTCGCAGCAGGTAATTCGCAGCAGGTAATTCACAGGAAGGGCCTTGCCGGCAATCCCCCGGCTTGCCGGATGGGCAGCCGGGGAGAAATATCAGGGAAATATGCAAGGGGAAATTTCGCAGGCAGAGGCTGCAATGGCATCAGCCCGCTCAGTCGGGCAGGCTGATCTTGCCGAAGGAATACCGCCGGCCCTCGTCACCGCGCATCAGGGGTATGAAGCCCTCCCCGCAAAGGGACTCGTTGGCCAGCATGGCGAAAAGAACCGCCTCCTTGGCCTCCGCCGGCACACCCAGTTCATCCACATCATGGAACTTAGGCTCCGGCAGACGCTCCTTCAGCCAGCGCTTGATCATGGGGTTCTTCCAGCCGCCCCCCGAACCATACAGGTGGGTATTGGAAAGGGAGGGGAGTTCTCCGGACAGGGCATCTCCGATGGTCTCGGCGGTCAGCCTTGTCAACGTGGCGATGAAGTCCAGCGGGGAGAGAGCCAGGGTCTGAGCATGTTCCCAGGCTTCTCCCATATATGTGTCGCCGTAGGTCTCCGGTCCGGTGGACTTGGGATGACGGCGCTTGAAATACGGATCGCTCAACAGCCACTCCAGCAGGTCATTGCTGACTGTGCCCTGGCGGGCCAGCAGGCCGTCTTTATCATAGCCGTCCTCGTTTTCCGGAAACAGCATCCTCACGGCCCGGTCGATCAGCGAGTTGCCCGGCCCGGTGTCCCCGAAAACGCTCAGCACGCCCGCCCCCTTGGGGGGCAGCCAGGTGAAGTTGGCGATTCCCCCGATGTTCAGCAATATCCGCGGGGTGGCACCGGCAAATACCAGGGTTTCCGCATAGGGGGCAATGGGCGCCCCCTCTCCCCCGCCGGCTATCTCCTTCTGCCTGAAATCGCTCAGGGTGATGATTCCCGTCCTGACAGCGATCAGGTCGCCATCGCCTATCTGCATGGTGGCGTGGCGGGTATGGCTCTCCTTCTTCCATGATCCCGGAGCATGGTAAATGGTCTGGCCATGGGAGGCGATCACATCCACCTGCGATGTCGGAACGCCCCACTCCTCAAGGGATGCCAACACCCATGAGGCGTGCCTTTCCGCCAGCCAGGCGTTCAGGATGCATAAATCCCGCAGCACCACCACCTCCTGTGAAACAACCGAGCCGAGTTTCTCCCGGTCTTCGCGGGCATAGGGAATGGTCTTGGAGTTTAGGATTTCAAACTTGGTTTGAATCCCCGATCCACTTACCCTGCACAGCGCCAGATCAAGTCCGTCCATGGAGGTCCCCGACATCATCCCCAGTATAAAGCGCTCCTTCTTCTCAATCACGCGCAACAGGCGCAACATGCGGTTCTGCATGGTTCTGGTCTTTCCTTTAGTATCAAATAGCTTCGAATTATTTATTGTCCGGACCCGACAGAATAATTCGGGTTCGACTCTCAACCAACTCCAAAAACCTGACCACCGCTACCCGGATGGCCTTTCCCCAGGTTCAGGCAGGGCTCCCGGTTGATCCTATCTGACCGGGCAGGCGGAACTCGAAGTGCGGACACGACCGGCAATCCTCCCGGCCGTGCGCCCCACTCAGAAGTTCTGCTCAATCAACTTGCGGAGGGTTTGAATCTCCTCCTCCATTTCCCCCCTGATGTTGGCCTCCTGATAGGGGTCCTTGATCTTGCGTTCCAGCTTTTCCAGGCGTTCCCGGCACATGTCAAGCATCTGCTGGGAGATCTCCACCTCCCAGTGGTGCTCAGGGTCAGGAACCGTGACCATGGAAACCCCGCCGGAATGGCTTTGATAGCGCACCAGCCAGCCACCCTGCACCTTGACCCTCATCGTTTGCGGATCAAGCGCTTCCCACTCAAATTTTATTTTCATCCCGTGTACGGCAAAGGTTGAAAACTTCCGGCGGTTTCAGTTCCTTGAGCCTAGGCTTTTCCCGGCCCGGCGTTACCAGCCTGGACAAGGGTGACCCCGGAACATCCACCGCATTCATTCCCCCGAGTTTATCGGTGTAATACTAGCTCATATTTCCGGATATGTCATGAGTCTGCGGAAAAATGTGCGACCAGCCTTTCCAGCAGTCCGGTATGGCGGACAACCGGGCGGGCGTTATGCACCGCCAGCGACACGGCGCGCTTTGTTCCTATCAGAACAACCAGGCCCCGGCCCCTGGTGATGGCCGTATAGAGCAGGTTGCGCTGCAGCATGATGGCGTGATGGGTGGTCAGGGGGAGGATCACCGCGGGGTATTCGCTCCCCTGCGATTTGTGGACGGTGATGGCATAGCCCAGGGTCACATTGTCCATGCCCTTGCGGTCCATCCACACCCTGTTGCCCTCAAAATCGATGGCCAGCTGCCCGGACTCGCTGTTGTAGGCCACCACCTCGCCCATGTCGCCATTGAAGACCTCCTTCTCGTAATCGTTCCTGGTCTGCATGACCTTGTCCCCCACCCTGAAGCTCCGGCCGCCGATGATGGCCTCCTGGCCGTCCGGGTTCAGCCACTGGCGCAGCATCTGGTTCAGGTTGCGCGCCCCGGTAAGCCCCCTGTGCATGGGCGTTATCACCTGGACATCGTTTTTAGGCTCCAGGTTGAACCGGCGGGGAATGCGCTCCATGAGCATGGTGCGGATTTTTTCCACGATCCGCTCCGGTTCGGCCTCCTCGATGAAGTAAAAGTCGCTGAGTTCGTCGCCGGCAGGGCGGGAAAGGTCCGGCATCCGGCCCTTGCGGATGTTGTGGGCGTTGGCGGTGATGCGGCTCTGCTCCGACTGGCGGAAGATGGTCTCCAGCCGGGATACGGCAAAGGAGCCGGATTCGATCAGGTCCCCCAGGATCCTGCCGGGGCCCACCGAGGGCAGCTGATCCACATCCCCCACCAGGATCAGGCGGGCGTGGGTGGGGGTAGCCGCCAGCAGAGCCGCCAGCAGCAAGGTGTCTATCATGGAGCTTTCGTCCACGATGATCAGTTCCATCTCCAGCTGACAGTCCCTGTTACGGCGGAAGCCCACGGGGCTGGCCTCCAGCAGCCTGTGCAGGGTCGTGGCCTGCTGGCCGGTGGCCTCGCCCAGCCGCTTGGCCGCCTTGCCGGTGGGCGCGGCCAGAGCCACCTGGGGCATGGTGCCCGCCACCATCCCCAGGATGAACCTGATAATGGTGGTCTTGCCGGTGCCGGGCCCGCCGGTGATAACCAGGAGCTTGTGGCTCAGGGCATCCTCCACGGCCTGGCGCTGGGCCGCGCTGAGGCTTATACCCGTGGCTCCCTCCATGGCGGATACGGTCTCGGTTATCTCCTTGAAGCGGGTGAAGGCCGCTCCCCCCGCAATCCGGCCGAGGTCCTCGCTGATGGAGTCCTCCGCCTTGCGCATCCGGCCATACTGGACCAGGGGCGGGGCGTCGGGCTCGGCGAGGCGCTCCAGCAGGCTCAGCAGGCCATCACCCAGCAGGGTCTCCAGAGCCTTCTCCACCAGCTCCGGGGCCACCTGAAGCAGTTCGGCCGCGGACGACAGGAGCATGGTTCTGGGCAGGCCCGTATGCCCTTCCTGGGAGGCCTCGTCCAGGGCATGCATCACACCGGCCTCCACCCGGGCCGGGGACTCCATGGCCAGCCCCATGTTGCGGGCAATCTGGTCGGCGCTGCGGAATCCGATCCCCTGAATGTCCATAACCAGCCGGTAGGGATTGTTCTTGATGGTCTCCACGGCCATCACGCCATAGGCGCTGAATATCCGCTCGGCGAACAGCGGGGAGATTCCCACCGAGTGACAGAACACGATTATCTCGCGCTTGACACGGGTCTCGGCCCAGGATTCACGCAGTCCGGTGAGAACCTTGGCGGGAAACTTGGGCACTTCCAGCAGCTTCTCGGGGGTCTCGTCGATCACCCGGAAGGTATCCTTGCCGAAGATTTTCACGATGCGCTCGGCCAGCTTGGGGCCCACGCCGTGAATGTTGTGCTCCAGATACAGCGCGATGCCCTCCAGGGTGGCCGGCTCCAGCACCAGAAAGGACCTGACATGGAACTGTGTGCCATAGCTGGGATGCTCCTCCCAGTTGCCCCAGATCTTGATGCGCTCGCCCTTGCGCACACTGGGCAGGATTCCCCTGATGACGGCCTCCCCCCGGAAGCGCCCCCCCTCGTCCACCGACAGGCGCCCCACCAAAAACCCGTTTTCATCGTTGGAAAATGTTATGTGTTCCAGGTGCCCCGTGATGGCTTCCTGTTGCTCCGCATCGGGGGCATCCTGTTCGGGATAAGGGCTCACGCCTGTTCTCTGCTGGTGTTCAGGAGCCCACAGGGCTCCGGATGACTGACCGGGATTTTTCGCACTCTTGAAGATTACAGGGCAGGGCCTGCTGAGGCAATCGTCGCCGCCGGCACCGCATTGGCTTATCGCGCGCTTTGGGTTAGCGTGAAATAATATGCCGGTATAGATCAGGGCCGGCCCGCGAACTGAGTTTCAGCAGGTTTTTCAGAAAGAACTATCGGAATACTAGAGAATGGACCCATTTGTTGAGGAGATACTGGAGCTGGTGGGCACAGCCCTCCGGCAGGCCGGAGCGGCGGAACTGCCTGAGGGCCTGGCCCGGATGATAGAGCGCCCCCCCGACCCGGCCATGGGCGACTATGCCATGCCCTGCTTCACCCTGGCCAAGGCCCTGCGCAAGCCGCCGCCGGCCATATCCTCAGAGCTGGCCGCGGTTATCGGGGAAAGGCTGACCGGCTCCAGACTGCTGTCCGGGGTGGTGGCCGCCGGCCCCTACCTGAACTTCCGGGTGAACACCGCCGCCATGGCCGGGCTCACCGTACCCGCCATCCTGGACGGCTCGTACTTCGGGCGCAACCGGGAGCGACAGGGGGATGACACAACCGCTGAGAAGGTGATGGTGGAATACTCCCAGCCCAACACCCACAAGGCGTTCCATGTGGGACACATGCGCAACGTGGCCCTGGGGGACGCCCTGGTGCGCATCCTGGAATACGACGGGCGGCAGGTGGTGGCCGCCAACTATATCGGGGACGTGGGCACGCACATCGCACGCTGCCTGTGGTACTACGAGAACCACCGGGAAGAACTGCCCCCCCAATACCATGAGCCGCCGGGCGAGGAACACCCGGAGGAACGGGGCGAATGGCTGGGAATGCTCTACACGGCGGCGGTGCAGAAAATAACCGGCAGCGAGGAGCAGGTGCGGCTGCACTACGACCGCGAGGTAAGCCGGGTCCTGCAGGCCCTGGAATCACGCGAGGGCGAAGTATTCGCCCTGTGGGAGCAGACCAGAGCCTGGTCCCTGGAGGCGTTTGGTGAGATTTACCGCTGGCTGGGGGCGCGCTTTGATCATGTCTTCTACGAGTCGGATATGGACCGGCTGGGACGCCAGATGGTGGACGACGGGCTGGCAGCGGGAGTGTTCGTGCATTCCCAGGGCGCCGTGGGAACCGACATGGAGGAACACGGCCTGGGCTTCTTCCTGGTGCTCAAGGGCGACGGCACCACGCTGTATGCCACCAAGGATCTGGCCCTGGCCCGCATCAAGTTCGAGCAGTTCGGCATCGCCCGCTCCATATATGTGGTGGGTGCCGAGCAGAAGCTGCACTTCCGGCAGGTCTTCAAAAGCCTGGAACTGCTGGGATTCTCACAGGCCACGCTCTGCCACCATCTGGCCTACGGGCTGGTGGTGCTGCCGGAGGGCAAGATGAGCTCCCGCCAGGGCAACACCATCCCCTTCTCCCAGCTCAGACGGGAGGTGAACGACTATATCGAGACCAACTACATGTCGGCCCACCGCGAAGCGGGAATCGGAGAGGATGACGGCCTGTGGAGCGCGGAGGAGATTCAGGAGACCACCCGGCGCATCGCCGTGGCCGGCATCCGCTACGGCATGGTCAAGCAGGACCCCGCCCGGCAGATCGTATTCAACCTGGAGGACTGGCTGGTCAGCGAAGGGGACACGGGGACCTATCTTTGTTACGCCTACACGCGCATCCAGAGCGTGCTCAGGCAGGTGCAGCAGGCCCGGGGCGCCGAGCCTGATCCGGCGGCACCGCTGGAGGCCCTCACCCACGAGAATGAACGGGCGTTGATCAGCGATCTGCACGACTTCAACCGGGTGGCCCGCCGGGCGGCGGAAAATCTGGCCCCGCACCTGGTGGCCAATGCGGTGTTCCAGCTATGCAAGTCCTTCAGCCGGGCCTATGCCACCTGCCCGGTGCTGCGTGCGGAAACGGAGGAGTTGATGGCCGCGCGGCTGGCCCTGTTCGCCGCCACGGGCAGACTGCTGCTGGAAGGCCTGCGGATGCTGGGCATCGAGCCCCCGGAACGGATGTAGCCCGCCCGTCAGGCAGGCACTATCTTCTCGATCTGCCAGACCTCCTCGTCCGGGAGGGGGTTGAATGGCAGAACGCCGATTACCGTGCCCTTGATGGTATCGGCCAGCCGGATGAACTCCAGGTCGGCCTGCTTCAGTTCCTGGGGCAGCCGCTCCATCTGATAGAAGGTATGGCGGGCCCTCCGCAGCCGGTGCAGCGCCGGGTCGGCCGGCAGACCCAGCAGCGGGAACAGCCGGGTGCGGTTCACGAATTCATCGAAGAGTTCCCGGCGGAACAGGCGGTTGCCCGCCACCCCCAGCAGCCTCATCCGGGTCTGCATTTCGTGGCTTCCGATCAGCACGGCCCGCAACACCCTGTTGGCCACAAAAAAAGATTCCACCTCATCGGTAACCACCAGCAGGCCCTGGTCCACCCGCCGGAAGATCTGAAGGTGGCTGCCATCAAATCGCTCCTCGTTGATATCGAAGATAATCTGGTCGTAGCGTTTCCACAGGTTAAACACATCGAAGGTGAGAAAGGTCTCCTCCAGCACCGCCGCGTAGGAGCCCGCCAGCAGGGGCGAGGCACCCAGCTCCATCACATCCACATACTCAGACACGGAAAAGGCGAGGGCTTCCTGGGGAATCTCGTCATGGATAAAGTTGCAGGCGGCCAGCTCATCCATCAGGCAGGTCACGGGCTCTGTGGTCAGGGCCCGGTGCAGGTCCTGTTTCTGGTCACACCCCACCAGCAGCGTTTTCACGCCGATGCTGCCCAGCGCCATTGCCAGATGTGAGGCGATAAAGGTCTTGCCCGAGCCGCCCCTGCCCATGATGGCCGTGGTAACTGTCATTGTGGAGGTGCCTGTTGGGGTTGGGCGGCGGCCTCTGGGGCGGGGGGCGCCGTCTGTTCTGTGGTTTCGGCCGCTGGAGTTTCCGCCGCTGGAGTTTCCGCCGCTGGCGCTGCCTGGGTTGCGGCTTCCGGAGATGCTGCTTCCGGCACAGCTTCCGGCACAGTCTCAGCGGTGGCCGCAGCAGCCGGGGCCGGGCCGGTTACGGCTTCAGCCTCCTTTGAACCCGGTTTGGCCAGATCCTTTTCGAAATACCTTGCGTAGATGTTGCTCCGCTCGGCAAACCGGACACCATAAATGTTGGAGCGAAGCGAGGCCTGGTAATAGGCCACCTCCACCTTGCCCCGCCAGCCGTTGGTAATATGCTTTCCCAGTGTGATCACCACATCCTCCCCGGCCTTGAAGCGGGGCTTTCTGGCCGGCGGCCGCGAGCAGACCTGCCGAAAGTTGGACGTATCCCCGTGGCACATCCAGGTGGCTATCATCAAAACCGCGATTCTGTCCGCCCCGCCATGGGTGCGCTCGTACAGGTCCGCCGGCATGGATGTCAGCACACGGGCCGTCTTGCAGGGTTTCTGCTTTTTCAGCCGACACTCCACCAGGTCTATGATCTCGTGTTCATAGGCCCGGTATTCGGCGCGGGCCGGCGTGGAAAACAGCAACAGCACCCCCACGAATATCCCCAGCAGCGCCGCCAGCAGCCAGGCCTGCCTGCGGGTGAACAGGCAGCACCCATCCCGGCCGATTTCTCCCCGGCAGTCGTCTCCTTTACGCCCCGCAGAACAGGGAGCGCGGTACATGTCCGATCCTCCCATATTCATTGCCGTGCTCCCTGGAAGCTCGCCCCGTCAAATAGCGCCCCTTCCCGGAAGGCGTTGGTGAGAAAGGCCGCATCGAAGTTGGCCCCGGTGAAATTCCCCTCGATGAGAAAGGCCCGCGAGAGATTGGCCCCCTCCATGTCCGCCCCTTCGGCGTTCACCGACATGAGGGCCGCGCCCTCCAGATTGGACTTGGTAAACCGGACTCCGCGCAGATCGGCCGAAAAGAAGTTGGCTGACTTCAGGGGGCAGCCCCGCATGGAGGCACCCTGCAAGTTGGCGAGTGTGAAGTTGCAGCCCATCAGCACCGCCCGGTCCAGGTTGGCGCCCACGATGGTGGAGCCGGAAAAATCCGTCTTGGGAGCGTTCAGAAACTCCGCCCGCAGATCGGCGAAATCGCACAGAATAAAAAAGGACTCCTTCAACAGCGCCCTTTGCAATCTGGCACCGGAAAAATCGGAAACCTCGATATGCACATCGACGAAAAAAGAGTGGGACAGATTGGCGTCCCGGAACACCGCCTTTCTCATGGCGCTCTGGCCGATGCTGGCCTCCACCATGTAGGCCCCGCTGAAATCCACACCGGAGATAATGCACTCCTTGAGCAGGGACTCGCGCATCTTTACATCGCGCATACTGGCCCCGGTCAGGTTGCAGTTGCGGAAGATGGCGCCGTGCAGAATGGAGTCGTCAAACCGGGCGTGGCGGAGCTGGCATCTTTCGAACACCGCCCCCACCAGGCGGGAGCCCTCCAGACGGACGCCATCCAGGTCCTTGTTCACCAGGGCCTGCCCTGCCTGTATTTTTTCCTCCACTTCCTCGCGGGTCATGGTGGCCATGGTTCTGCTGCTCCTTGTACGCACGCCCCTTTTTCCGTCTGCGGGGCTGCACGGCAATGTGTTCGCGGCCGGAGCCGCCAGGGTTCATTATCCGTCGGACCGGCCCTCCAGGGCCTTTTTCATCATTTCCTCCTGGTACTTCGCTTTCTGCTGCTTAAACCTTTGCTGCTTGCTGGTTTTCAGGGCGACCCCGTAGGGCAGGGACTTGATGAGATTCTCCTCCGTGGTGAAGCCCTGGCTGCTCAGGGGTTCCACGATTTTATGCTTCACCGACTGGATGGACATCACCACCCCGGGATGCAACTCCTCCCCGCCCATGATCCATACTCCCTCGGGCTGGGGCTCCCCCATTTTCTCCTTGTAGTGGTGGTATTTCCTGCTCTGGTTGAGGATCTTCTCCACCACCTGCCGGCCAGAGGCCACCATCCGCTGATATTCCTCCAGGCGGGCCTTGTCCTGAATCTGCCCGGAGATGCGCTGCTTTTGCAGATACTGCAGATTCTTGCGGAGCTTTTCAAACACCACCAGGTTGTCATTGATCCGCTGGTCCAGCGCCTCGAAGCTCTTGAGCATATCCACGCCCGAGCCCACCTCCAGGATGGTCACCTCCTCGCTTACTCCCGAGCCCAGGATGGCGGCTGAGATCTCGGTGCCGGCCCTGATATTTCCTCCGGTGATGAAACCCTTGCTGGAACTGGTCACCTGCACCATCCCTTCCGCCTCCACCTTTGAATGCAGGATGTAGTCCCTGACCACCACGCTCCCCCCGGACAGGACCTCGCAATCGGAAAGGAACTTGGCGGTGACATTTCCTCCCGCGGTAATCTGGGCGTTCAGGGCTCCGCCGCCGATGGTAATATCACCCTTGCTGGTGAGAACAGCCTTGCCCACGGTCCCCCCCACCTCGATTCCCTTTTCGGCCTCCACCACATAGGCGTCCTCCACCTGGCCCCGCACGCGCACCACACCGTGGAACCTGATATTGCCCGATTCGGAATCCACGTTGTTCAGATCCAGCACGTTTTCCACGGATACCCGGGAGCCCACCCGGACCACATAGCCATCCTGCCTGGCGATGAGCTGCCGGCCATCCTCGCTGAGCTGGACGTTCCGCCCGATTTTGAGCCGGGCCTTCTTGGGAATCTTGGCCTTGAGCACCTTGCCGTCCACCGTGAACCCGTTTTCTCCCGGTGTGGGAACATGGATCCGGGCAATCACGGTGCCCTCGGTGACGTTCTTCACCGTGTTCAGTTCCCGGTAATCCACCGTGTTGTCCTCCACCATCTGGCCCACCTGGGCCTCCTCCAGGAACTCCAGCGTGCCGTCTTCGCCGTCCAGCTTGGGCTTGCCCTCGGCAATGAGCTTCCTCTGCACGCTTTGTTTTTCGGCCAGCAGTTTTTTGATGCTCTCGTAGAAGATGCCCTTGTTCACATGAACGCGCTCCAGGGCCTCCTTGATCATGTTGGGATGCAGGGACGCATCTCCCACATCCGGTGCAACGATGGTGATCCAGGCCTTCATCTTGTCCTCGGACACCTCCACCTCAACCTCGTAATCCAACGTGTCGCGCTGACTGAGGGGCTCGAAATCGTTGCTGGCCCGGCGGAAAATATCGAACAGCACCTCGTGCCGGAACTCGATCTGCCTGGACCGGAGAAATTTCTGGATATCGTTCAGGTTGGCTCTGAGTTTTCCCTCGGGCGGAGTTACGCGCAGCAGGACCTGCCTCCCCTTGAACTTCACCTCGAATAACGGTTTCTCATTCACCTGCAGGATATCCGGAACTTGATCAGGCCGTTTTCGTAATCGCCGCCCCCGCCGTGCCTTCTGAGGCGGCCTCTTTCAGAGCAAGCTATTGATAGCACAACTTTTAGTTAATGTTATTATTTAACGCCGTCGTCCGCCTTCTGACGCTGGGGGGGGGATGTTTTTTTTCTCCTGGATTTAGACGGCCCGGCAACCAGGGTTTCCACATCCCCGGCAGAAAGCAGCCGGGTCTGGCCCGGTTCCAGTTCGCCCAGGGTGACCTGCCCGATCTGGTAGCGCTTAATCTTCAGCACCCTGTTTCCAATGGAGGCAAAAGCCTTTTTGATATGGTGCTGGATTCCCTCGGTGAGCTTCACTTCCAGCCAGGTTTTGTCATTGATGACATGCAACACCCTGGCCCGGACGCCCTTTTTTCGCCTGCCGTCAAGAACCGGCCCTTCGGCAAGCTGGGCCAGGGCCTGGGGCGAAACCAGTCCCTTGACCTTGACCAGATACACCTTTTTGACCATGGCCGAGGGATGGGCCACCCGTTGGGCCAGATCGCCATCGTTGGTAAGCAGGATCAGGCCCTCGGCGTCATAATCCAGCCGTCCCACGGGAAATAGCCGGGCCTTGGTGCGGGGAAAGTGGTCGCGGATGGTGGGCCGTCCCCGGGGGTCATCCATGGTGGACACGCAGTTTTTCGGCTTGTAGAGCGCCCAGACCTCCGTGCGGGGTTTTTCCTCCAGGCGGACGGTGTTGCCGTCCACCTCCAGCAGGTCGCGTCCCGGTTCGAGCAGGGTTCCCAGGTCGGTCACCACCTCGCCGTTCAGGCGCACCCGGCCCTGGGTTATCATCTCATCGGCGCTTCTCCGGGAGGCCAGTCCGGCCCGGGCGATGGCCTTGTTGAGTCTGATCGTATTTGAACCGGCTTCTCGGGCGATCATTGCCTTGAGCCCTCCTCGGACTCCAGCAGTTTCAGGGCCTGCTCGGCGGCGGCCTGTTCGGCGGTCTTTTTCGACCGGCCATGGCCCCGGCCCAGTTCACGGCCCCTGAGAAACACCGCGGAGCCGAATTTCTTGTCGTGATCGGGCCCCTTTTCCTCAATTATGGAATAGCTGACCATGCATTTGAAATTGCGCTGGGCGTATTCCTGCAATTCGGTCTTGAAATCATTGAGCCGGGGCTCTCCCGGGGGAGGGGATATGAACCGGCCGAACAGGGTATCGATAACTTTTTCCACCTCTACGGTCCCCCCCCGGTTATCCCGGCGGCTGTCCAGATACACCGCAGCAAGGATGGCCTCCAGGGCATCGGACAGAATGGAGTCCTTTTCACGCCCCCCGGAAAGCTCCTCCCCGCGCCCGATGAGCAGGAAGCTCCCCAGCTCTACCGAGCGGGCAACCTCCGCCAGTCCGGTCTCGCTGACAATGCTGGCCCTGAGCTTGGAAAGATTCCCCTCCGCCAGATCAGGATTGATGTCCATCAGCCGCTCGCTGATCACGAAATCCAGCACCGCGTCGCCCAGGAACTCCAGGCGCTCGTTGTGTCCATCAGTCTCCTGGGGATACTCGTTGTAGTATGATTTATGAGTGAGGGCCCGCCTTAATAACGCCGTGTCTTCAAACCCGTAGTTAAGCTTTTTCTGGAGGACGCCAAGTTCCCGGTCCTCCAGGGATCTTTTAACCTGCCGCTCGTTCCTGGACTGTCTGCTCATGGGCAGGCAAATTCTGAGGGATTCTCAAGGTAAAGGTTGATCCTGCCCCCGGGTTGCTCTGCAGCAGCACCTTTCCCTGGTGGGCCTCAACAATCTCGTTCACTATCGCCAGGCCAACCCCCATGCCCCCTCCCATAAAGCCATCGCTGGAGGTATGATGCCCGTGGATGTCGCCAGCCTCATAAAACAACTGGAAGATCCGTTCCTGCTGCTCTTTGTTGATGCCCACCCCGTTATCCGCAAGACTTATCTCCAGAAACTCCCCGTTGACCAGCTTGGCGGAAATCTCTATGGAGCCTTTGTCGCGGGTGAACTTGATGGCGTTGAGCAGCAATTCCCGAATCACCTTCTTGAACTTATCACGATCAGCCAGCACGGACAATTGCTCGGGGATATTGCAGGTTAAATTATGGCCGCGTTTGGAAAGGGACAGGGAGAGTTCGCTCCGGATATCCTCCCAGAGCTTGAGCAGGTTGAACTTGGTGGGGTTGACCAGCACCCCGTTGGTGCGCATTTCCGTCAGGTCGTGCATCTGGGAGACTATATCGTTCAACTGGCCCGCGGAGCTGCTCAAAAGCTCAATCACCGGTTGCAGTTCGGCACCTGGGAATCCCCCGGTGCCCGGCCCAGCCTTGCCGGCGGCTCCCCGCTTCATTTCATCGCGCAGCAGCTCGGCCACCGAAAGGACCACGCCCACGGGCGTGCGTAATTCGTGGTTGGTGAGGGCGATGAACTTGGCCTTGATCTCGTTGAGCATCTGCAGGTCCTGATTCTGCTGGCGCAGGCGGATGTTTTCCTTGCGGGCCCCGATATGCTTCAGGCAATTGCTCAGCACCAGTTCCGCATGGCGGAAGTTGATGGGCTTCATCATGAATTCATAGACCCCCGCCTTCATGGTTTCCACCGCCATCTCAATGGAATTATGAGCGGTGACCACGATTATTTCCAGGTTGGGATAGGTCTGCTTGATGCGGCGGATGGGGGCTGCCGACTCACGGGCCGGTCCCAGCAGGTCGGTGATCAGCACATCGGGGGGGCGGCGGTTAATGTGGGCCAGGGCCTCACCCCAGGTGGCGACCGAGGAGTACCCGTGCCCCCACCTTTTCAAATGTCTCTCCCAGACCTTTCTGACCAGTGGTTCCTCCTCCACCAGCAGGATCTGTCCGAAATTCTGGGCCTGGATATTTTCCAGCGGGTTTTCCGTTCCGTTGCCTCCGGTATCCATTCTGTCCATATCCGTCCGTGTTCTTGGTCACGCCTTTAATTTAAGCCGAAACCAAAAGCCCTGTTCAATCCTTCCCGGAGAACAGTCGGCATTCTGAATAAGAACACCCTGGGGCTTATTACCTGTGTGGGCATCATCCTTGATACCCGGGTATATAAACGAACCTGTACCACTATAACTGCTAAAAAAACGCTACTGGTGAAGAAAAAAAGGAGAAATTATGGAGGATGAAGCTGGGAGTTGATCCGGGAGGAATGACTTCAGGATCGGGTGGATGGCGGCAGGAACCCCCTTCCTCGCCCGGAACCAGGCAGGCTCCGGTGGAAAGGGGGGTCTTGTATGACGCAGCCGGAACGGATCAGCCTTCCTTGCTTTCCAGGCTGAGCTTCAGCTTGCCACGCTTGTCGAAGCCGATGACCTTCACGGTGACGATGTCCCCCTCGCTGAGAACATCCTCCACCCGTTCCACCCGCTCTTCGGAAAGCTGTGAGATATGCACCAGGCCGTCTGTGCCCGGAATGAGTTCCACGAAGGCGCCAAAATCCATGATCTTCCTGACCGGGCCGGTGTACACATTGCCCACCTCGATTTCCTGGGTCAGTTCCTTCACGATATTGAGGGCTTCTTCCACCCCGGCGCTGTCGCGTCCGGAAATGGTCACGGTGCCGTCGTCCGAGACATCCACCCTGGCGCCGGTCTTTTCCACGATGCCCTTGATGATCCGGCCTCCGGGACCGATGATGTCCTTGATGCGCGATTCGCTGATCTTGTAGGCGACCAGCCGGGGGGCAAACTGGGAGAGCGACTTGCGGGCGGCCTTGATGGCCTTCTCCATCTCCTTGATGATGTGGAGCCGGCCGTCACGGGCCTGCTTGAGAGCCTGTTGCAGGATCTTCTTGTCGATGCCGCTGATCTTGATGTCCATCTGCAGGGCCGTGATGCCCTTTTTCGAACCGGCCACCTTGAAGTCCATGTCCCCCAGGTGATCCTCGTCACCCAGGATATCGCTGAGCACCACCGTCTTGGATTTCTCCTGGATCAGCCCCATGGCGATTCCCGCGACGTGTTCGCGTATTGGCACGCCGGCGTCCATCAGGGCCAGCGAGGCGCCGCACACCGAGGCCATGGAGGAGGAACCGTTGGATTCCAGGATTTCCGAGACCACCCGCAGGGTGTAGGGAAAGCTCTCCTTGGGGGGAAGAACGGCGGTAACGCCCTTTTCCGCCAGGAACCCGTGACCGATTTCACGCCGTCCCGGAGCCCTGAGAAACTGCACCTCCCCCACCGAGAATGGAGGGAAGTTGTAATGGAAGAGCAGTCCCTTGAAGTTCACGCCCTCCAGGTTGTCGATGAGCTGCTCATCCTCGCGGGAGCCCAGGGTGACAGCCACCAGGGCCTGGGTCTCACCCCTTGTGAAAAGGGCCGAGCCGTGGGTGCGGGGCAGCACGCCCACCTCGCAGGTGATATTGCGCACCTCGTCGGTCTTGCGGCCATCAACGCGGGCGCCCTTGCTCAGGATGCCGTCGCGCATGATGTGCTTTTTGTAGCTGGAGAAAGCCTCCTTGACCATGGTCAGCCGGGCGGAGTCGTCCTTCTCCTCGTTGTAGAACTTGGCGACTGTTTCCTCCTTTGCCTCGTCCAGGGCCTGGTAGCGCTCATGCTTTTCTTTTATTTTCAGCGCCTTTTCCAGCTTGGACTTGGAGAATTTCTCCACCTCGGCCACCAGTTTCTTGTCCACTTCCGGTTCCTTGACCTTGCGCTTGGCCTTGCCGACCTTCTTGGCCAGCTTCTCCTGGATGGCAATGACAGGTTGGATGGACTTGTGCCCGAACAGGATCGCCTCCAGGGCGTCATCCTCACTGATTTCCCTGGTTTCGCCCTCCACCATCAGAATCGCGTCCTTGGAGCCCGCCATGAAGATGTTCATGTCAGACTGCGCCAGTTCTGCCGGGGTGGGATTGGCGACCAGCCGGCCGTCCACACGCCCCACGCGCACTCCGGCGATGGGCCCCTGGAAGGGGATGTCGGACAGGGTCAGCGCAGCCGAGGCGCCGATCATGGCGGCGGCGGCCGAGTCATTCTCGTGATCCGTGCTGAGCACGGTGGCTATCACCTGGGTCTCGTAGGAAAATCCATCGGGGAACAGGGGCCGGATGGGCCGGTCGATGAAGCGGGAGATCAGGGTTTCTCCATCGGAGAGCCGTCCCTCGCGCCGCAGAAATCCGCCGGGAATGCGGCCGGCGGCGTAGTGTTTTTCCACATAGTGGACTGAAAGGGGGAGAAAACCCAGGTTGGGCCGCTCGTTCTTGTCGGCGGTGGCGGCCACCAGCACCATGGTGTCGCCATAGCGGACGACCACAGAGCCACCGGCCTGACGGGCCATGCGCCCTGTTTCGATACTGATATTACGTCCGCCCAGTTCTGCTGAAACGGTTTCCATGCTTGTTGCCTCCTGAACCGGCGGGGCGACCCGAAGCGGGGGCCTGGGCCTCCAGTTGGGGAATCGCTATTTTCCGGTTCCTAAGATTGGTATTGGAGGTGACGCCGTTGCAGCACTACAGGCCTTCAGGGACCCAAATCGGACCACCAGCGGACCGGCCCTGTCGCCTGGCGGCGAGGGCGTTCTTTGCTGGTTGTCCCATGTAAATCCCCAAAAATGCCCACTGCAATGACGGCACCCTTGGCGTGATCCGGCTTTCCCGGAAACAAATCCCGGATTCCCGGCCACAAAATATTTCCCCCCGGTGATACCCTCCCGGCATCTTGTTGCCGGGGAGTTGCGGCCCCGGGGGCGGGCCGACAGTTTTCTTTCCTGCCCCTCTGCGCCGGCTTTGAAAACCGGCGGCGGATGGTTCTGCCTATTGAAAAACCCAATGAAATGCCGCGCCCGTACATGACGGAGCGCGGAAACCGGCGGGGGATCAGCGGCGCAGGTCCAGCCTTTCGATCAGCTTGCGGTAGCGGTCGTGATCCTTGCTGTTCAGATAGTCCAGCAGCCTTCTGCGCTGGCTGACCATCTTGAGCAGTCCGCGGCGGGAGTGGTGATCCTTCTTGTGCACCTTGAAGTGCTCGGTAAGGTATTTGATCTTCTCGGAAAGCAGGGCCACCTGCACTTCAGGAGATCCGGTATCCCCGGCCGAGCGGGCATAGCTGCCGATGATTTCCTGCTTGACTTCTTGCGTCAACATTCTTCCTTCTGCTCCTCTGACAGAAACCTTTTGGGTCGTGACTGTTTGTTGTCTTTAATGACAATACATCCAAATACCACCGCCGGGAAACATCAAACCAGGGCGGCAGGTTCCAAAATAATAAATCAGCGCCGGTCCGGCCGGGAATCCCGAAGCATCCCTCAGGCCAGCACCTTTTCCGGCCTGAACTCCAGTCCGCCTCCTGGGAGGCTGTCCAGCCGGCCCACGGCCACCAGAGCCCCGTGAGTATCCAGCGCCATGGCCCTGGCCCCGGGGGTCATTCCTCCGTCCGCCGCTAGGGCGACGGCCCGTCCGTGCAGGATGTAATCCAGCTGCTGGCCGGCCACCTCCAATGGGCTGTATTCCCGCAAAAACCCCACCGGATTGAGGATAAACCCTAAGTCCGGCAAAGGGTCTTTCCGGTCCATGCTGCCGGCAAGCTCCTCTAATCTTTCCAGGGTAATGGATTTTTCTTCGGTAAACAAGTTTCCGCAATCCAGTCTCCTCAATGCCGTGACATGGGCTCCCACATCCAGCTCCTCCCCGATGTCATCGGCCAGGGTTCTGATATATGTTCCCGCCGAGACGGTTACCCTGAAACTGGCCTCGGGCAGTTCTATCTTTTCCGGCTCAATCAACCGGATATGCACTTTTTTCACCCGCCGCTGGACCTCCTTTCCCTGCCGGGCCAGCCGGTAGGAGGCCACTCCGTCCTGCTTGACGGCGGAAAAGGGCGGGGCCGACTGTTCCCTGAAACCGGCAAACCCCCGGATGGCCTGTTCCACCCGCTCCGGCGTCAGTCCCTCCAGCGGCCTTTGCCGGGTCACCCGGCCCTCCGAGTCGAATGTGTCCGTGCTTTCACCCAGCCTGATCGTGGCCCGGTAGGTTTTTTCCAATCCCTCGAACAGGGGAATGAGCCGGGTGGCCTTGCCGGTAAAAATTGGCAGCACCCCGGTAGCCAGTGGGTCCAGGGTTCCCAGGAACCCGATCTTTCCCCCTTTTCGCCTGCCCAGGCCCAGCAGCCACCCCACCCGGCCCATGACCCTGTTGGACGTCCATCCCCCCGGCTTGTCCAGCACGATGACGCCGTGAAGGGATCGTTCATTCATCGGGAGTGGAAACCTTTTTGAGCAGAATATCCATCTCCTGGGCGTAGTCAAACCCGGGATCATAATGAAAGGACAGCCGCGGGGTCTTGCGTGCTTTTATGCTGCGCGCCAGTGATTGAGAGAGAAACCCGGAGGCCTTGTTGAGCAGCCCTGCCAGTTCCTCAGGGTCCTGGCCCTGCCGGTAGGAAGAGAACTCCACCCGGGCGATTGACATATCCTTGGACAGCTTGACTGCGGTGATGGTGACCGTGGCCAGCCGGGGGTCTGAAACTTCCCTGGCCAGCAGCAGGCCCAGTTTTTTCCGAATTTCCTCCCCCAGGTGATCCTTCCTTCGTCCGGACATCTTTGTGCTCAACCCGTGGATCTTCCGCCACGCGCCAGCGTGGGCGTGATTTCGGTCTTAACCACCGCCTCAATGAAATCGCCTTCCTTGATGTCGGAAAAATTGTTCACCATGCAGCCGAATTCCTGACCGGCCTGGATCTGGTCCACATCGTCCTTGAAGCGCCTCAGGGAGGCCAGTGTGCCGCTGTGGATGAGGACGTTATCCCGGTAGAGGCGGATCTGATGTGTTTTTTCCAGCTTGCCCTCGTTGAGTATTCCCCCGGCTATGCGGCCGGCCTTGGAGGATGAGAACACGCTCTTGATTTCTCCCTGCCCCACCACCTCTTCGCGGATCACCGGCTTGAGCATCCCTTCCAGGGCCGAGTGAATATCGTTGATGAGATCGTAGATCACCGTATAGGTCTTCACATCCACGCCATCGTTTCGGGCCAGTTCGGAGGCCTTGGCTTCCGGGCGGACGTTGAATCCAATC
>Ga0224501_10001380_pt1 | contig 18836 bp, 11 predicted proteins | sample SF_Oct11_sed_USG_4_FD_169105 | JGI IMG/M metagenome (GOLD analysis project Ga0224501, IMG submission 169105) | Sediment microbial communities from San Francisco Bay, California, United States - SF_Oct11_sed_USGS_8_1 | ecosystem: Environmental > Aquatic > Marine > Sediment | place: USA...
TGAACGTCACGGTGCGTTTCTCTTCTGGTTTGAGTCTTATCCTCTTGAATCCCTTGAGCTCCTTCACCGGCCTAGAAACACTAGCAACAGGATCGTGTATATACAGTTGGACAACCTCGTCTCCAGCGCGGTCGCCGACGTTCTTGACGTCCAAGCTTATTGTGACGACTCCTGTTGGGCCCACCTTCTTCGGAGTTATACTTAAAGAGTCATACTCGAACTTCGTGTAGCTCAACCCGTGACCGAACGGGAAGAGAGGCCTCGTTTTCGCGAAGACATAGTCTCGGAAGGATGAAGGCTTACGGTTATAGTGGAGCGGAACTTGACCGACGCTAAATGGGAAGGATATGGGAAGCTTTCCACCTGGGTTGAAGTCGCCGAATAACACCTCGGCCACGGCGTTCCCGCCTTCCTCTCCAGGTAACCATGCCTCCACGATCGCCGAGCAGTTCTCCACAATCCAATTCAAGTTCAGCGGTCTACCGTTCACCAGGACAACGATCAAGGGCTTACCAGTCTTGCATAGAGTCCTAACTAGTTCCTCTTGAACTCCTGGGAGCTTGAGGCTCGTTCTGTCCCTTCCCTCGCCCGAAACATCCGAAGGTGAAAGCCCTGACCTCTCGCCAACAACCGCAACGACTACGTCGGATTTGGCGGCAGCCTCTACGGCGTCCTCGAAGCCTTCGGTTGAGGTTCCGGTTACATCACATCCCTTGGCATAGTACACATTCATCTCGGCTGATACTTTGCTCTTGATTCCGGCAAGTATGCTCACTATAGGTACAGTGTCCCTTTCGCACGATAGGTGCGCCGTATAGCTGTAATCGCCCAGCAAGTTTCTCGTGTTGTCCGCGTTAGGCCCTATTACTGCTATAGAGTCGACTTCCTTACTGAGCGGCAGAATTCCGTCATTCTTGAGCAGGACTATAGATTCTCTAGCGGCTTGCAACGCGAGTGCTCTATCTTCGGAAGTATCGAAGAGTTTGGGCGCCTTATCCACGTCGACGTAGGGATTCTCGAAGATTCCGAGAAGGAGCTTAGCCCTCAAAACTCTAGATACAGCCTCATTCAATGTAGCCTCTGAGACCAAACCCTCCTTTAAGGCTTGGATGAGCGGCTTACCATAGCACATAACGTTAGGGAGTTCGATGTCGATGCCTGCCTCCAAGGCCTGTATTGCAGCCTCCTTCTCGTCAGCAGCAACATTATGGAAGGTCTCCAGCATTCTGATGGAGCCATAGTCTGAGACGACGAACCCTTCGAAGCCCCACTCCTCTCTAAGTATTCCACTGAGGAGCTCCCGAGAAGCAGCGCAAGGTATCCCATCTATCTCGTGATAGGCATTCATGAGTGAACCCGCCTTAGCTTCCTTGATCGCCGCCTCGAATGGAAACAGGAAGACCTCTCTGAACTCCCTTGGTGGGACATGGACAGAAGCGCAGTTTCTTCCTCCTTCACTGAAGCCGTGGGCAGCGAAGTGTTTCGGTGTCGCTATCATCTCGGGTTTGGCCTCGCCTCCTTGGAGCCCTCTTATGTACGCGGTTCCCATACATGCCACGAGGTATGGGTCCTCCCCAAGGGTCTCCTCAGTCCTACCCCACCTTGGATCCCTGACAACATCGAGAACAGGAGAAAGCCCCTGATGGGCACCCGTAGCCCTCATCTGCTTCCTAATGACCGAAGTCACATTCTGAATGAGTCCCGGATTCCATGTGCTGGACAGCCCTATCGCTTGCGGAAAGGTGGTAGCTCCCTTGGCCATGAAACCGCTTAGGCACTCCTCATGAACTATCGCAGGAATCGTCAATCTCGTCTCCTCTACAAGGAATCGTTGTACGCTGTTAGCGATCTCAGCGGCTTCTTCCGGCTCCAATTTTCTGTCCCGATTTCCAGCTATGCGCGTAATCTGGCCTATCCCGTTCTTCAGAAGCCTTCTCGCCTTTTCAACTGCGAATTCCCCATCCGCCAGAAGTCCCCCAACGGGGATCGAGCCCAGCTGCGCTACTTTCTCATCAAGTGACATATGTTGAATCAGGTCCTTAACTCTGTTCTCCACGTCGACGGTCGGGTTCAAGTATGGTGGTTCTTCACCCATCTTGACCATTCTCCTGGTACTCATAGGGAGAAAGCGCATTAAACATTAATGGTTCTGAGAGCGGATCATCTGAAGCGTTCAGTCTTGATGGTTACAGAACGTCTTTGGCGTCTCTGCTGCCTCAACATAACAGATTTAAACCAAATAGCCAAAGATATGAACCGATGCGGCCGTAGTCTAGAAGTCAACGTATCCCGCGTTGTCTGGAGAATCTGGTTAGGACATCGGCCTCCCGATGCCTATTGGAATCCTAGAGGAAAGCCGACGACCCGGGTTCAATTCCCGGCGGCCGCACCAATCTTCTAATGATGTCTCTGTTATTGTAAGACCGGTCATTCTCGTTAAGCTGGACTATGAATCGGTACCGCGAGCCGCGTGTTCAGTCTTGAAATCTTTTATATATCTGCGAAATTCAGGTATCAAGAGATCATCTAGAAAGATGGTGGGATCTATGGAGAAGGTGAACTTCGGTGTTATAGGCTTGAAGGGCATTGGGAGGACTCATATCGATGCGATTAAAGAGGTTGAGGAGGCCGATCTTGTCGCTGTTGCCGACATAGACGAGGATGTTGGGCGAGATGTCTCTTCTCAACATAAGGTAGAATGGTACGCGGATTATGTGGAGATGCTTGAGCGTCAAGATGTCGACGCAGTTACGATTTGTACTCCGCACTTTCTGCATTCGCCAATGGCGATCAAGGCTATGGAATATGGTAAACACGTTCTTGCTGAGAAGCCTATGGCAGTGTCAGTCGTCGAGGCGGACCAAATGATAGATCGAGCTGAGAGAGAAGGCGTGAAGTTAGGCGTGGTCTACCAGTATAGGCTCAATCCAATTCAGCTTGAGATCAAGAGTATAATAGAGGGAGGAAAGATCGGTCGTATACTCAGGGTTTGCATGGAGGCTTGCGTCTTCAGAACTCAGGCATACTATAACAGGGATGCATGGAGGGGGAAATGGGCCACAGAGGGAGGAGGAGCCATGATCAATCAGACCATACATTATTTCGATCTGCTCCAATGGTTTGTTGGTAAGCCTCGTAGGCTCCATGGCTGGGTTGATACGATGCTCCACGAAATAGAGGTCGAGGATATAGCGAGTTCAGCTATCCTTTTCGAAAATGGCGCCCATGGGATTGCTCAAGTCAGCACAGTCGATGCCGTACCGACCGTTAGGCTTGAGATAGCAGGGGAAAGAGGGAAACTCGTCAGCGAGGGTAGCGGCCTAAGATTAGGCTTGCTAGAGAAGTCTGCTAAAGAATATGTTCTTGAAGATGTTGTCTGGGGCAAGCCTAGCTTCCAGTGGCTTGATGTGGATGCGAAGGAGAAGGAAGGCGGAGGGCACGCAGAGATAATAAGGGATTTTGCCAGGTCTATCTTGGAGGATAGGAATCCCATGATCACTGGCGAAGATGGACGAGCTTCTCTGGAGATCGTGAATGCTATTATACTCTCAAGTTTCGAAGGCAGACCCGTGGAGTTCCCTATCAGCAGGGATAGTTACGGAAAGCTATTGGACAGGTTGAAGCAAAGATAGAGCGGACATTCTTCTCGGTATGGCCACTGCCAATTGCTCGGGGACCTGGAATCACAGAAGCAATCGTCTAGTCTCCCCTAGGCTTTCCATTTATTGTCCCAGAAAGTCGACGTATTAACCAATATTCCTTGTCTGTATCGGTTCTTCATAAATGCCTTATCTCCTAGGTGGCAACCTCTCGAAAAGGTTGCCGATATGTCGTATACTTCTAGCTGGGCTTCGCGACGACGGAATCTCATGTCGGAGCTCTCGGTGATGATCGGAGTGGTCATCATCGTTCTTGCCCTCACCAAGGCTCTTCCTTACCAATATGCGGCGCCCTTGGAATGGTTAGGCGTCTTCTGCCTCATGGGTGGACTCACCTACCTATACTCCCCTTTGAGGACGGTGCCCCTCGCTTTCACTGCTTTCCTCTTTGGGACATTTCTGGATCCAATCATTGTGGGCGGTCAATCCTTCCAGACGTGGATCTATGCTAATTTGTTGGTCTTCGTTTTTGCACTAGCTGGGACCTGTACAAGCGCAGTTGCATTAAGATTCGCCACAGTTCGTGAACTGTGAGGGTTGTATCTATTCCCAGTATCAATTGTTATTTGAGCATTGCAGGATTGCATTGAGATAGTAGATTCGATTGGTCAAGACAGATGGATAGCTGGGATGTCTGCCCAAGATAGACGCTATGCAATAGCGAACGCAGGTCTACTAGCGGCTCGGTCTGCTGTCAGGATTAGTACACTGTCAATGTGGGAGCAGAGCCGATCTGTCAAGGAAGACAAGATATGGCATTTGAGACCTTAAGGCTGTTTCGGGCGGCTCGATCTTGGCCTGGGGGTCTCCTCTTCCCTCTTGCTACTCCGGGTGACGGTTAGGGATACCAAGAACGAAATAGCAAGAACCACGAGAAACAGTCCGGCAATGTAGCCCGGCGGGACATCCTGGCCAGGCACTCCTGCAGGGCCGGCTTCGCCTTGGGGCGCCTCAAGCACGTTGAAGGAAGCGACGCTCCAGTTGCCCATCTCGTCGACCGCCTTGACGATGTTGATGCCAGGTTCCATCTCGAGGGGCACTCTGTTGATTATAGCGGTGAACTCGCCGCCGTCACCAGTTCTTATGATCAATGGTGCGGTGGTGATGTTCCAGCCGTTCCAAGTGAGGGTGATGACCGAATTGGGTGCGAACCCTTTTCCATACACGGTCGTGTCAGCGAAGCCTTCTGCGGTCCACAGGGAGATGTTGGTTGTTAGTCCCCAATGTTTTTCGTGGGGGCCGTAGGTGGCTTGGTTGCCGGCGCCGTCGTAGGCAATGACTGTGTATGCTATGACCGTTTCGGTTTCTGGCCCCGGGATTGTATGGACCCAATAGCCGTCTGTTGCATTCCCGCTTTCAAGCGTCATGGAATGGTCAACATTATCATGTGCTATCGTGACATGGTCGACGCCCACGTTATCGGTGATGTGGGCGGTTATGGTGACGTCCTCACCTACTGAAGGAGCATCATTGGACTGCGTGACGCTGACTATGATTGGATCGGTTTGGTCGCTCCACCATTTGCTGAAGGTAGACTCGGCGTAGTTGCCAGCGGCGTCGTAGGCCTTAACTGTTAATGAGAAGTTTGTTCCAGCGCTCTGGCCTGGTATGGTGTATTTCCAGACGTCGGACGTCTCATCGTAGACCATATCGTGCACGTCTGAACCGGGCCACTCGATTGTGACGTTCTCCACACCGACATCGTCTGTCGCCTTGACAATGACCAGAGTAGGCTCTAGATGCTCCAAGGGGGGCTCGGGGTCATTGGTCACCGAAACTATGACAGGTTCAGTCGGTTCGCCCCACCACTTGCTGAAGGACGCGGTGTCAGAGTTGCCGGCTGAATCGTAGGCCTTGACCTTCACTAGGAAGCTTGTTCCGATCTCTTGGCCTGGTATGGTGTATTCCCAGAGTTTGGATGTGGAGCTGTAGGCCATCTGATGGGGTCCTGAGCCGGGCCATTCTATGGTGACTCGGACGACGCCTATGTTGTCGTGTGCTTTGACAGAGACCTTTGTGGACTCTCCATCTTTGAGAGGTGGTTCGGGATCGTTGACTACGCTGTCTATGACTGGATCGGTGTCGTCTCGGTATGTTGTGTATCGGTCTCCAAAGTTCACTTCTATTGTCTGGCCGTCTAGGTTGTTGATCGTGACGTTGACTTGGTTGTCAGTGGTGCTGGTCCATCCTGATGGGTCCTTTTCGGTCACAACATAGTCGTTAGGACTTACAAGCGTGAAGGAGTATTCGCCGTTTGAACTCGTTTTGGTGAAGCTCACTAGGCTGCTGGAGTTCTTCCAGGTCCACCAGGACTGGTTGTGGAGTTCGACTTGAACATTGGAGATTCCGGGTTCACCGCTGTCTTTGGAGCGGTCACCGTCCTTGTCATTGTAGACGAAACCGGAGACGAAGGCGCCCTCGTTGTCTCCGAAGTACACAAAGGTTGCATTTTCCTCGCCGGGTTGGGGATCAGGGATGGTAACATTGTTTGGCGTTGTGCTGATCCATCCCGAAAGATCGGTTTCACACACGAAAACCGGTGTGTATGAAGGTCCGTATAACGTGATTTGGCCGGTTGAGTTGGTTTTTCCAGCCAACCCAGAGCTCAGTTCTATATTCGCTCCAGCGATGCCAGGTTCGTAGGGATCTTGGGAACCGTCACCGTCTGTGTCATTGAAAACGAAAACGTGGATGAAGGCAACGCTTGATGCTTGGGCATCTCCGAAAAGATTATCGCCGAAGTCGGCGCCAAGCATGCCAGCCGTAACATTGATCTTGAGTTCACTGTTTGATATCTTAGTAACATTGGGGTCTCCAGGGACTGCAATGGTGCTAACATACGCCGGAAGATCAGTCTCAATGACGTGATAGACTTCCGGCTGACGAATTAGGAAAGTGTACTGTCCCCATCTATTGGTTGTGTAGTTGGCTATCGGCCCAGTACTGTTGTACAAGTCCAGGGTCACGTTTTGTATGCCAGGCTCAGCAAGATCTCTTGCACCGTTTGTATTGCTGTCTTCGAACACAGTACCGTAAAAGGATGACATATCAGTACGATTGATGTCACCAAAGTTCACCTCGTAGCCCTGACCTAGTTCGGAGACATGGACAGGGACATTGTCTGGCGTGGTGCTACGCCATCCAGATGGATTAACTTCGATGACATTGCAGACTCCGGTTTCGTTGATAGCGAAGGTAAACGTTCCATCGCGCGCGTGCGGCATTACACGCGTCGTAGTGGTTAGGAGTAGCTCACTGTCTTTATAGAGGCTGACATTGGCGCTGACGAGCCCAAGCCCAACTTCGCCAAAGTCTTGCTTTCCATTGCCATTCATGTCCTGAAAGACAATGCCATAGATAGTTGCGACATCTGAATCATTGGAGTATCCGAAATTGTTGTCAGGGTATATCCCAGCTGTGGGAACTCTGGCAAATATGCTTTCGGGGGTTGTGGGGTACCATGCCGGGTCGGGTGGACCCGCCGAATTCAATCGACATAATGTACCAGGCGGGACTGCGAACTGGTAAAAACCATTGAACGAAGTCGTAACATTAATGATATATGTTATGGTAGGATAATTGGGATCTACTATCTCCAGAGTGACATTGACGTTGGGGATGCCATGTTCCGTTGTTGCATTGAAGAGTCCATCTTCGTTCTCATCGTCAAATACATATCCTTGGATGTAAGTGGCGGGACTAATTTTGGCGTCTCCAAAGATTACCTCGTAGCTGCGATCAAGCTCAACTGTGAAATTGACCTTGTCATTATCTATCTTGACCCCTCCGTCTGGTATTGCATTGGTGCTGAAATATCCTGAAGGATTGATCTCGGAAACCGTGTATACACCTAGCTGGGTAAGCGGCATATAGAAACGACCGCTGACATTAGTCAGCACCGAGTCAACCAATTTCCCTCCTAGCCAAAGGGTCACATTAACATCAGGAATCCCATCCTCACCGGAATCCCATAGGCCGTTCACCAACATGCTGTCGTTAAACACGGCACCATATACAACGGCAAGCACACCATAGTAGTAGCTAACGTCAGAGTCGTTCCATGAGGTCCCATCAATATTCACGCCGATTAATTCAGCGGTGCTTGTGTTGAAGAAAGTCACACTGCCATGGGCGGTAGCGTTGACAGTGGCCGTATTATTGTATTGACCGATCACAGCTGTGCCAGTCGCTGTGACGATCATCGATTCCCCTGGACCAAGCTCGTTTCTCGGAAGCAAATTTGTTATGTTGCCTAACTGATCGTCAACTAAGACTATGTTTGTTAGATTAACGTTGTCGACGTAGAGATTTCTGATGCTGTAGGTCCATTTTACGCTGCGACCGACATAAATGTACGGTCCGGGAGCACTTTCTGCATCAACACCGTTAGTGTACTTCTCAAGTTCAATGGGCAGTCTATCTCCAAAGTTTACAATGCTTCCGTTGGGAACGGTCTTTGTGTTAGCTGTCACATTATTGGGAGTGGTGCTGACCCAACCGGGAGAATCGAATTCAACGACGGATACATTGGTTTCGGGTGGGCCGTACAACAAATAGCTGCCGCTGGAATCGGTAGTCATGTACTGTCCGGAACTGAGAGAAACGACCGCGCCGGGGATTCCAGGTTCACCAGGATCTTGCAGACCGTCGCCATCCTTGTCATGAAACACGACACCCCAAATCTTTCCTACGTCTGACGGTTGGACGTCTCCAAAGTCTGCCCTGTAATAGTTGCCATAGGTAACATTGACCTTTACCTTACTGGCATCTACTCTCGTAACGTTGGGGTCTCTAGGTATTGCATTTGTGCTAACATATCCAGGAGGATCAGTCTCTATAACGTCATAAATTCGCTCCCCATCATTTACATATAACCTGTAGTTGCCTCCCCAGTAATCTAGCAATCCACTTGTGCTGAAGCTTTCACCATTGGCTGAGACGGTGGCATCTGCAACAGGAGGTTCACCAACATCTTTTGTTCCATTGACATTAAGATCGTTGAAGACAGTACCCATGATTACAGCGCCTTTGAAATCGCCAAAGTCATAGGGACTATCATTACTGCTGCCGGTCACAAGTGTGGCATTGATTATGTTTGGTGTGGTGCTGACATGTTTAGCTGGATCTGTCTCGATGATCGTGTAGTTTCCATTTTCGTTCACTCTCAATGTATATGAACCAAGACTACTGGTGAAGGTATAGTTGATCAGATGTCCAGTAGAGTTGTATAGACTCACGTTGACGCCTGCAATGCCCTTCTCGCCTATCTCTTGGACCCCGTTATGGTTCGTGTCATTGAAGACTGTACCATAGGCAACCCCAAGGTAACCTTCGAGAGGTGCGTATCCAAAGTCTGTAGTGTTGATCCAGCCAGGCTCCAGATTCAAAAAGACCGTTCCAGGCGTGGTTCTGAACATGCCCTGAATTACCACAGCGGATACATTATGGATTCCTGGAACCCCTTGGAGGACCGCAAATGAGTATTTGCCATCTGAGTCCGTTGTTTTGTTGGTAATGCCGTCCCGTGTGATCGTCACACCTAGAATGCCCGATTCGCCAGCATCTCGCACTCCGTTCCCATTCTTGTCGACAAACGCAACGCCACAGATGATAGCTCCGCCGCCGTAATAGTGGCTTACATCAGTATCGGAAACGACATAGCCAGTCGGACCAGTCCCGTTAACAGTGGCAAGATTACTGTACTGACCAACCACGGCAGTACCGTTAACCATGACAACCATATACTCACCAGCAGCAAGAACAGTATATGGAAGAGAAACCGTGCCCGTTTGGTTGTCAATCAGAACTATGTCGGTCAGAACAACATTACCAGTGTTACTGATGTTGTAAGTCCAAGTCACATTATCCTGGAAAAATACGTACGGGCCAGGAGCAGCTTCCGCGTCCGAACCATTCGTGTACTTCTCAAGATGAATACTGGGAGCAGAGCCAAAGTAATGACTCAAATCAGAATCAGTGGCATTAGGATAACCAGAGACAGAAGGTGTACCAGTGACGCTAACATTGTTGGAATACTGCCCCGCAAGAGCCACACCGTAGGCATGCGCGATCATCGATTCGCCCGGTGCAAGCGAATCCTTTGTAAGGTTTATATTACCTATCTGGTCGTCAACCACAACTATGTTTGTGAGGCAGACATCACCAGTGTTTGTGATATTGTATGTCCACTCTACGACTTCACCGACCCGAATGTACGTTCCGGGAGGCAAGTCTGCGTCTAACCCATTGGTATATTTCTCGATACTAATACCGGGATTACAAGCGAACACTAATACGGGACCAAATGAAGACAGTGACCCTAGGACGAGTAGCAAGATCAGCGACAAAGCAGGGACTGGACCCCTCTTTCGACGTACGCACACGCCCGACCTCAGATAGCCAAACCTCACAGGACCACCTACTGCAACGGATCAGCGCCCTCAGAAATCATCTCGGCCTTTTCTTCTTCACGTTCACCCCGTCGCCTACCCAAGAAGACACCCATTAACCCACCGATCGCGGCTGCCAAGAGAAGCCAGCCTGCCAGATATCCCGGCGGAACAGCCTCCCCAGGAGCACCAAGGGGCCCTTGCTCCCCTCTAGGTCCCGTGACGTCTATCACAGTGAATGTTGCTGACGCAAAAATGCCGACCGAGTCCAATGCCTTCACCTCGTGCGCTCCCACACTGGTCTGATTGTATGCACTGATAATGCACGAGAAGGCACCAGCCTCGTCTGTGGAAACGTGAAGTGGCAAGGTTGGGATCCGCTGACCGTCCCAGTATACGGTGACGACGGCGCTGGCGTTGAATCCTGACCCCTCTATAGTGATGGCAGACACGCCCTCGTCAGGGCTCAGGACTATGGAGGCTGACTGCCCTTCAACCGGTAATACGAGCGACGCCAGCACCAAGAAACCAACAAAGAGCATCCCGATGAATCCATAAAAACGCGAGAAGAAAGCGTACTTCAAGGATCTCATACACTCCATATCTACTATTGTGGAGTTGTAACGTTATCCATCGTCGAATATAAGCATATATGAAAGAAACGGGACGGTTTTCTATACTTCAATTCGCGTCTAGGAGGCTTTCCTCCGTATTCCTACACCTTCAGTAGTAGATTCGCCGCCAGTGGCTGTTTCGATGTCGCTCAAGATCGTCTGCTCAGCAATCCAATCATCTGCATTGGCTAGCCAGAGAAGGCATGAAAGGCCGTCTTGCCGTGATCGAAGGAGTGTCGCATTTTCCCATTGCGGGCTAGAGAAGGGCCAACTCCGTCAACCTGCTTTCATTCCCGAGGTAGACGTCTTGGCTGAAGAGAGCCTTCTGCAGCAGCTTCACATCCAGCCTCCTCGATATCGTTCCCTCTTTCGAAGAGAGGGAGGCGGCTACACCGGCTGCCTGACCAAGAATTATGCAGGTGGTCATGCCTCTGAGTAAGCCTCTTGGATTCGTTGAGACGCTTTTGCCGCTTGCCAATAAAAGATTCTCCACTCTCTTGGGAACCATGCACCTGTAAGGGATTTCGAATGGTTTTCCTGGGAATCCCGAGGAGGCTACTCCTATGGCATCGTCGAATCTCGCGCCAGCCTTCACTTCCTCACTGGAAAGTGTATATTCCCCCTCTATCCACCTAGTGTATCTGACGCCGAGGTTCGGGGCAGTCGAGATTATATAAGCGTTCTTGAAGCCGGGTACATACTTTCTAAGGAATTCAGCCACGTAGAAGCATGCTCTCCTAGCTTCAGCCTCGGCTTTGGAGGCTTCCCTGACGTTGAGATCGTCTATTCTAGAGAAGTTGCTGTTTATGATCACCGTGTTGTTCCATTGCATGCCGTCCATGCCAAAAGCGTCCAATCCATTGAGCATGCCCAACTCTTTACAGAATTCGCCGTTTTGGATAGCCTTCTCAACTAGGACGGCTATGTTAGAGCCGTTTCTTCTGCCGCCGCCGTGAGGATAGTAGAAGAAACCATTCTCAAGCCAATTTCTCTCGAACTCCTTGAAGGTTCGTGGCGCATCGACTTCAGACGGATACTGATCAGGGCCCTTCCTGAAGTATTCATAAGTTTTCTGAAGGTCAACATTGCCCATCCTAAACTCAAGCGAGTTGCTGCCAGGAGGATCATAGTTTGTGGGTGCTCCAGCCCTAGCGGCTACGTCGGCGTCTCCCGTCGCGTCCACAACCACATCACCCAGAACTGCCTCTCTTCCGGACTTGCTCTCTATGATTGTGCCCTTCAAGCAGTCCTCCGACATTATTGTTTCTACCGCCATCGTATGAAGGTAGAGCCCAACATTTGCCTCTTTAACCATCTCGAGAAGGACGAGACTGAAGACCTCGGGGTCGAAGGGAATCTTCGGTGTCAACGGCGACTTCCAGCCTGCAGAGGTCCCTCCCATCTGCACAAGCCTCTCAAGGATCTCAAGAGCTATCCCCCTGATCACCAACTCTCCATTTGCGAAGAACTTGTTCCCCATAGAAGCCATAAGACCGGCTGTTGCCACGCCACCGAGCAAACCGTTTCGTTCAACGAGAAGAGTTTTCGCTCCACTCCTAGCCGAAGCGACAGCAGCCGCCACTCCTGCTATCCCAGCCCCAGCCACGATCACTTCAGCTTCTTCTGCCACGGGCGTCCTCTTCTCACGTTCCGTAATAGACTTCAAAAGAACACCTTGCTGAGAGCATTCTCTCTTGCTCCGATTTAAAATTTTGCCGGTGAGTTCGGCTTTGAGTCCAGTCTGGTTTTGGACTGATCCACTAGCTAGCTTGTCCCACATCATTTTCTGCGTTATTCTTATAAGTTCTTCATTTCAACAAAGGTCTATGCGAGCAGATATCGGGATTATTGGTGGAACAGGAGTCTACGATCCGCAACTCCTCAAGAATGTCGAGGAGATAAAGCTCCATACGCCGTACGGCCCACCTTCTGATTCAGTTACAATCGGGGAATTGAAAGGCAGAAAGATAGCTTTTATACCGAGACACTCAAAGAAACACACGATAAGGCCGACTGACGTCAATTCTAGGGCAAACATATACGCACTGAAAGAGCTCGGCGTCCAGCGAATATTGGCCCCGTCAGCCGTCGGCTCTCTCAAGGAAGAATTCAAACCAGGAGATATAGTATTCGTCGATCAGTTCATAGACAGGACGACTAAGCGAGAACAATCCTTTTACATCGGACCACAGGTGTGCCACATATCTGTGGCTGATCCGATGTGCCCTGAGCTGAGGGGGATCTTGATAGGAGTGGCCGATGAGATGAATATCAGCTACCACACAGCTGGAACGTACATTTGCATAGAAGGTCCGAGATTCTCAACCAAGGCAGAATCCAAAATGTTCAGGGGTTGGGGTGCGGACATTATAGGTATGACGCTTGTTCCGGAATGCGTCCTGGCAAGAGAAGCTGAGATATGTTACGCTTCGATAGCAACTGTTACTGACTACGATGTGTGGAAGGAGCATCCGGTCACCATAGACGAGGTTATGAAGATGATGAGTGGAAACATTGAGAAAGTCAAAAACATAATCACAGAAGCCATACTGGGAATACCAAGAGAGAGAGGATGCGAATGCGGGGCTGCGTTAGGAAATGCGCTGATCTAAGTGACTGACAGAATGAGAGTCGTGATTGCGGATTTTCGGATCAATTGATGAAGAGATCCACCACCTCAAATTTTTCGACGTCTACGAGCCCATAGTCGGTAATCTTAAGCTTCGGTATGACGGGGAGCGCCAAGAACGATAGAGTCATGAACGGATTTCTCAGCTTAGAGCCAAGCTTGGCTGTTACTTCTTTCAAGCCCTCCGATTTTTCAGCTACGTCCTTCGCATCCAGTGTAGTCATAAGCCCAGCCACGGGTAATGGGAACTCGTCTAGGACTCTGTTTCCGCTCACGATGACGAAACCTCCGTTCGCCTCTCGAAGTCTGTTCACGGCCTTGCAGATGTCACCGTCATCAGTGCCTACAGCGATCACATTATGAGAGTCATGAGCCACCGTGGAAGAGATAGCTCCCTCGCGAAGCCCAAAGCCCTTCACGAATCCTTTTCCGATCCGTCCTGTGCCTCTATGTCTTTCTACAACGCAGATCTTCAGAATGTCTCTCTCAGGGTCTGGCTTCACTTCGTCTCGATCCTTTTCCATCTGGCATCTCAGCTCTTCCGTGACTATCTGGTCCATTATGATTCCGATCACTCGCGCCGTAACCTGACCTTTGTCTCTTCCTTCTCGAGAACATGTTATGCTAAGGTCTCTTGGCTGCAACTCTTTCACGTTCACGGTTCCTTTGACAGATTCCTTCGGTACTGGTCCACTGATTCCGCCCATATATTCGCCGTCTTTCGCGACGATCTTCCCATCTATCAGGACCATCTTTGCTTCGAATTCCTTGAGGTCATTCACGATAACCATGTCCGCAAACTTGCCTGGGGCTATGCCCCCTAGATGTCCTAGAGCGAAGTACTCAGCTGGCTTGAGACTAGCCATCCTGACGGCGTCTACGGGGTCTATTCCCTCTTCAACAGCCCTTCTGAGACAGTGATCCATATGTCCTTCAGCTAGGAGGTCTTCCGCGTGTTTGTCGTCTGTCACGAGCATTGCTCTTTCGGGACATCCCTTCGAGACGATCTTGGCTAGCGCAGAGAGGTTCTTAGCCGTTGAGCCTTCCCTTATCATGATCCACATGCCGAACGAAAGTTTCTCTCTCGCCTCATCTTGACTGACCGATTCATGGTCTGAGTGTATACCTGCTGAAACGTAGGCACATAGTTTCTCACCTCGAAGTCCAGGCGCATGACCGTCTACAACCATGCCTTCGCAAGCCTTGATCTTGTCCAATATTCCTCTTTCGCTGCTGATCACACCCGGAAAGTTCATGACCTCGCCTAGGCCGAGTATCCGTTCGAACTTCTTGAGCTCTTCGATCTCTTGCAGCCCTATCTCGGCTCCTGAAGTCTCCAGATTCGTCGCTGGCACACAGGAAGGGATCATGAAGTAGACCCTTAATGGCGTCCTAGCTGAGTCTTTGATCATGAACCTTATCCCCTCAACACCCCTCACATTCGCTATCTCGTGCGGATCTGCGACTACGCAGCATGTCCCCCTGGGTATAACAGCAGCTGCGAACTTGCTGGGAATCATGAGTGAACTCTCGATGTGCACATGCCCATCGATGTAGGCGGGCAATATGTACTTTGAGTCCAGATTGACACGCTTCCTAGATGGTATCGGCTTGCTGCCAATGTACGCTATCCTTCTGTCCTTGACGCCGATATAGGACTCAGATACAGTGCCGACGTAAACGTTCACAAGATTCCCAAAGAGAAGCAGATCCGCGGGAGAGGAACCCAAGGAGACATCCATAAGCCAGCTCATAGAAGACCAACCTAACACATCGACAGTGTGTCCGCTTCAGAATTAAGACTTATGGGAAAGGCCTTTCATACATTTCTTGGAGGCATCTTCATAGGTTTGATCCTTCATGTTTCTGTATCATTATGCGTCCGCTGGAAAAGCTTAATATTGCTTTGCCCCAAGCTAATCCAGAGAGAAGCAGGGATGTGTTTAGTTGAGGGAACCCTTTGCCAAGTTTGTTGAGGCTGAGTTAGAGCCCGGCACTCTCCTCATTACGTGTGGGCTTCCTGGAACTTGGAAGACAGAGACTTCTCAGGAGATCTCGAAGATCAAGGGGTATCCTATTCTTCGAACCGATCTGGTCCGGCTGGAAGTTCTCAAGAATGAGGACGTCTTTGACGAGAGAGTTGCATCAAGCATGAGCAAGCGGGAGCTTGTCTATCATGAGATGTTCCGCCGGGCGGATGAACTACTACAGAAAAACGAGGGTGTAATATTGGATGCTACTTTTGTCACCCAAGAGCTGCGAAGGCGTGCCGCTGAGATTGCTGCAAAGCATAACGCGACTTTCGTCATACTTCAGACACACTGCTCTGAAGATGCGTCAATCGCGAGAATCCTCAGAAGAACCAAGGACAGATATGAATCGAACGCGTTGACCAGGCAAGCGTATCTTAACAACAAGAAGCTTTTTGAACCTGTCGACTTGGATGACTTCAAGAAGAGATACCCTCAACTGGATATAGTGCACTTAACAGTCGATACAGAGTATGACCCTCCCGAAGACTGGTACATAATCGGCGTGGAAAAAAGATAATCGAGCCTCGTTCGAACATGAGAATAGACCTGCACATCCATTCGAAAGATTGCTCTGATGGAAACCTCACTGTTGCAGAGATCTTCCAGGAAGCCAAGATCAGAAAAATCGGTTTGATGTCCATTACAGACCACGACTCGATCGGCTGTCAAGCGAAAGCCGTACAATTGGCGAAGAAAAATGGCATTGGCTATATTTCTGGAGTTGAGTTGAACGTAACCTTCTCACACCCAGAATATCGCGCGGGTAGATCGATATCGCTTGATTTTCTGGGTTACCAATTTGACATTGAGAACAAGAACTTAGAGAACAAACTCAAGAAGATTGGAGAATATCGCGAAGAAAGAGCCGCAAGGATCTTCGAAAAGCTCAATGCAGAATTTGAGAAAGAAGGAATAGACAAGTTAACGCGGAAGGATCTCATTGCGATTCGAGAGTCGGTTGACGGGGTACTGGGGAGGCCGCATATAGCGAACTATCTGGTGAGAAGGGGAATTGTCAGAACCGTGCAAGAAGCTTTCGACAGGTATCTCGTGAAGTGCAATGTGCCTAAGTATCCTCTTCACCTTGAAGAGGCATCAAAGCTAGTGAGAGATGCTGGGGGAATAGTCGTCTTGGCCCATCCGAACGATCCCCATGGGACCTCACTTGTGACGATGACGAAGTCGCTGAAAGAGCAAACTGAGATAATAGAAGAGTCGATGTTAGAATATATTGATGGCGTGGAGTGTTGGCACTCAAGAAATGACACTGTGACAACGAATCACTACGTAGAGTTTGCGAAAGAAAATGGATTGATAATGACCGGCGGAAGCGACTGTCATCAAAAGCCTATCCTCATGGGAACGGTTGAAATCCCCGAATACGTGGCTGAGCAGTTCAACTATTAGTGATCTTTTATCGACTAAAGGGTCTTCGCATAGCTAGAGGCCAATCTGAAGTAGGCTTTTGCTTCGTTTGTTGCTTCACTCTTTTCCTCGTCACCTACATTGGGGTCTTTGAGTTTGAAACTGACAACTTTTCCCCGGACGTAGGCTCTGTAGCACTTGTAGAAGGGAAGAAGCTTCTTCAACTCTTGGTCCCCGGAATATTCGACATATTTCCCTATGAGGAAGCTGGACAGATCGTCTCGTCCTTTGAAGTCTAGGTCCATGGCTAAGAAGGCTATGTCGGAGGCAACGTCAGAGTATCTGAATCTTTCGTTGAACTCTATCGCGTCGAAGATGTAGATTCTGTCTGTAACGAAGATGTTTCCTGAATGGATGTCTCCGTGACAATCTTTGATTCTGCCATCCGCGATTCTCTTCTTGAGGAGCGACGCATTTCCTTTCATGAAGGCATCGATTCTTTGACGGATCAGATTGAACTCATCTACTGATATCGTTTTGTCAAGAAACTCTCGAGTCTGGTCGAAGTTCTCCCGCCAATTTGTTTCTATGATCAACAGGGAGCCGAACTCGCCTATCCTACTATTCGTTTCCGCCTTAGAATGGAACTCGGCGATGATCTTTGCCATTCTGCTAATGAGCTCGGCGTCAACCTTATTCTCTGCGATAAGTCTATTCGTCATCCTCTCTTGAGGCATCCTCTTCATCTTGACAGCGTATTCGACGGTTTCTCCTTCGCCCTCTATCTTGATGACGTCTGATCTGTTTATGGGAACAACGTCTAGGTACATGTCCTCGCAAAGCCTTCTGTTGAGCTCCAACTCTTTCTCGCAGAAGAAGCGTCTCTTCTCAAGGGTTGTGAAGTCTAGGAATCCGAGGTCCACAGCCTTCTTCACCTTGTAAACATAATCTCTTGTTAGAAAGACGAAGGATATGTGAGTCTGGATCAGTTCAATCTCGTCGACTTCTTCGTCATAAGCCTCAGGCTTCATGAGAGCCTTCACGACTTCCTGTTGCATCGCCAGCACCTTTTCTTCGAAGTAGGAGGGCGGGACCTTTCTTATAAGAAACACGTTGGAAATCGGGCGGCCTGATGCGAAGCATATTGATTCTTCCCATCGGATCCATTCATAATCCTCTTTTCGAAATCCTTTTGAACACCTTTCAAAGAAGGAGATACGGAAAGCACATAGTCGAAGGTTGGAAAAGAATGAACAAAAAATGATTCCTAGTGCTTTGTTGTTGCTGCTGACTTTGGCGCTATCTATCATACCAATGGTCACGATCTATGCGCAGGATGAAGCCCCTATGGGCCTTATCCGGATGAAATGATCATCTTTCTGCAAGGCGGCGACGCGACAGCTGTGCCGAAGATCGAGGCTGGAGAGATGGATATGTACATGTGGTGGCTGACCACAGAGAACACAAGGCTTGCTGAAGAATCAGAAAAGGTTAATCTCGTGGATTCCTTTGGTCTTACTAACGAGTTCTTTGTCAATCCTAGCTAGCTAGCATGTCCAACTGTGAAAGATTCAAGCAGGTTTGAGCCTTCCTCTCCCCAGTTCACTCCTGATCCTTCCTCACACGCGCGATAATTCATATTGCAAAAGATGAACCTAAAAACGTTCCGTATCCACGTTGTAGTCTTCTTTGGCTAGGACTCAGCGTGAAAAGGAAACATGGCGTTAGAGCTTACTCCTTTACGAATCTCTCCGCGAAGTGGCAGGCCACCTGTCGTTCTTCTATCTCTCTCAGCAAAGGCACATTCTCCTCACACACTTCGGTGGCATACGGACATCTTGGATGGAAACGGCATCCTGTTGGGGGAGTGATCGGGCTAGGCGGTTCGCCAGGAACCACTTTCCTGAACCTGAATCTGTTTTGAGGATCGGGGTCAGGCACTGCATCCATCAAAGCTACTGTGTACGGGTGTAATGGTTTCCCCAGAACTGTTGTTGTGTCGCCGTGCTCGACGATCTTCGCTGCATACATCACAGCTATTCTGTCCGAAAAATACTTGGCTGTCGCTATGTCATGCGTTATGTACATTACTCCAACGTTGTATTTCTTCTGAATCTCTCTGATTAGTGAGAGTATTTCGGCTCTAC
>Ga0224501_10001381_pt1 | contig 18830 bp, 12 predicted proteins | sample SF_Oct11_sed_USG_4_FD_169105 | JGI IMG/M metagenome (GOLD analysis project Ga0224501, IMG submission 169105) | Sediment microbial communities from San Francisco Bay, California, United States - SF_Oct11_sed_USGS_8_1 | ecosystem: Environmental > Aquatic > Marine > Sediment | place: USA...
GCACTCTCTTATAGGTCACACACATAGGAACGCTTAGGGTAGAAACCCCTCATCTTAAGTGAGAGATAACTCTCAGGAGTCAGAAATATGCATCAAGATTGCCGATTCAATTTTCTATCCATGGACAAAATACCATGCAGGTATTTTATGCCTGTGTCCCCATCAGTGGTCTATTGGATGCGCTTGTAAGGTTTATCGCTCGGTATTTAAAAGTAAATATTGATTCACACATACACATACATGTACAGCTACATATATTTGGCATGAAGGTAGGCAATATAGGATGATCGCCCGTTGAACTTACATCTATTGGTGGGCATCCCTGCTCTCACAGCTATTGCAGTTATCTGTTACAACCAGATGTAAGAAGATCTCCAGCTAGTAGCAAGCCATCAGCCATCCCACCATCACTACCCACTAGGTCATATACAGCAGCCTTCGCTTTTAGACTTTAGAGGAAAAAAAGGATGGTAAGCTTACCTCCCATTTTTCGGTAGAGTAAGCCGCTATCAACAATCCCAGTATAGTGATAGTAAGACCGAGAGCCCCAATACCCGTCCTTCTCCATAACGCTAATATCATCTTCCGTCGCTTCCGTCGGAACTCCACCTGTTTGTTTACCCGTCTCGAGCTCAGAACTAAAGACAGTATAATGTTTCACTGCCGTGTAAGGATTATGGGATAAATAATTGATGGCTTCGTGGGGAGTCGAAAAGTAAAGGCACTTTATCTACCGAAGTACGATGGTTTACTAATGCATGCAGACACAATGAAGGTATTAGCCGGAAAAGATTTCCCTATTTCCAACAGTTGTGTGCATGGGGTAGTGGGATAGCGCAGTGGTAGAGCGCTGGGCTCACAACTGTGAGAACCTGGGTCCGCCTGGGAGTATGAACTCCTCACATTATCTCGAGTCCAAACCACAAACAAGCCTTTCTATTGATGTTGCCGAGCTCATGGTACTCCATGTTGAGTCGCATTTGGTGGGAAAACAAGTATCTAGCCAGGCAGTAGCATAAGTGATCATGCAAAACCACTGTTATGAGCTGCACTAACTGGGTCAAATTACGTAAGAGATTAAGGGAGGGAATATCAGTGGCTAAAGCTCAAAATATTTCAAAAGATGGGTTCAAGCCCCAATCATACCGGGCTCTCTTTGTGAATATGAGCTACTCTCAGGTAATTCCCAGCTCTTAGCGGTTCACAGCAAGACTCAAGCTTAGGAGGTCACTTAATGGGATGATCAAGTGCCCGCGATGAACAACTAAAAGTGGCATCACTGTGAATCTGAATTTGACAATATTTCACAATTAACTCTTGAACGCTTGCACTGGGTGATGCCATGATGCTGCGTAGCTTCCATATCTCACTCATACATCTTGGATGCCACACTGATTCACTGTTGAATGCAAATAAATTCACACAGAGGTAATTGTTGCTCATGCATATAGATGCGTAGCGTAACAAAAACAGGAAATTATTCTGGAAAATTATTTCAGGATCAAATCTACGCGCGCACACGTTCTGAGTCTGCATTAGAGCAGTGTGAATATCACACACAAAACGCGACCACTGACAGCTGTCTTGTACAACTCTGTATTTCAGACAAATGTTTCAACCTGATGGATTGTTGGTCACAAACTCATGGCTGTCCTGTCTCGCCATGGATATTATACAGTGAAACATTGCTATCTTGCAGAATTAAATGACTCAGTATTTCAAGAAATTATTTTATTTTTGACTCCTACATTGTTGTTGTGATCTCTATATCCCGCTGTTCTTTTTCATTTTTGTTTCCTGCGTAAGAGCATACAGGTATATATCTATTTTTCCTCATATAGCTAATAATAAAATATTTTCTCCTTCATGGTTCCAATCATATGGAGGCGCTGGGGGAGCAGGGCTCCAACTGTGTCATTAACAACTTAATAGTTTCTCCACTCTTTTATGTGCAAAAACTAAGCCGCAATATAAATGGATGTGAACGAGGTAATGAATGTCTGTCATAGATGCTAATACATTAACCAATATTAAATCGATATGTCTGGTAATACATTGCCGCAGATAAACTAGAAATGATAGTCAGACAATCAAGGTGACTCATATGATATATCTGTTTGTCATGCTTTTATAATACTCAACAGATACACCTATTCAAACACATACATATGAAATACATATCATGTACATATATGCAGATGAATTCATCTATAATACGTACATACATGTCTTAAGGCAATTGTATAATAGTGATTGAATGTAGATTTTGTATTGTAGAGAAACCGAATTTGACACGGGTTTTTGATTTGGGCACTAGGATCTCATCTAAGGCTAGGAAAATAGGTCAGGACTCATGATTACTAGATTCTGGTTTCAAGTCCTAGTCATAGCAGCTTCCGCTGTGAGTGTGAGCTCCCCACTCCTATCTCCTACCACTCCAGAATTAACCCAGGCGTAGAAGATCGTCCGCTACACATGACTGTGCCCGAGAGAGACCAATGAAATAAACATACATGTACCTACTAGTTTACAATGACAGCCCCTCTGAATGTAAGCTCCTCCTATAATGTCTACCTCCTACCATTCCAGAACAAGACCTGGTTTCTTACCTGATGTCGTTTCACTATCAGAAAGGTCAGACTCATCCTCAGATGCCATTTGGCTAAGTAATTTCAGAACTTAAACACGCTCACCCAAATAAAAATATCCAAGCTACTAACCCTTGACCGTAAGTATCTATGCTTTATACCAGATACCATTCAGTATCTAAATACTGGTCTGAAGAGAATAATGCTTATAGAAGTCTATAGAATCATAAAGTCTCATTGGAGGGAGTCAAGCCTTGGGTTCATCTAGGAAGAGTTGTGATAGAACAATAGATTCAATCCCTGAGTGCTTGTTATGGGTAAACAATTGTCAAACGGGGTCTCCCAAGGGGTATCTCTGGTCATCCTGGGCCAATGGCTTAGTACAAAGGCAATACATTTTTTTTGCCTTGTTTACTCCCGATATTCCCTGTACGGGGTCGTGGAGTTTGCTCCATGGTTAACAGGGAGACTTTGTCGGAGGAGCGAATTAAAGTCGGATGCCCTTCCTGCCACCACCGTTGACTTTTCTGGGATTTGAACCCACGACTCGCTGTGTGCAAATCATGCATTCTAACCGCTAAGCCACGGCTGCTCCCTAGCAAAGGCAATACATACACATGTGTATAATCGATTCAAATACCATGATGGGGAATGTAACATTCGTATATAGCATGTATAGAACTTATAGTTGTTTTCTCTATAACTCCATGACATAGAAATTCATGGTATAGAACTCCGTGGTATATAACCCCATGGTAGAGAACTCCGTGGTGTAAATCCATACGGAGCTATTTGCTCAAAAGAAGTGGAAACTGGCTGACATTTTCTGAAAAGGCAACTTGATGGGAAGATGTCAAATTTATATTTGCCTTTTTCGAGCAGAAGTTTGACTTTCGAATAATTAAGCAGACATTGTTTGTTCATGGCATTAATGTTAATCCACATTAAGTGTCAGTCATAGATATATAATCCCATAATAATTATATCAATGATGTCGGTCAATGCACCATACCATATCAATAATGCGCGAATGACATAACTTAAAAGAGAATACACTTCCAGCTTAGTAGAATTTAGATACTTGTTTGGTTTATATGCGGTGATTGGTCAACTATATAAATTACACTATGTGGTCAAAGAAATGCATTTGGCTCCATATGGCACCGAATCCTGGTCACAACAAATTCGCATCCATTATTTAAATCTTTTTTGGTTTGATTGCTCTGAAATTTGACAGTGAGCCTGTTTGTGAATTATGCTAACAATCCTCACTTTGAGGTGGAGCGATGATACTGACCCATACTGAGCCATAATGGGTGGAAAAATTAATATCTAACCTGCAGGGTCACCATACTGATGAAGACCTCACATGAAAAAAAAACATCAGTGGTTTACACACGCATGATATCCTAATATTGTTTGTTGTCTCTAGGCCGCATGGCAATGACACAATAATGACATCATAGATCAAAAGCATTATTCAGCGACATCCATGGGATCATTATGCAAAATGCCAAACTCTGCGACAGAATGTAGATAGACCGAAACTTTTCTGTTCCTATTTAGCATTATCATTTCCTATACAGAGTAGTAGAGAATTGCTTGTAATGGGAAAATTGGCTGCTATTATCATTGGCATATTTGTTGAGATTCGAACCCATAGTTTCATGTACACGAGTCTCACGATTTAACCACTTAGCTATGGCTGATAGAGTGCCGTGTATAGGTCAACTTTTGGTGATGACATGCATGCATAATTTCAACCATTTCATGCGTCTCATTAAATAGAACCAGGGCTGAACCGGCAAGGAATTTTTCTGTAACACGTGTTTCAAGGTACTCGAAGACAAACTATATTTTATACAAAATGTCAAACATAATAAAAAGAATTGATTCTTTTCATGGTGATACCGTCATGCTCTAGAAAAGACTGCATTCAACACAAAACGCCACGTAGATTAAAGTTTATGCCATCAGCCACAAAATGGAATCCGAACAACAAAGGTCTATCGCTGGGACTGGCCTTTATTTTTAAAAAACTTCCTGGGCACTTGGTTGTCCTATTTAAAAGGCCTCCTAAGCCTGAAGCTTGTTGGAACGTTAGGAGCTAGAGTTAAAGTGAGGAGCTTATACTCACAAAAGGGGCCGGCGATGATGAGAATGTGAACCCAGGTTCTCACAGTTTCAAGTTCAGCCTTCCACGAACTGAACTATCTCGTGATCCCCTGTTGCTATTGCTGTATTACCATATAAGATATACATATTTAAATTGACTACAGGTGCATACTCACATGTTACACGTGAGTAGGCAAGACAGTACGTTAGTACTAACTGATGATCAGCAGTTTGATGCAGCTAGCTCCATAGTGCGGTGTTTGTTCATTTGACAGTACAGGAACATAACACTCCATCCAGCTGATGGTTTCACTCGGGAATCAATATTGGAGTTTGACGACCACATGCAGTCGTGACAAATAATTATTTCTGAACCAATGATGTGTACGCAATATTGAAATTTTAAAGTACATAACAGTGTGCTTATCAAGTAGTCTTTAGTTAAATAAGTTAAGATTATCTTGTTCTACGTAGATGCCAAAACTAGGCCAATATGTTGTTTTAAAGTTGGTCCGCGATCACTATAACAAACTTTATAACCATTGAATGCAGGTAAACCGGTTCTTGAGAGTAACAAAATGCATTCTGGTCGTAACTGATACAGATTTCGATTGTGAACCTTCATGAGGTTACCATTTCGCTCCGTCCACAAAAGGGAGAGAGTACCGATTTGTATTCAATAATTCCAACTCCGGGTTTCCCACATGGAGTCATTACTCTATGTGTGGGCCTCCTTTATTATTTAACATCATGATCCAAATCCGACGAGGAAAAAAGCACGCAGGGATGCAACCAAACTAGTTATGGATGCCGATCATTATTTGAATATGTGAAACAACTGTCAAAAGTCTCTTGATAAAAATATGTAAAATGATATATTAATATTAATATTAATATATTAATCTGTCTGTGGTGCTGATGGACTAATAATGGTGAATGGCGGGGATTTTAGTGGCGGGATACCTGTGAAGTTAGACAACATCTGTTATGAACAGTCACAATGTTTGCATCAGAATTATAAAAAAAATATGAGAAATAGGGTTGAACCATGTCTAAAAGAATTTGACAAACCAAATACACATTAAATGTCTCATTAAAATGAGATGACAATTGAAACTCTTCGTTAACATGAAAAGTAGAGTAAATCGAGCGTCAGCGTAATAATGTTTGCATCCATTTATAGATCAGCTCCGAGTCTGATAATTTCAGCGATGACATGATCCATAGCTTCTGTACCGACCTGAGCATTGGCACAAATCATTCTCCAAAAGTTGACGTGTCCTCTATCTCGCTGGTAACCGCACATGGTTGTACCCTGTTCCTGCATCCTTCCTTTAATGACAGGTGCCACCTAAAAAACACCGCCATGTATATAGACCTCAATTTCATTATTTTACGGTGTAAGGTAGACAAGTCAGTCATGATAGCTCAGTGGGATAGCTCATTGTCTGTCCTCCCCATGGCCCGGGTTCAATTCCCAGCCACGGCTGAGTATTTCAAGGGATTAAATCCCTGGCTGATCGCACTCTGCCAACCCGTCCTGAGCCAGCGTGGCAGAAAATGGCTCAATCTCCCCTCAATGACACCGCACAACCTGTGGACAGCGAGGAGGGAGGCCGAAGTTCAACCATGGACAGGCAATGGCTGAAAAAAAGGAAGAAAAAAGGTAGACAAAATTGGTCTTCCTATTTCATGTTCCTTTGAAGCCGTTTCCGAGGAATGAAGAGAGCCGTGCACCCAATTGTTAGGTGAATAGAAACCTCACGCACAAGCTGAGCTTGGCCCTGGGACTTTAAGCGCCATTGGCAAGCATCGTTGGCGAGCGCTGTAACTACTCACACCAAATTAGATGTAAGGTGGGAAGCCATTTTTTATTACCTTATCAAGAGCTTGCCACCAGTCATCATTCTCTTCCTGATCTCGTAAGCTAGGTGGGATATACCAGAAGCAAACATTGGTGAACTCCGGCTACAATACAAAAAATATTTTGAAAATATGCCAATGAGGTCACACGGTTGTTTTGCCAGTGAGGTCACAGCCTATAAATATGGAATTGCTGTCCAACGTGAAGATTTGTGGTATTTACTCATAGAATGATATTCGTTTATGTACACACAGACTTAGCATGGATTGTTGAGTGGAAAATTTTTCTCTTGCATGACGTCTTCACTGTTGTAGTCACGCTGCCGGGTAAATACTGGTTTTTGCACCAATTATAGGTTAGCATGGAGCACTATAAGCGAATTTGCAATAACGCCTCACCCCATCTATGGCGAGGCTTGTTTTTCAGCTACAGGATTAAAATGATGAGTTCAGGCAGATTTAGCATGGCTAGTATTGAATAGAAAATGACTTGTCACTAAACCATAGGTAAGTACACAAACCTCACTAATGAGACGGAATCCAGGTGTCTTGTGAACCAGATCTCTCAGGTGCCGAGAATTATCAAAGCATATCTCTACTCTCTCAGCCATACCTCTGGTACCATATGCCTTCCATTGGATCTAAAAAGAGGAAGAGTTTTCATCAAACTAGCAAAGGACATGCAGTTAGGAGAAGACAACCTCACAAGTAACGACAAAGCCATCATCAAAGGTTATAGTGTGAGGACCTACAGTCTCGATTTCAGCATACATTCGAGGACCTGCGAGCGAGCATTCGAGAAATCCTCATGCCTCAAGACCGGGCAGTTTTGCGATTGTTGTTTGAAGTTGTTCTTAACTGTTCACATGACGTGGTTGAGAATGAACAGTGGGCCAATCCTATATAAGGATTTTTTTGTGAAACCATCCACTATGCTATCACCACTAACAATTGGTTGTCAGTAGTCAGAGATAGCTTTTTAGTCCACACACAGGTACCGGCCTGAAATGGCTGGCTATATATGATGTTTACTCAATGAATATTTTATGGATAAGTAAAACCATTCAATATAAACTTACCCAAAATCTAAATGCGTCTATCTTGCGCCCACATTGTATGGACTTGTCTCCGGTATCATATGTGGTATCATATATCTTATCTTGCTGAAAGAGATATTTGGCATTGGCACTGTGAGCATCAGCCATCAAACCATTCTACAATAAAAATAGAGGATATATTTGCTGCAAATATGGAAAAATTCAACATGACGTTTGATACATGATGAGAGGTTTACGGGAGTAATAAGTGGACTATTATTTTCGGTAGCTGAGGGTAGTCGAGTGTTAAATGACTTATGTGGAAAACCTCCAAACGTGACTTTTAAATCACGCAGAACTCTTCGCTTAGCATTAAGCACAAAACTTCACAGAGCCATAGGGTTCCCTGCTAGGGAGGAGTTGGCACTGGACCTAGTCAAACTAAACTTCTATCAGCCCACAAAATCAACAGATAGCAAACGCACTCGTAGTGCAATGTCCTTTAGTGAGAGTTAATAGAATTTTAACAAAACCTGCAAACCAGCCAACTCAACATAGAACGGTTTCGGACTATGCAATACTGTCCGGAAAAAATTATATGGGAAGAACACAACTCCAAAACTACTTGCGCACTATACAACCTACCCATTTCGTGACAAATATGGCACATTGTTGTATGGCGCCAACAAGCTTGTGTGGGTCCCAAGCGAGTGAGTCTGCTCGGTCTACACCTCGAAGCTTATTCCTGAAAAACAAGACATGAAAGATAGTTCATAACATAACAAATGTATAGCAGGGATTGTAATCGCATGAAGTGCTACGAGAAACTCTTGATATTCCCAGGATGCTCAATCAAACTAAGTTTCAGCCTTTAGCATCACAGCAATAGAACGTTTTTAAAGGGGTCAAGACACGCTCGAATGTGTCTCCGCTTGTTTTCAAATTTTGGGGTCTACCACGAAAAAATGGGCCCGATATCCAGCTTCAATGAAAGCTTAAATATAGCCCTATCCAATGTGTATACTTAGAGCCCTTGTCGATGCACTTTTCAGACTGTCGACGCAACAGAATTGGCCTCGAGAGGAAATCAACACAGAGCTATTGGTGTTTGCATTCATTTCTCAGCTTACGCGTGACGTTTGGGAAAAATCTCTTGCAGGTGCATACTAGACTTGTAGTTACACAAGTGTGAGTAGAGAAAATGCGCAACAAAAGTATAGAAATAGGGTTTCAGAACACAACTCTAAAAGTGTTTCTACCATCAACCGTGGGTTAACCCCTTTAATCACAATCGCTATTAGTTTAGGTAATTTTGAGGCTCTCTTTTGCACTGTTTTTGTGCTGATTTAAATCCTGACTCACTGACTTTTATGCCTGCCTTATGCTTCTGTTTGACTTTGTGATATGTTTTTTTATATGGACTTGAATGTCACAAGGACCCATGATTTTATATAAGTTAACCATTCAAAACATTTAATTCAAATCTCAGATTAGGGCAACGTAGGGGATTACTCATAAGATATACATACTTGAGTTTGGGAGATAGAAGAGCAGCACCTCCCCAGCAAGCATCTATATGTAACCATATGTTACCATGTCTCTCACATATATCAGCTAACTCATCAATCGGGTCAAAGGCTCCCATCACAGTGGTACCAGCTGTGCCATTCACCATCAACGGTACTATCCCCTAGAGATAAATACACGTTTCAAGCATATGTTTATGTGAAGACTAATTTTTTCACATAGGAGGCCAAAATAACTCGGCCGGCAGAAATACTGGGGTCGTGATCGAAGATTTGTGAGGTCGTTCTCCACTACTGGTAGGATCTCTTCAGCATGTGCCTTTGCCGAGACTCTTATCCAATGAAGCCCTTGCATTTTGATAACATCAGAATCCAAAAGAATACGATCTGTAGGGTCAACCTGTTAATGCTGACGGATTGCCGACTCACACCAATAGGAGACAGTGACACAAAAACATTACTCCCTTATGTCACCGTATAGATGTGCCTCATTACCTGTTGGGTAGCTTTTACTATCTCCTTCTCTAATTCCTCTGGAATCATCTTCCCTTGACTGTCACATTTCACCAGGAAAACATTATCTAATCCGAGTCCCATAAAGAAGGCCGCCTTTTTTACAGAATAGTGAGACTGTAATTTAGTAATAAAAGAGTGTCAAGTAATACCCATAGACTTACAATACAATTATTAGGTGTTATATATATATTATATATATGTATATATATTATATATACATATATATATACATATATATATATATATATATATCCTTGGAGTTGTCTTATCTTATAACTGGAGTACAGGTTTTCAGTCATACGGCTGCGTACACCGAGATTTATGTAACAATTCTGACTTAACATATGTAGCAAGTTTGCTAGAACTCTGCATATAGCTGATTCGGTATGAAGAGCAATACTCAGATGGTCTTCCTTATCGGAAGTTAAACCTAACCATTCTAGTACTGGTTTTCTGCCGAAGTCGATGGTAGTATGGTAAATATCTCCTTAGTTAGATAGACTTGATTATGCAGACATACCAGTTCTGAAGTAAAAATGGCCACTGGTGGAATTCCAATCATTCCTTTTGCTTTGCTTTCCGGGAATTTCTTATGTCTGGCCATACTAACACCATGCATGTTACAGATAGAGCCTCCAGGGCAAAAGATACCATCCACCTATAATAAAATAATATCTAAAAGTATAACCGTGTACATGAGAGGATAACTCCTGTTACTGACACCATCCACCTATGGTAAAATTATGCTTATATGTACATGTATATGTATACACCTACAACCTTATCGCTTAAACTGGCCTGCACTGCTCGGTCCCTACTGAGAAGGTTGTCAATGAAAATTTTGCTGGGGTACGAAAACCTCAGCCCATGGGGCTTCACAACTTCGCAAGGCTGAACAATGTCATTTTTAACAGTTACCGTGTTTCAATCGGTTTTAATATCGTTGTAAATTATCCCGCTATCCCATAGAAAAAACCGTTCATTGTCATCAAAATAAGATTGGGAAGATTGGAATATTACCTCTTTCCAGCCGATATATTCTTTACCAATTTTCTGGAGCAGTTCATATTCTATGATGGTATTGACCGGCGCAATCTCATAGGTGTACCTGCAAAAGTAGATTATGGTACATCATACTGAGTGATAAATACATTAGTAATCACAACTTGGTGATCTCCAACACCTGCATCCTGATTCAATGACTAGATATGATCATTTTATTCCAAATGTCAACCAGAAAGCAAACCGAAGTTTTGTGACTGGACTTACGCTGAACAGTTGAGCGCCTCAGTGATAAAAGCCCCACCCAGGGCAAAGGGATCCATCCCAGCAAAGAGCTGATTGAAGAAATGAGGATGCCCTGAAAAAACAGACAGTTGCTCATCATACAACGCAGTCTCAATATTATAGGATAGTTGACAACTCACCCTGTCTGTGATTGCTTCACACCGAGGCAGTGGGTACTCTGTGTGAATAGAGTGGGGTTGATACTGGTTTGAGTCAACTTCTATTTTGCCAATCTTGCTCAGACCCTGTAGCTGCACAAGAAGTTGCACCATATGCTACTTCGAGACTGACGTTCACCATCGTCACCTCCAACTCTACCGTTAATATCATAAACCTAACTCCATTCCGGTTTGGATACTTGTTACCAACTACGGCTAACCATAGAGCACTGCGAGTAAGTCAGTATCAATGTTTCACCTCATACGGAGGCGAATATATTTGAAGCTAGGGCTGGAAGCTCACACTCGCAACAGGAACTTGTTATGACCAATTTTGAAACCAGGTTTATGCGTTTGCAAGTAGAGTGAACTATTTGATTTCCAGCCTCTCGACAGGTATGCATTTCAAGGACTAAACCTATAGCGAACACTTGCAAGCTTTTGACTCGACATCCCATCATAGGCACATATGTATGGAAATTTCCATACTACTTCACAGCCTATATAATCAATTATTCAACTTTAAGTAGTGAATTATGTAATATGGCAGACTATTCCATATAAATGCTATAGCAGCCTATTATTGTCCTCGAAGTATCCTCGGAAATTTCCACACGCTGTTTCTTCAATAATACATGCAAGATCTACAGATGAATAATCCCAGTATGAGGTGCAATCTACAAAACTTCTTCATAAAATATTATATATAAAATGTCAGACCCGTTGGCTTTAGCCAACCGGTCTGACATTTTAAATAAAAGAAAATGATTATGACAGTAAGCATAGCAATGCTTTCTTTTAATGGAAAGTTTCCACTGCTGTGACAGTAGATTCCCAAATAATTTGTTTAATTAATATAGATCCTTTAAGTGCAGTAGCCTTTGAAAGCTTGGGTTTGCTAAGGCCTTCGCCCGTCTCAAATTGCTTTCAAGGATAGCTTTGCGTTTTCTCGGAAAATTTCCACCGGTTATATAAAAGATCTTTCATAAAGATCGAAAATTTTCCTACCATAAATAATGTATATACAATCAATAAATTTTGCAGTTTAGGTATTGGCCATAAAGAGCTTGCAGTGGTTAGGTAAAACGTAAGACACCAACAGCCTTTCAGACATAGTAGAATAAAGCGATAGCTTAACAATAGTTTGTCAGGTAGCGATCGCAAAAACCCCAGTTGCAACACGGGCTCCTGTTGCAAGTGCAAGCTCATCGCATCAATCATAGTTAAAAACAGAAGACCCTCCCTTTGAGGTGGAGCAGTTATGCCTATATCCGGCCACTCGCTTGTGGGGCTCCGAGCTAAACCATTAGTGGTGAACTTACAACTATCTAAACCAGCAACTTCATTATAGTCACTGTGACGACGCCATGCAAAAATAACCCAAAGTACCACACGCCCCTTATCCATTTCCCATTCCTATATTAAACAGATTGCAGAGTTGAATTTCACCAACCCATCATGGAAATCTACACTCTACCACTGATCCAGAATGAGCACTGGTCTCGCTAAATAAGTGACCGAGTCGCTGAATGAGTCACTATAAGCTCCGCGCACGGAACCGTGATAATTCTGATTCCGTAGTGAGTACACAACTCCACAACCTTCTGTAACAGCCCAGGCATATTAAATGTAAATCTGAATGCAACGAAATAATTGCCAACAGTGATTGATGTCGTTATTGAACCTGAGTTAAAGTCAATTCATCACATGTACCAAACCTCAGTATTTCATCTTTTAGGTATTATTTATAAGCGATTGACGGTTAACTTAGCCTTTTTTTAATGGTTGAGAGTATCTTGTGAGCAGCAAACCTGTTTTAATGAAGTGTTTGGTTGCTTGATTTAGCAGTTTGACCAGCTCTTCATTATCAGTTGGTCCATCATAGAGTGTAGTGTCGAGTACCTTCTTCAGTTCATTCGGCTGCAAGAACTCTACCACTTTGCTGTGAAACAAATGCATGGAAATAATGAGATAGGGCGCATTGTTGAAAGTGGCTGCAGATGAGGCAGATATAGAGATTGCATCAAGAACTTCTAGCATTAGCTAAGAATGGGATGGCATGACATGAAAGACCGAGAAAGTCAGGTTATTCTACCCTCAGGTTAGTCTCCCTCATGATCCCCAAGGTTGAGGGAATGATGTGCTAGCTTAGTGTCGGCTTAGTACCGCTCACTCAGTCTTGAAGCATACTGCTGCACACTGAGTCAGCAGGTCACCTAGTAGAGTAAGCCATAGGTTCAGACAACTGCCACTGTATCAAATCTTGTCAGGTTTGTGGCTTCAGTAGAAGCCATTGTTTTTCCAGACTGATGCATGCCCTTGTTGTACAGTTATTGGTTTTATCTACTTCTATGCAAAGAAAATTCCGCTTGCTATGAAAAATGTTACGTAAGCAATGGAAAATTTCCGAAAAATCTTACAGTTCACCTTGAAATCGGGCTGAAACGGTGTCAAGGCTTTAGCAATGAGATTTTAATCTAGCTTTCATTGGCCACTGAGCTACTTATAGATGAGATTGACGGAACTGTTTGTCACAGCAGAGGAAAGTTTCCATTGGTACATTGGTGCTCCGTTTTAATTCTTATAAAATTATTTCTATATACTTCTAAGAAAGCCACATTAAAATGTTCAACTATAATTAATTAATGTTCAACTGAGTAGTATGACTTCCTAATTTCGATATGTTCTTGGTAAGCCTCCACAGCGACCCAATAAGACTTGAGTCTAGCTTTCATTGGCTATGCTCTCGACTTAATGAACCAATCAGTGGACAGTGGAAAATTTTCTTGTTACAGCTTTGGGGAATTTCCATTGGCAACCAACATTGATACTTCCTCATAATCGCATTAGACCAAAAAAGTATGGATAAGAAAATCACTTTTGAAATATCATGACGACCTCTTGGCTCCTGCACTCGCAATGTGTACCACTTAACCAATCCGTAGGGGATAATAAAAAAATGGAAAATTTTCAAGTAAAAATTCCTACACTTCTATTATAATCCTGTTCTTTAAATTATGTGTAATTAAACAACTTATAGAATTCTTGTAGTCAAGGCTTTCTTTATTGCTCAATATTGGTCTTGTCTTTTTTTCAGTCTGAAACATTTTTCTTTGTTGTACAAAAGACTAATTTTCAAGATCATTAAAAGATTTATTGATACAAATGCCTCATATTCTATTCTATATACATGTAAGACAACCTCAATAAATAAAAAAATTCCAAGGTAAGTCCTAATAATAATATACAGTCTAAATTCTAAATCTCCATGGAGCTAGTTTGAAAATGATTTTTTTTTATCAGAACCCATACAGAGAAGGGAAAATTTGTAATACGTACTTAAGTACAGGTTGGCCATAACTGTAGTGTATGAAAACAAGTCTATTTTTGTAAGAAAATCTCAAAAGAACAAGAAATATCTATAGATCCGCTGTGATCAATGACACTTACAATGCATTATGTAACAATGAATGTTTCAACAGTGAAATTTCAAGTTGGACATGACATTTTTATTCCAGTCTATCAGCAAAATCACTAAAGTGTGTTTGCGAGTCAAGGCTTAAGATATAGTGGTTCTCAGAAGCTGATGAGCGTCATAGCGATATACCACTGGCAAATATCCATTGAGTTAGTTGGAAGGGGATTTTTTCCATGCAGGAGTCATAGACAAAAACAAGATGATCGATATATACAAAGTTAATATTGCATGCGTGTGCACTTTTGCCCTGTTTTAGTAATATATAGACGAATGACACTTGTGAGTAGAACACAAATAAATACATGCATAAACAATTTTTGCCAAAGACGGCTGCGTCACAATCATATAAATGTACAGGTGAAGTGATAGCTAGTGGATAGCGTACTGGGCCTTGGACCGGGGTCCCTCGTTTGAATCCTGGTTAGTGCAAAACTTTGTCTTTCGTGACACCCTTGTCAGTTTCCGGGTCCACAACATGAAACACTGAGTCAAGACTTAATGGCTCGATTTCTGCATACCAATCAGGAGGCAAAATGGGAGAGAAATACCCTACATGTATAGAGTTTATAAGTCTTCCTTTGTCTTTGCTTACAACTGCCACAACTTTTAATTTCAATCCAAGAGGATTGACATTCATTTGTGCGAGATAATCGACTTTTGCTGAAATGATAATAGCTTTTCCTCATGCACGTAGTTGTGAAGCTGTTCAATAATGTTTGTCGTTCGGGTTCAGAAGACAAGATATTTCAAGACATAGAGTTATTAGGGGAGGATAACTCTATACTTCATGAGGAAGCTTGGCCTGTCTATGAATTGCTTTTTGGAGAGTTGTACAAGCGTCAGCCTCACTAGGGATGGCTTTTATCCAACAGTTGGAAGTCAATGTCCAGGCAAGTTGGGAGTCAGCCAACCTACGCCCTGTTTACACATTAACTGCTAGTAGGGTAGTCGATGATAGCTAACTGCATTATACATGTAGTTTTAGCCAAAAAGCTATCTTCCTAACTCTATAGAGGACAACCCTATGGTTGTAGAAGATGCAGAAATGCTAAAAATAACTATTTACAAAAACAAGATAATGCTTGAGGCTAGGTAGAGGTCATTGTTGAAGAGCGTAGCATGCGTGCATGCAGGCTCACGCCTCTATTTGACATTCTATGACAGTGAGTGACAGTATTTGGCAGTACAGGCAGTATGTGTCTGGTAGAATGTGGCCATATTGCATGGCGGTATTTGGCAGTATACAAGTGTCTTTTAAACTGGCCGGGGGTATGGCAGCTGATGATGTTTAGTACACATCACTACGCCCGGAAATGACAGATGGTACGATATGATAGTATATGACTGTATACATATGGCAAAATGGCGGTATGGCTATCTGGTGGTGCATCATTGTAACAGTGCAAAACTTTAGATCAATAGATTGGTATGGACAAATATGACTCCGTACCTTTTTGTAAAATGCGAGGTGGGAATTATGACCACCCGCTTTTGTTATGGTTGATTGCTGATGGTATCAAGAGATCGGAGGTTAGCTAGTATATATGTTGGACTCTCTATACTGCAGTCTCTATTCTGTTAGTTAAATTGTACTAGTCAGTACGAGCCAGGGGTGAAAAGACAAGCAAAAGGTTTACCTGTTTGGATTTTTGTATGATTTAACCAAGTCTTCAACAATCCGCGGAACAGCTTGAAGGAGAAACTCATCTCCACCGGTTAGCACTCTTTCTGTGGCACTATTGATCTTCCCCTTCAAGCCCGGCGTAGCAGATGTCAGACTATCGGTTGTCACTGAACGCTTAGACTGGTGATCACCAGAGATGGCTGAGGGAACACCTGGAGCCATTGCGAATCTATAGTTGGTGCGCAATATAGACTCAGAGCTACGACGTCCGCTAGATTGGACTTCTAACGTACGACTGGCTAGTTTTATGAACGGTCGGCATATTTGCGCGCGGTTGACCATGCTTCAAAGTCATGCGTGGAAACGTACACGAGGTCAATCAATACATTGTGCAGAATTAAGATTACCACTACCAAAGACTATAATTTTTGCCACTACTAGACATTGGTAGGAGGCGCGGTTTGCATCCGGATTTCCCTACACACACAAAACAGAGATGAAGTCGCTAATAATATTGCGTGGCATGACGAACCAACATCATCATGTTTACGGAGCGTTTTATACACACTCGTTGAAGTATTTCTTTTACTGGACAAAGTGGAATAACTCCACTGCCTCGCACCGGTAACGTGGCTCGCTGGCCTATGGCGGGTTGCGGTTATTATCGGCTCCGTGATTGGTTAGCCGCGGGAGGTGTGTCTGTTAATATACTTCCGGTGTCTCTGTCAGTGTAGCAGCAAGTTGTGTGGTCGATGAGCGTGGGTTCTCATCGGTCTTGTAGTTGAAGCCAATAAAACCAACGAGCTCTTACACAGCAAATCAGTTTCATTCAAAAAGCCGCATAGAAACTATTTGCTATGTTGCCGAAGCACCCTGAAAAGGTAAGGCCTAGCTATGATGTCTACTGTCTAACTAGTAAACCTGTCAGGCGCTAGCCCGCGAACTTGCTGAACTCGAAGTGAGTGAGTGCCTCAGTGAGCGAATGAGTCATTGAGTGACTCTGAATAAGTCAATCACCCCAGGCTTACCTAAAATGTACTCAAGTCAAGCGCTAAACCGGTCGAGTAATAAAAATTCTGTAACTCACTAAGTCACTTGCTCTTAGCAACTGCGGTGAGTGTAAGTGGAACATTATTTAGTAGTTACTAGTTACTAAGTTAGTACTAACTAGTATTACTAATACTAATAGTAAATTACTATTACTATTAACAAGCCTACTATCTATGTATTTCGACACTACTACTACTAATACTAGTCTTAGTCAAGTTTAGTTCAATCAACGATCTAAACATCATTCCATTGATATGATAGTTTTCCCTTAGTAAGTTAGTTAGTTGGTTACTCTTACTGGCGGCTTACTTTGTCTGCGGGTTACACTAGACTTGGTTACTCAATGGCCTGACTAACAAAAGTGCCTTATTTTTAGCTGCATTATTTGTCTTGCTGTCTGTCCTTCCTTGTCCATTTCTACTATTACTAGCATAAGTATTTCTGAGTTAGTCATTTCTGTGTTGGTTGTTCACTGCGTCATTGACCGTTGAGTGAGAGACTGTTTTTTGTGGGTTTTAGAAATACAGTAAGTTCGACCACTCATTCATCTAACTCTGGCTGTAGTGTAGTTGTTTGTATACTGCCGGATATGTACATTGACCGCAGTCTAAGTTCTCAATGCCAACAGTGTCACTGCTGTCTTAGACTTATAACCTTGCCCGTAGTTAGATCTTTCAGGTTCAAGCTTTTCAAACATTAGATGCATTCGCGTGCTCGCGACCGAAACTTTTGAAAAAGTTTCGTTCGCGAGCACGCAAACACACGATCGCGGTGAGAAAATGCGGTTGAGTTCAGGATGGACTTTGATCGGATCATAGTTGTCCTATCCCAACTTTAACTCATCAGTTAGAGCCGAACGATCGATGGCGACTCGTTATCCCAACATAATAATCAAGCTTCTTTGCGGTAACCTTGACATTTGTGCCTGAACTACTAGGCTAACGCCTACTTTCGGTCGCGGAATTCGGTTTGCAACTGAAGGTGAAAGATGCTTTTTTGGATCGTGCTTTTAGGTCGCGCCCTTGAGCAGTTCAGTAGATTTCGCGACCGAAATGAATTTTGGTCACGAAAAAGCCGAGCAGGCGGATGCACCTAATTTAATTGATGTTATCACCCTGACCATTTTTTAGATTGACCAGATTCTTAGCACATTACGGCTAGAAGATGCTGTGTATGAAGAAGTTATGAATCGCCTGAATAAAAGTATGGACGACGGACTGGATCCTGCTACTAACATGGCTGCTGACTTAAAGATGTACATCACATATGTACGAAATGTACCAGATGGCACGGGTATGTTATTACAGCAGTTGTCATTCAATTGCCACCTGATCTGAGAAATGGTCTGCCATTGAGGCAGGTCACCGTTGAGGAAAACTCTTTATTTAAATGTGTCTGGATTCCAACTGTGTTATCAAATTATCTAGTCGTATAAACTGATATAAGGAAACAAAATGTAGGAGTATTTTTGATCAAATAGGTTCAATCACACTCCATTGGTTATCAGTCAAATGGTATGAGAAAAGTGTTATATGTATGAAGTTCACCCTGTGCCACGGGTATGTTATTACAGCAGTTGTCATTCAAT
>Ga0224501_10001382_pt1 | contig 18830 bp, 16 predicted proteins | sample SF_Oct11_sed_USG_4_FD_169105 | JGI IMG/M metagenome (GOLD analysis project Ga0224501, IMG submission 169105) | Sediment microbial communities from San Francisco Bay, California, United States - SF_Oct11_sed_USGS_8_1 | ecosystem: Environmental > Aquatic > Marine > Sediment | place: USA...
TGCCATATATTTTTCTTTGCTAATATTATCACTGGGCATAGACAATGGATTACAAGGTGATAATTTAACATGTAGAGCCCTATTAGGCTCAAAAGTCTGCCATGACATCAACTGATTACACGATTTTCAGAACGGATATATGATTGTAGCAGCTGTTGAATGTGAATCCTACGGATGCCAGCGCAGCTTTGTTTAATAAATTTTAAAGAGCAGACTGAAATATAAATACACTTTATCCATTAGTTTAAAGTCCCATAGCGTGGTCTGAATTGTGAGAGTTTTCAGCCGTAAAATGACCTACGTAGAGTGAACCTCGATGGTTTTAACCTTCAAGGCAGTCACACTACATTATGGTCCCATTTTGTGTCACACTGCGTGACTGTATACCACTTTGTGTCACATTATATGACAGTCCCACTTTGTGTGATACTATGGGGATGCCCATGGTCCAGCTGCTGCTACCAGGTGCACATCTTAGCTCAGTTTGGCTAACAGTATGCGACAGTATCAGTTTGTGTCAGACTAAACGGGAATATGCAATAGTCTAGCAGCTCTTATCAGGTGCACCCCATGGCTCACTATATGTACTCTTGAGCAATGGAAACCTTATATCCAGCGTGAAGGGTCTCCATTGAATCTGACCTGAGCGGCTTATAGCTGTGAAAGCTGGCAGACCCCATAAGTGCTCAGAGACTTGTTAGGGAGCCTTCACAACTGTTACAGTAGAACATTAATCTTTAACTCCGCCTTCCAATGTTGATAGACTTGAAAAGGACAGTGAAATAGTTCAATGGCTAAAGAGCGTTTACGTTAGGATCGAATAATCTTGAGTTCAAGTCCTAGTCCCCCTAAGCCCCCACGGCGAGAATGAGCTCCTCACGGATTTCCTAGCTTGTATCGCTCCAACGAGCCCCGGGCTTATAGGAGGTCCATTAAATAGGATGGCAAAGTGCCTGAGTAAAAATAAGTGTTACTCAATGCTAAAATTGAATGACATTTTAGTATTTTTATAATTCTTCATTTTGTCACATTTCTACTGTAGCAAGCGTCCATATGCTTAATATAGAGTTGTCCACTCGCTATAAAATTCAGCTGAGCTAGCAGTTCGAAAGCAACACAGAGCAATAGAGTTGACTGTGTCATTCAAACTACAGTCCCCTTAAACTGATAACACAATTATATGTTGGATCCAATGAAATTGGTAGGGCTAGCTATTTCTCAAATTGATAATTTCTAGCAACTCTCGTGGTATATTGAATAAGACTCTCAAGTGATGCCAAAATCCACACTCACATAATTTTATTGCTCAGGTATTTGGTTAAATGGTAAAAAGTCCGGATCTGCATTCTAAGGATTGTAGGTTTGAGCCTCCCCGCCAGCCGGGTGATTTTTGATATGGGCCTTAAGCGATCCACTCACTCCAAATTGCTACCGTGGCTTCGGAACGCTGCATTAAAAATAATGGAGGTCCCAAGCAATGGATATGGGTCAAGATCACTCCACGATTGTCAAAAATCCACCTCTCCCTTCTTGTTAAGAGTAGCCAAATTCTCGGCGGATGATCAGCAAGCAAACCAGACAAACCACAATAACCCCAAGCTAGGCTATGAGAAACCTGCCTTCAGGCAGAATATACCTCATTTGCCATTTTATTTGGTCATCCTATTTAACAGACCTCCTAAGCCTGAGAATTGTTGGAATGGTAGGAGGTAGAAAATGGGCGAGGAGCTCATGCTTAAAGTGGGCACTCAGCATGGCCAGGACTTCTCCCAGCATCTTTCTACCTTTGGACAAGTACTTTATCTAATCATGCCAAGGCAGGTATCTTTACACATTACGTTCACCTATCTTTCATTAGACAGTACAGAAATTTGAACTTTACTCCATCTGGTGACACCATGATTGATTGCAATAAAGCTGTGGTATATGCTATATTGTTTTACTGTCTGCTACATCACTCCTTGTAGATCAGGTGTCTCCAGCGTTTTCTGAGAGCCAAAATGAGCCACAATTTGGGCCGGAGAAGAATCTTTGAAAACCAGAAAATCATTCTTTTAAACTCCAATTGAATTTTTGCAACTGCAAATAATTTGTTCATCTACAGCTGGATGTGACCAGACATGTCAAGAAAAAGCGCAGTATACTTTGGTTTTCATGAACAATTTTATAATCATGGAGTTCAGAAGATCTCTGTGCCGGGAGATAGTGAAAGGCTGAAATGTTGAGCACAGTAAGCATGCTAGGAGCCGCAACATGCGGCCACAAGCCGTAGGTTGGGCACGCTGGGTTTAAATCTTAAGCATTTACCTGATATGTAGGACTATCTGTGGAATATCCTTTCTTGCCTTCCTTCAGTTGCAGCAGTCAGCAGTCAACTGCCAGACTAGAAAAGCTTCAAACTCAGGAACTCAATACGACAGACAGAACTGTGGATGTGTTGCTTCCATAAACAGGAGGCTAGCGCGTCTACCTTTATACAGCTCAGTAGCGAGATTTTGATGAATCCTTTTGATATAGTTCAGTCAGGACCTTTCTTAAAGCCCTCCCGTGTTAATTCGACAGAAGATTTGTAGGTATTTAACTCAAAATTCATCAAAGTGTTCCCCCCAGATGCTCAAATAGATTTTTTAACACCAGGACACTCACCTTATTCAGTAAGCCTGGTTAAATGGAGAACATGATATGCATGGTGTTAAATGGTTCCTCATTTCAAAGGACAAACTAATCTGGTGACACAATTGCTCTTTAAGCAGGGAGGTTACTGTGATGCAATGTACTGTTATCGATATAAACAAAGATCTCGCTGTAATGCACATGCAGTTATAAAGCTTTAATTTTCTTTCCCATTTGATACAGTCACATAATTTCAAGTTGTACTGTTTCTTTTCTCTCAGACACTTGGGTATCCTATTTAGCAGTCCTCCTAAACCTGAGGGTCTTTGGAGCGATAGGAGCTAGAATATATACGCAAACCCTCTGCTCACAGCAGTAGAGTACACCGAGTGGGGAGCTCATGCCCCCAACGGTATAGCCCACCTTGACCGTGATTCAAAGCCAGGTTCTCAGCCTCTATGCCCCTTTTCAATCTCCATAGACTTCAAATCAAAGGAAAGGATGCTGCTTGTGTATAGAATGTGTATAACATACTACTAACAGATACAAGATTCATTGATAATGCAGGCACACCCCTGTAAGTGCCATGAGCCCGCTCTGGGGTGAACCCCTAATGAAGCTTTAGGCGTTATTATCAGGATTGAATTTGTGGCATACGGATTTTCTAATAGAGTAATGCATTTCAGATATAACATTACCGTTTTATAAAATTGCGTAACTCATGGGGAGTCCCTTCGTGATGCAAAACGAATTTATGTCAATTTTTAGTCGCTCGTCACAAAGGGCGATGTCAGGTGATTGGGTCATCGTTTATTCATAATTGGCGTATCTGGTGAGCACACAATATACTATCATGGAACGATGCAAGTATACAGTTTATGAAGCAATCCATCTAAGGAATAGCTTAGTGGTAGAGTTTTCACTGGGCGGGCAGGGCCCTTGGTTTGCCCGCACTCTTCGCGCCCTTTCATTTTGTATACATGTATATATGCAGCCATATAGTACATGTAGGTTGCAGGATAGTGTGGTGGCTCAATGGTAGCTCTCTAAACACGGGCTTGCAACCTGGGTTCAAGTGTTGGCCATAGCGGTCTCCTCACATTAATCCTAGTCAAAACAAAAAAGGCCTCACTATGAGGTAGAGCATTGATTCTGACCCACCCATGGCACTCCATGCTAAGTAGTAACTGGTGAAAAACAAATACGTACACCCATGCAGCGTTTTCACCACAATGGTGAAGACGTCATAGGACAAAAATGGTATAGGGCAAGACGTCTCTTCACCAAAAATACTGTCATCAAATATTGAAAGTTGCATGCATGCTTATTCTTCCTAGATGTTGATTAATTTTTTAATTTTTGTATTTGAGCATTTTGCCGTCCTGCAGACCTCCTAAGCCTGAGGCTTGTGAGAGTGATAGGAGCTGAAAATTATAAAGGCATTCTCAATGTGGGCACTCAGCATGCCCAGGATTCTTTCACCTTGAGCTAGCCACTGCACTATCCCGCTATCTCGATCATTCATTCAGTATCAGTTGAGTTTGTCTTGTTCGTTGGGCCGTGCGGGTGACCGATTTCACAGGTTCAACCTTTCATAAAGGTTGGTTAAACCCGCTGACAAAACAGCAAAGTTATCGTACAATAACCCGAATTCCATGCTGCATCACTCTCAGTCATTGTGGACTGGCCCGTGTCTAATCTGAATGATTGTGAGATGGGATTATCAATATAAGTATTCACTTACTATTGTCACAATCTATTAAAAGTTTACTACAGATGTATTGTGCCCGATTTTTGATGCTAAGCGCTTTTGGCATTTTTAGCCGTGAGTTCGCAGAGAAATGACCAACAAAGCTGTCACTATACACTGTTGTCCATTTGCTTTCTCATCAATTACACCTTGGCATGCATGGAGTACCACTAGCGGGATTCGCATCCAGGTTCTGACGGTTGCAAGCCCTTGGCTCTACCACTGAGCTGCCCTGCTATCTCACACAGTCCTTGGTATGCATTAACTGCTGCATAGATGACGACAGACATTTTCCTATACCTAACCGCCATCCACACTGTCATATATGTAGAAATCAATCTCATTATGTGACACAGGCGTAGTAGAATTCATTCATGCAGGTTGTGTAGTAAGGAACTCTGCCTGCGCATTGAGGTATACATTTTAAATATATGGAATTGATTGGGCTTCGACCTACAAAATCTTGTGACTGAAGCATTTTCTTTACACGTGTTACTTCTTTGTTCAAGACATTAAAACAAATGGCTTATAGGCTGACTGACCCCTTGTCTTGCTTATAGTTCGGTCTTCACGTTGAATCAGTGGGTGGTCTGATAGTGAAGCTGGACCTGGTCAGCCTGCACCATCCCAACCGTGCCTAGGCAGCAACTTCATTAGTTGCAGTCTTACAGTCATAGTCACAGCGCACTTGACAGACAGCGAATTATACGGGATTAATCAGGCATCAAACTACAAGAGCTTGTGCCTATCGCAGACACATACACAGTAGGCAGTTGTATGTTCTTTTAGTCATATAACCAGTGCGCCCCATAGAGAAGGTAACTCTATGGGAGACCTCCTTTGTTTAATGTCGGGATTCGAGACACGTGTATCGAGACAGAAGGCGACTGTATGCTCTTAACAACTGTCCTATATTTAACAGAATCATGACAGTACATAAAATATGAGATTTAACTCAAGATAGGCAACCAAATTATAAATAAGAACCCATCCCTTAGCCAACTTATTCAACGCCATTTGATCAAAGAGATTCAAACGCAAACTTTTGACATCAAGGCTATGGACACTAGCATCCCTCGCAGTACTGGTACTCTGTATATATTAAGGACTGAAAAAACTGGGCCGTGCGCTAGCATATTGTATAGAGGCCAGTTTTATATTGAAAGGCCGAAGACACTAACGATACAGTACATGGTCTTATTTTCCCATCTAACAGTGCAGCTTCCATCTGTTGTGTTGTCCCAAAAACAGCTGCTAGCCGTATGCAGACCGGCTCCATTCTTCTGCATTATAACACACGTTACTAAAATGAGAGGGAAGACAACCTACATTTTATTTACTAGTACAAAGTAAAGTTAACCACTCCTGACGGGTCACGGCTAGGGAAGGCAACACCCAGTACAATGTGGAGTTATCCACTTATGGTAGGGTTATGGCTCGAACAATAGTTATTCTCCCCTAAAGCTCCATGGGCTAGAATGGCAACAGAAAAACCTCTGCCAACGAGTACATCCTCTGCGTGATCATTAATAAAACCATGTGCATCAGCATATGCGATGAGACGCGGTCATACTGGCTCAATGTTTTATGGCAAAGGTAGACAACTCCATAAATTGAATGCATACACAAGCGGAGTCGTTTGGTCTATGGAAAGACCACCTGTGTCTGCTCTTATTGATTCCCAAGATGGGTTGTTCAGGACAAGTTTGACAGTACCTACGGCAAAAAAAGCGTACACTCACCAATATATTTAAATGGTTTGCCGAGTTTTGTAAGCTGGTTTAGGCACTGCTCCACCACATTTGAAGTCCACTGGTTGACTTTGTTGTGCTGGTAAGCATTACCACCGATCGCTCCTTCAATAGCCTACAAGAACAGAAGACAACTTCATAATTGCTCAGGAGGCAGTAAAAAGGTAAAGATTGCTCCCATAGCCAATGGCTGCATGGGGAAGTGGCTGAGAGAGTTTTTAAGTTTCATAGTAAGCAGTACGGTTGCAGTGATTTTGGTGGCGAGAGCATAGATTTATAAATCTTCTCACAATGAGAGACACATGCACTCTGCCATCCTTACACACTGCAGAGATCTGAGATTGCAGTCTTTAGGCTTATCCACTTTGGAGCCACAGTTTAAAATCTTTTACCACAACTGAGGTACCCCGAATTAACTGAAGTTGCACTGAACCAATTTACCGGAATTGTACCGACTTCATAGACTTGTCTTTGCGTTTTACAAAATTTATAAACTCGCGGAAAGCTACACGGGTTAATAAGGGCCAGTATGCTAAACTATATAGTTATTTCATACACAGACGATGCATATTATTTGTATTATAGTCTATTAGTAGACATATTTTACATATTGTATGTACTATATGTCTATGAGTTATTCACACATATCGTCCTTCATCAGTACTTACCTCCTTTATGATGTTGCTCACTTCATCAACCACAAATGCTGTCTGTAAAAAAATAAACTTTTACATCAGTTCTGTGCAACATTGGCTAGCATTTAACGGCAGACTAGTCATTACAAGGTCTTTGGTTTTTGAATTTGTTAATGTAGAAATTAGATAATAAGAGCAGAATATTTATTTAAATGGCTACAGAAATGTACAGTACTCTATGACACCGAGCGAGTCTTGGCTCCGACACTTGTAAAAACTCGACACTCTTTAATGGATCTCCTAAGCATGAGGCTTGGACAGGAGCTGGTTATTTACATGCGGAGCTCACGCTCACGGCAAGCGCTCTGCATGATTAGTACTTAAACTGAGAATTTTTCGATCTTGAGTCATGCATTCTAACCACAGAGCTATCCAAGCAATCCCAACGAGTAGAGTAGATACCCACTTATGTTATTCCACAGCAGCACGCTTGTGGGTTCCAATGAGCCAGCGTTGCATCATGGTTCACTCCAATACGAAACAATAACAGACACAAGGGGGGCGCCAGGCAGAGGGTACGAGCCAAGACTAGTGAAGGTCACCGTGGGCCATCTAATCTCCACTCCATCTTATCATTGATAGCTCTACCCAGATATCCTTTTGATTTAGATTAGGCAATATATTTAGCATTTAACACATGGAACTCCCCATATCTACCAGCAATGACAATAGAAACACGATCCACATTGGATGAACCACAGCACAATGCAGAATAGTGTAATATCAAGGGTGTGGTCATTTGCTTGGAACTATCTGAGGTAAAAGCATCACTGAAACCATGATTACATGATCAACCATGAGTGAGTGAGTCACCTAAACAGCTATTCACATCACTGTCATTGTCAGTGGTCTACTCAATCGTCTGTCAATGATTGAATGAGTGGCAATAAATGACAGTAACTGAGTCAGTGAGTGAGACGACTTGCTGTTTGGTTAACTCACTGATTAACTGAGCACTTATTCGCTGGTTAAGCTCTATCATTCAGCAATGATAACAAGTATAAGTATAACAAGGTATTGCAAGTTCTACAGCTATATACGTAGCAATTAGCCAGTAAATAAGACTAGCTGGTGCATATAATTATAAATGGTGTACCACGTCCACCATAGCAACTGCCAACATGCAACAGCCAAGAACTAGAAGGTTAGCCAACTAGAAAGAACTGTCACGACTGACGACACGTCTAGAGTCTAGACTAGTTAGTTTCCAGAAAGAGAGTCATACTGATTCATTGAACTAATTGACTCTGCCTGGGAGTGGGACTGCCTTGTCAAGTTCATGTTCAACTTCTCACTTCAGTTTCCAAGTTTGTGAATGTGAATAATTGGGGGGGGGTCTGAACAGTGAACTGAACAAGGTTGAACTTGAACAGTACACGGAGTACAGTCACTGTCAGTTACTGACTCTGACTGAGACAGTCAGTCACTCACTGACTCAGTGAGTGAATCACTAAGCTCTGAAGTGAATGAATGTGACTGTGAGTTTTACTTTTAAATTTAAGTTTTAACTTTTACATTTACAATAAATAACTAACTTACTAACTAACTACTAACTTCTAAGTGAATAACAATTAGTTGAATTACATCTAAAAGTAAAACTGCCACATATATGGGGTAAAATACGCTTTCGTTAAAGTCGGAGCAATTATACACCATTGCTATTGACAAACTAACCTCTTCTGCACTCTGGAAATCGTCCATTGCTTTAATCTGTTGAGTTTTCACCAAAAATACAAGGAGGTCAAAAATACTCCGAGGAAACAAGTGTCAGAAAATCCAAGTAGCAACTACACGAGAAATAACGCGAGGACGCGAACTCCCCATGGTAACAGCAGTCTGCTCGAATCTTTTCGCCAAATATACGCGTTATCGCCAAAGCAGATATGATTCCCTGTAATTGTACAACGGCGGCTTTGTAATCACCAGTTTTTTGGCTTACTCAAATAACAAAACTTCTTTAATAATTAAAAATATTACTGAACGCGGAAAATACGCAGAATGCCCATCGAATTATATTTGAAATGAATGGAAACATTAGGAATCCGATGCGTACGGAAAGCCTCCACAACTCCCACAATTCCTCCTTTTTCCGATCACCTTCACCATGGTAAGACGTGTTCACTATTAGCCTGAACTGATGTTGGTTGATTATCTCGGCATGCTATAGCCATCGCTTATCTATACTCAAACCTAACAAGTGCTTCACTTGAGAAAGCCACTGTTTTGGTAAGAGATAGGTTTATTTGACGCGCCCGAAGTCATTCGAGACGGCAAGTCTGGTTTTATAAGGAATATTTTTTCCACAGCCTGGCAAACCCGTTAAGAGGAAGCAAAAGGGAAAGAAAGTAGCTCCGGCTCCCTTGAGAAAGAGCGAACCAAAGAAGGCGCCAGTCAACCCTCTCTTTGAGAAGCGACCACGCAACTTCGGAATCGGTAAGTTCAGGACTATGCGAAAAATATAAACCATGATGATGATGGGGGGGGGGGCTGGTGATGAGATTTGCTAGTGATTTTTCTATACCAAGCCAAAAATTCTTTCTTGATGCAAATACAATAGTATCAGTCATCGAAGGTGTAGTTGTCTTGTGATGTTGATAAAAACATGAACATACTGAAGAAATACATGTATACTTGAAAGGGGGAATGGTTCCAAATATTTCTCGACCAACTCTGGCCTTATGCCTGCTTGCTTCAGCAATGTGCTTTTGTTGGCCCTTGGTCTCGAGCTATTTTACATTTTCGCCCCTTGCTGTCCAGTACCATGTATCGTGCCAGCAACCAGTAGGTTTGATTTGTTGTACAATGCTATTATCTTTTGTAGGCCAGGATATCCAGCCAAAGCGCGATCTCACAAGATTTGTGAAATGGCCAAGCTACATCAGACTGCAGAGGCAGAAGGCTGTACTTCTCCAGAGACTGAAGGTTCCACCTCCGATCAACCAGTTCAGAACCGCCGTTGACAGACAGACAGGTATGTATTAAGCTAAATGAAGTGATAATTTCTTGGATTTTTTCAGTTGTGTATATGATGAGAGCTATACTTGCTATCAGACCTGTTGATGATTGACCCAGTAACTACCAAGATCTCTGAGGCGCATTGAAGTCAACTGCGGGGTCATATTTTTTTCTGATGTCTCTTATTCATTCACATACTTGCCTTTTCAGCCACTCAGCTGTTCAAGCTGATGGACAAGTACCGTCCAGAGACCAAGCAAGCCAAGAAGGGAAGACTAGCTGAACGTGCCGAAGCTCGTGTCGCTGGTAAGGCTGACAAGCCCACCAGTCGTCTGCCTGTTGTCCGCGCCGGCACGAACACAGTCACCAAGCTGGTAGAGCAGAAGAAGGCCCAGCTCGTGGTGATTGCCCACGATGTTGATCCCCTTGAGGTATGACGGAAATCATAAAACAGCCGAGGGATGGTGACCTACAGAGACTCTGCGCCTGTCTGGTAGGGAGCCACGCCCTGTGACGCTGGCTAGTCGAGAGATGGTCACCCATTGGCCATTCTCTGTGAAGCTAGTTCATGGGTTGAGGACGGTCCCACCCGCTTGCCGTTCGGTGAGTCCGGTCCTGTGACACCTATTGTGATGCTCATCTGACTGGTCAGTGGTAAGTCTCAATGAATGAACAGATGATTGTATCGGGGCTGTGATGGTTGTTAGATAGTATCAGAGGCCTGTGCCTAAGATAGACAGCTTTACATACTGAGCACCCAAAAGTTAGAAAGTGCGAGGTTTATCAAATGTTTGCCTTTGCAATCGGGTTATACCATTTTTATTTGCAGCTCGTTCTTCACTTGCCAATGCTGTGCCGTAAGATGGGTGTGCCGTACTGCATTGTGAAGGGCAAGGCTAGACTGGGACGTGTTGTGCGTCGAAAGACTTGTACCGCTCTTGCATTTGACAAGGTGAATGCTGAAGATAAGGCTACCCTTGCTAAGCTGGTGGAGACCTGCAAGACCAACTACAATGACCGTGGTGACGAGGTAAGGGAACAATATTATGCGGTCGAACTGCAGTTGGCAATAAAAGTAAGCGGTATTGCGAGTGTTCACAGGTTTATTACAGATCTTATACCCTTTATTCCTACTTTCAGATCCGCAAACACTGGGGTGGTGGTGTGCTCGGAGCCAAATCTCAGGCTAAGATAGCCAAGTTTGAGAAGGCAAAGGCCAAGGAGCTGCTTAAGTAAACTGGATGCTATGTCTTCAATCATGTGGTGAATAAAGTCATAAAAAACATTGATATACCTATGGCACCAGATTGCTTCAGAATTGTTTTTTGAAATTGGCGGAGTTTTGATCCATGATAATACCCTGGCTGAAATCCAAGGAGAAAGTTTTAGTGGTATACTAGCAATTTGTATCTGCACCGATGCATTGAATAATTGGGCTGCAGCACATTTCTTTAGTAGTAGTAGCAGCCTTTAGTGACACGTTCTGCCGGCGAGGTGCACGTACTCTGGGTCAACGACCAGGTCGTCGGGCCAGTTTAAATCGAGTTTATTGTTGAGGGTGCAGACTTGGGAGGGGTTGTGATAGTTCACGGATAAACATCGGGTAGCCTGCAAACATATTTTGAGGCAGGCGGTTGGACCAGTAGTGATGTAGTCGATGATGCCAGAATTCAGCAAAACTGCGCCATCCAGTCGACAGACTGTCATGCTTTGCAAATTGTTCTCGTGATCCTTCTCCAATGGCCGCTTCTCCCCTAGAAGTGTAAGGAGACCATGGAACAAGTTATTCAGTTGGAGTGTGCCGGCGCTGATGAGGGAATAAAACTTCTGTAGAGGTAGAAGAATCTAGGCAGGTTACCTGGCTTTTCGGTCACAATAGTTGGCGAAAGAACCGGTATTATAATCGTGAGCAGCACAAATGTACTGCCTCATTCGACAAAGAGCCAGGTGACCGGTTAAGAACGGTCGGGTGTTGTGGCTTATAAATCAAGGTGGTTGGGGAGTCAACTCCCATAATAAGCCAGGTTATCTGGCTCTTCGGCATTTGGTGGGTAGGGGCCAGTTGGGCAATGTACTTGTCCCTCTCGCCCCACTACCCTCCATATGCTGTAGAGCCAGGTCACTTCATAACGGCAGTTGATGCAGGGTTGTTTTCTCATTCGCGATGTTCAAAACAATAGAGAAAGGCATCGGAGCTACGTCTACATGCAAGATCAAAATCTTTACCCGGGCAGCAGAACATTCCGGAACCAAGTGTAACTTCTCCCATAACGGACAGCGCAGCCTGGGTGATCACATCTCCCTTTGTACCAAGACAGGTTATCCCATTCATCTCTGTGACAGTTAGTTCTCTACCCCACCAATTAAAGCCTGCTATCTGAGCCTGAGAGGCTTGGTTTGGGTCCAACTCGCCACCTGCAGCGGTACGAGAACAAATTGTGGTAGACGCACCAACAAAGGGTATGTCTCGCGATATTTTACAGGAGACCTGATACACGGTAAAGATGGACTGATGAATGACGTGGTGAGATGTTTACGGAGTACTGAGTGGCCAAATATATATCTATTTTCCACGTATTGTTTTGTGTGATCAGTGCTTACAATTTGGGGGGTGACTGAAGCCCCGAAGTATTCTTGATCGTGAGGATGCTGGATGGCCAGCCCTCCACCTCAGCCTGTACTCAGTGAGCTTTTATTTACCCATTTCCACATTGCAGAATATTTTCCCCCTTTTTGTTGCTAAGCAGCCACATGACTATATTTTTAGCTAAACACACCCTCCCCTAGTCGGTGGGTGAGACGTGGGGTGCATACGACCCGATGAGCCATGATGCTGTACTGTCTTTCTATAACCTACAACAGTCCCCCACCCCAAACTGGTTTTAACGGCACTTGCAGCTGTACATAAAGATTTAACAAATATATAATATTTTATTGTCTACGGAGGGGTGTGGCATTAGGCCTTACCGACCGAATCCTGTTCTTGAAGAAGAATCAGAAAGCCACTAGAGATCGACTGAGGTAAATGCAGCTCAGTGTTCTCCTCATATCGAAGCTGAAACCCATTGCCATCCTCGCTATTCATCAACCACTGCAATTAGCCAATGAGATACAGCCTTTGTGATTATCACAATGCTGACGTTACTAGCAATACATGCATGCATGCGTAATACATGCATCCATGCGTACATATATATACATACATAAATATACATACATACATACATAGTACATACACACATACATACATACATACATATGTAACATACGCAATGTATGTATGCATGTGTCTAGATAATAGGCATTTTTGGGGAGGCTGGCGTTCAATGCATGGCCGTTGCCATGCCATTAATCCACACGCACCGCCGTACTGCCCGAATATAAGCGTTGAAGGTTTCTGCTCGATCGGATCGGACAAGTCACCCGGATGCGTTAGGACGATGTGACTCATCGCTAATTGCGCGATGTCACGGTTGTTCAGAGTTTCGCTTTTTATTTACGTAGTTGCCAACGCGAATTTTCATGTTCGAATCAGTGACAATGTCACTGTTCGATTGAAATCAGCTTACTTGGCTAATGTGTGGGCAACCTAAATTAAAACAAAGATGAAGCCCTCCTTCGCCCAACGTATAAGGGTTACGGTGGCTTGCCCAAAAACTCCTACCCAGTAAGAACTGAGTCGGGACTTGGTTTAAGATACTTCTAGGTCCGGGGTTCATGCCAACCTCCAGCTGTGCGCATGAACCTCTCACGGAACTCCCATGACTCCTACCACTCCAAACCAACTATCCAAGGTCAATAATCATTACATGTAAATGTATTTGCAATCATGGACATGTATACATATATGCCTATGACTTATCGTACCCTCTGTTCATCGGATTCGAATCCCGACATTAACTAAAGGAGACCCTCCCAAAGCATTACCTTCTCTATTGGGTACGTGGGTGTAGGTTAGGTTAATTTTATTGTGTAGGTGCAAGCAGAAAGTCTCCTAACAATACACCCTTAGAAACACTGAGTTAAATACTCGGTAGACCAATTTTTATACAAGTACTGACAGCTGTTCCGTCATAGAGGTAAGAAAAAGGAGATTACCCTTTGTGAGGATCCGTTTGAGACAAAGCAATGATGATTCCACCCATACATATCCTTTGCTATCGCGAAGGCTATAGCAAAGGATTCGCCACAGTCCCAATGAAGCCAATGTGTGCCACTATCTTTGCTCCTTTGAGTGTAGATGATCAAGGCATTATCAGTCTCTACGAAACAAATCCAATGCTATGTGCTAATGCGTGTGCTCGTGTTATTTGTCTTTTCTTCAAGTCTCAAAATAAAATTCTCTCTGACTTAGTGGCGATTCAAGCTTAACCCGCTATACTTCAGAATTAAACATGCCCTTATATACTGATCTCTTTCTGGAGACCTGTTAAGGTGCTTTTCACTCCATCGGACCCCCGGTTCGCCTCGGACCGGACGCTCGAGACGGAAGTCCGCCCCCCGGAAATGGAGTGAACAGGCCTCGTCCGATCGACCTCGGATGTCTGACCGTTTGTCTCCCAGAGAAAAAATGAGTCCGACATCCAACTCATCAGCCAATCAAATGGTCTTCCACGGAGTACCTAGCAACATTCACTCGTTTCCGGTCTCACACTAGGATCATTGGAAGGGGAAATTTGATTGATTTTGCAACAATATTCATCCAACTAACAGCACAAAGTTGTACTGGACAGAGAGGCAACCTGTATAGTGAAAGAATTGAAAAGCAAGTTGACTTTCTTTTGAAGTTATTAGCAAAGAATGGTTGTCGTTTCTGGAAACACAGGTTTGGCACAATTGATTGGCTCCAAAATAATCCGGGATCGCGTGTCCGTGGGATCTATTTGGAGTGAAAAGGGAGCATTTGGATTATTGATCATACATTTTGAATGGGTGGTCTGATTGAGGAATGATCTCTTTCACGACATAGACGATACCAGATACTATCAGTGTCTGTTCAATCAAGATCCAAACATCCAAATGGGCTGAGACGGGGTTTCAAGTTCTCAAGTTCCCACACTCTATGGTGTGCACTGATGAATCCAATGTATTGGAGCTAGGTAAAAATGTTATTAATAAGCAAAAATCGCTAACTTCTTGAACTGTGTTCCGGTTACAATATTAAGCGCTACAATGCTAGAAACCTTGCTGGAGCTGTAGTTTTCTTGGTCTTATCCACAGAGTTACCGACATATTAGGTGTATCCACCCGATTTCGGTAAGGCGCACATAAAAGGGCCTATAATATACACATCGATCACCGAATGGAAATGTTGAATCAAGTGCTATTTATAGCTGAACAAAACAGGTCTGATGCTTACAATGAGCCATAGGCAATTGTTTCCAACCCGCTCGTGGTGCTCCATGCTAAGCCGTAATTCGTAATGAAACACGTATCTAACCCAACAGCTTCACTATAATAGTGAAAAACCGTCATTCCCTGGATTTTGAACTGCGGGGCTGAGCTGTCGTTCTGACACTTCTTTTTCCTTGACTGAAATAATGAAATAGTTGCATGATTCCCCTGGACCCATATGTAAGAAAACACTGATGGTCTTATTTCATTTCCTTATTTAAAATAAACATTACCTGCATTGGCATAGCTGAATATAGCCTGGGGCATATCTAACAATTCCAGCTTGGGAATGGACATCCACATGCAGATTGTGAAGTTAGTCACAGAAGGGAGACTACCATCAGTGCCATTTTTGTAAAGGTAATTAGTAGTCTGTTGCCCAGTCCCCCTGTGAACATCCATATGAATATTACTACACTCTGAAATATAGGAACGTTTAAACGGTAAACTTTATGCCCTAGAATCCCTGTCGCAATCCGACTATAACTAGATTATCTGCTTGCAATCCATGCCCAACTGATTTGGATATGGTCTATATGTCAACAAGGATGGCCAGCTGGACACATGACCGGTGACATAGCTACACGGCGCTGCCCGATTAGTTCTCAATATGGAGATTATTTCCCTCCGGAGTCATCCTGCAAAACTAGGTTCGCCAAGAGCTGTATAGCCAAAAGATTGGGCGTTAAAACTGGCATACAATGGACTAGAGATTTAGCCCTTAGTGCGACAACCCCATTCACTAGGAAAAGAGGATAATTGTTATGTTACTCACCAGGTTTTAGCTTTGGTTCTGCAGGGGAGAAATATTTATACCCGTCTGAAAAAGAGCAAATATTCAATCGCAATTAGTCATTATTCTCTGTGTAAATACCAAGGTGAAGTGCCATCACCGAAAGACAGAGAGCAACCTATACTTATAAACTGAGTTTCTAATCCCTACAGCGTGTCGGATAGGAATGTTTTTCAACTAATGGTCAACCTCGTATTGGCCGGCGCAATATTTTCATTGGTCTCACATTCATCTAGGGACTTGGGTCTTGAGACCACATTTAAATCAAGCTATAGTGGAACATCGTTTATTACTAGGAAATTTGATGATAACTCCAGGTTATTTTTTTACATGTTCATAATAGACATAATAATAATTATTATATACTATTATTGGCATCCAGTATCATTAAAAAAATGTTTTTCATATTGTGCCAGTTGAAATGATAATGATTATTGTATAAGATGATAAAAAGTTTGTGTTTAACAGAGGCAGTTTATCACAAGAGTGAATATTATACGGTAGTTTGTTAAAGAATGAAGAAGAAAGAGAAATCTCGAATGAATATTTAGGGGATGAAGAAGGCATGTATTAGGCAAAGAAAATCTGTGCGCACCACGCAAAAAGTCTTCATAAAGATAATGCAATAGATCAAACCACTTTTCTTCAGAGCATCTCACTCCTTAATGTGACTGCACCTCATGATCAAACCATGTGGCCATACATTTATTCTTAACAGATCTGGTTTTCTGTTTTAGCAACTGTGAAATACAGCGCTGGATTACTTTGTAAAATTTATCAACCATGGCGCTAGTATCCGACTGAGTATGAATATTATTCCAGTTGACACGAGAAAACATTTCTGCAAAATTATCAGGAGTGCATGATGAATAATCGAAAAATTTAATCTTCGTTTCAGCTGCTTCCTTTTTTACACCAAGCTCACGGCTTAACGAAATCACTGAGGGAAATATAATGGACCAAACAGTTAATTAGATTTTGGGGAGTATTCGTGCAAATGTGGTTGTAAAAAGTTGAAGACGTGCTTGTGACTCGAGTAGAGCAAGGGACTATCTGGGTAAGCAGTAATGGTGATACTACTTTATTAAGCCATCATTGTTTGATTTACGAGCTGTTCAGATCAACGTTGAAGCCCTTCAGTAACAATTCGTCACAACTCCGATGACAATCCTCAAGGAACTCCACAAACGACCTATTCCAAGCAGCTGAGGCACTTGGGAGGGGCATTTGGGAAATCGATCTTACAAACTCTGCGTCAATTATTTTAGCAGAAAAATGACATTCACAGCTTGGTAGATGTAAAATGGGCATTTTAGAAAAAACCCTAAACTACTTTCGTACTTACCAGAATAGTGTAAATTAGCGACCAGCGCTAGGATAAGAACTGGCAGGCAACCCATTGGGATAATTGGACTGCAAATAGCGTCAAACGCCCGACGGCTCAGTTTATATTCAATCAATTAATTATTAATGCGACACTGAGTCAATTAATATGATAACAGAATTTCTTTTTAAAATTGATTTAAATTTGGCAGTCTGTATGGCAATCAATTGCTGTCCTAAATGTCATCTTCAGTGTGCATGGATGGATATCCTTATGTTCTGATATATTAATAAATAATGACAAAAAATGGTATATATTTCTACATCAAGCATAAAGCCCAGGGTTGTGTGACACAAAGTATGATTTCATACTTAAAGTAAATTGAAACAGGGCTTAAATATTTGCATTCAAGTAATGTGGATCAATAGTTCTTGCATTTATAAGTGTATTTTAGAAACAAAAGGACGTTTTAGTATTGCAATGAGATAAAGAATATAACATAAAGGAATTATCATAAGTTAGAGACATGTTTAAAAGAACTTTCTTACATGAAATCCAGAATATTTCATGGCACTGCATTGCACATGCAACTTATAATGTAATATTATATTTGGATTTAGAGGGATACTACATAGAGCGCTTGGCTCAGAATAGAATGATCCTATAGGCTCACGTCATGCTGAGCACCCACTGCCAGTAAGTGCTTTTCACATCATTCTCATAGTTCCTTTTACTTCAAAACCTCAGACTTATGAAGCCTATTCAATAGAATGCCCATATCTCTTAAAAACTCTCACCGCTCCAGCAAGCGTCGGGCCTAGGAAGTTCTTTAAATGGGACGGCCGAGTACATATATAGAAAAGGTTTTGAAGATTATTACTTTCTTTGCGCATATATCATTCGTGAGTTCTTAGTGGAAGAGAATGAGGCTGTGGCTATAGAGATATAATACCTAGGTATACAATTTTTAAGTGACGTCTATAGTTGAAGCTGAACCCTATTTTACACAAAATAGTCAAAGTCTAGGAAGCACTAAAAAGAATTTGAAATAGATCTCTCAGTGACTCAGACAGGAATATAATTGAATAAGAGATATGTTGTTTTGGCTGTGATTGGCTGTTCTTAGTCTGGTAGTTGATCACAGTCTATTACTAGTAGGTCATCTAATGCGATGTCTCCTTGGGTACGACCCAACATGGTCACCTCAAATATAATCTAAAAACGAACAATGGCATTCATACACATCAAACACATGATGACAAAATGGGAAAATAGTTATCCATCCATCTTATGGATAATGTGTTTAATTCAACTGGAGAGGCAATTTTAGGCAAAATAATATGATATAATATGATATAATAACATAATGTGATATGATATAATAACATAATATGATATAATAATATAATATAATATAATAAAATAATATAATATAATATAATAAAATAATATGATATAATAATATAATATAATATAATATAATATAATATAATATAATATAATATAATATAATATAATATAATATAATATAATATAATATAATATAATATAATAT
>Ga0224501_10001383_pt1 | contig 18830 bp, 22 predicted proteins | sample SF_Oct11_sed_USG_4_FD_169105 | JGI IMG/M metagenome (GOLD analysis project Ga0224501, IMG submission 169105) | Sediment microbial communities from San Francisco Bay, California, United States - SF_Oct11_sed_USGS_8_1 | ecosystem: Environmental > Aquatic > Marine > Sediment | place: USA...
AGCAAGCATTTTAATTTTTTTCAGCACAAGCGGGTCGAATTTCAGGGTAACAGGTGTAAGCTTCGGCCTCTTAAAAATCTCCTTGCCCTCTTCAAGCTCATCCCAGTAGTCGGCAATTGAGTGTGTTTCCCAAAATTTTATTTCTTCTTCCTCTGTTTTGAACTCCGGAATTTTTTTCATTATTTGCCCCTTTTCTTATACAATTTTTTTGTTTTTTCATCCATATCTATTATATCTTATGAGCATATTTGACGCCGCTGTCCTTATCATAATATGCAATATGAGGCATCCCGTCTGCATCTATGGAAAGAGAAGTATACTGTATTGTACCATCAGGGTCAACGAGTTCAAAGTTCCAGAGACCCTGAATATTCTTTGCTAATTTTAGTCTCTTTCCAGCCGAATAACTTATGTAGATATTGGAATGCGGATCTACCACTATGGAACTAAACTGCCCTACAATTTCTGCAGTGTCAACGAGCTCGACTATCCATTTACCTCCGACCTTTTTCGCAAGCCAGAGGTCAGGTTTATTTGGTCTTTTATCAACCGTATAACTAATGTAAGGATTCCCCTCTTTATCAAGGGCAAGTGAGGTAAAATTGCTCACAGATCCCTCGTCATCGGCAACTTCGATCTTCCAGGTATCATTTTCTTTTACTGCATATTTTAAGAAGCCGTTCACACTGTCTATGTAACTGATGTGAATACGACCACTTGAATCCACTTTGAGAGAAGAAAATCCTCCGACAGCATTCGATTGATTCTGTCCGTCATCTACTATCTCTATTTTCCATTGATCCTTATCCCTGGTAGCCAGCTTAAGATACCCCTCGCTGAAATTATAATAGCTGATATAGACCCTTTCCAGAGTGTCAACAAATATTGAGGTATCAAGACTTGCGAATGGCTCATTGTCTACTACATCAATTGTCCATCTGTTCCCATCAAATGCTGCCATTTTTAATCGATTTTTTCCCTGATCCCTGTAGCTGATATAAATTTTCCCTCCTTCACCTTTTGCTGTTGATAGAAATTGACCCACAGTTCCTTCCTGATCCACCTTCTCTATAATCCAGCCGTTAGGTCCGCTTTCTGCATGTTTTAGATCACCATTGATATAATCATAGTAGGCTATATGAACCTTCTCTTTTGACTCAAGAACAAGGGATGCATATTCGCCAACAAACCCTTTCTCTACTGTTTCGATGATCCATTTATTCCTGGCTCCCGTATCATTCGTTGAGAAATCCATTGTTCTTATCTCCAGAATCCTTCCCTATTTAACTTAATAGTTCCCTGTAGCTTGTTACAGTGTTTCCATTGTCATTGCGAGCGAAGCGTGGCAATCTTTTCTTTGAGATTGCTTCGTCATCCCGAAAGTGTTCGGGACTCCTCGCAATGACATCATAAATTTTGTTTCATATTCGATACCCTGCGGTCTTGCCGCCTGGCAGTTCGCTTGTCTTAATACTAATAAATATTTTCACCTTTCTTAGTATTTTCAGTCAAGAAAGGTCATAGACCATTTCTTAATGATCAACATTCAAAGAGGAGGTTTAAAACGGTTATTCTCTGCCTTCTAATCATGACCGAAATCAAAGCACTGTCCATTGTTGCGGCATGAAAAGCCTCTCATAGGTCATGAGAGCAAATCTGTCTGTCATCCCTGCAATGAAGTCACATACCACACGATGCTTCTTAATTTTTTCTTCTTTTGGAATATCAATAAATATTTCTTCCACATAATCAAGGTAATAGTCATAGAGATCACGTAAAATCTTTTTTGCCTTTTGAAATTCCTTTTTTATTTTATCGCTTTCGTACACACGTTCATAGAGGAAATCCCTGAGTAAATAAATGGCTGATGATATTTCGTCACTCATGCAGAGTTCTTCTAAGTCTGTCTCCTTCGAACGATAAATAAGGTTTTTCACCATTGTATCTATCCTTTTAGAATGCGTATCGCCAAGGACTTTGATAATCTTATTCGGGAGATCTGATTTCTTAATCACCTCTGCCCTCAGTGCATCATCGAGGTCATGGTTCACATATCCAATGATATCAGAGACACGCACCACCTGACCTTCAAGTGTGTCTGCTCGTTCACTCTTCTTCTCAGGTATAATCAAGCCCTTGCCCTTTGAGTGCTTCACGATTCCATCTCTTACCTCATGGGTAAGATTTAATCCTTTGCCATTATGCTCAAGTAAATCTACTACCCTGAGACTCTGTTTGTAATGGTCAAATCCTCCTGGATGAATCTCCCTTAAAACTGCCTCACCAGCATGTCCAAATGGTGTATGGCCTAAATCATGACCCAATGCGATTGCTTCTGTTAAATCCTCATTTAATCTTAACGCCCTCGCAATTGTCCTTGCGATCTGTGATACCTCAAGTACATGGGTAAGCCGTGTTCTATAGTGGTCTCCTTTTGGTGCAAGGAAAACCTGTGTCTTATGTTTCAAACGTCTGAACGACTTGGAATGGATAATCCTGTCTCTATCCCTCTGGAAGCCTGTCCTTATTACGCCTTCTTTCTCATGTCTCATCCTACCTTTGCTCCGGGAGCTCAGACAAGCCCTTGGGTGAAGGATTTTTCTTTCTATCTCTTCTGTCTGCTCACGAATGGTCAATATCTGCTCCTGATAGGGTCTTGTGCAATTTTTTAATTATAGTTGCACAAAAGTCAAATTATGTTACTAATAATCTGATAAGTTACACAAGTGTAACTAAGCCATATGAATTATTTTGGGCTTTACATTTACTCTCAGGTGCGTTATCTCTACAGTTTCAAAAGCGTGAGCCCTGATGCCGGGTCAAACTCTCTCTGAGCCTTAATTCCTTCTATCTCTACAATAACAGCCTCCAGGACAAGGAATGTCTCTGATATCTCTCTAAGGCAGCCAACCTTCACCATATCCTTTTTCCCGAAGGCACCGTGGAAATGAATCTTTGGTTCATCTCCCTGCCAGAATAGAGTACCGATACCTAAAACCTCATGACTTTCTCCCAATTCCTTCCATACAGGGGTGGGTGGGAGTTCTTCCTTTTCAGGGCCAACAACAATCTTGCCCTTCTTCATCCCGCCGATGAGATGAAAAACAGCACTTCGTATATCCTCTTTTTTAACAATATCATTAATCTTTTCAAGAACATCCTCACCGTCTTCAAACCTTGCAACCACAACTCTTCCGGTCTTCCCTATTTGATATTTCATAATGCCTCCTGAAAATATTTATTGGGCCTCTTTATTGCTTCCATCTTGTTAGTATTGCCTATCTTTAATTGATTGCATTTTTTGTATCACTTTTCAGCATGATGTATTATACATTCACCTGACCTTTATCAATAGCCTCCGTAAAGATTCCATAGTAAGTTTTTCTTGACCTCGAGAGAAAAGTCACGTATATTTTGAGTGGATACATTAAATAAAAATCAAGAGGGAATATGAAATGAAAAAATTTGTTAATCTCAGAGCATTTCTTATATTGGTACTTTTATCCGTTTTTTTAGGCACTATTGCAGGGGAAGCCTTTGGAGAGATCATACTTTACGGCAGGAAGACCTGTAGTTTATGTACACGAATGATGAAAAATTTAGATAACGCAGGGATTCCCTATACCTATAAGAATATAGATAATAGCAACAACCAGAGTGAGATAAAGGATAAACGGGGAAAAGCAGATATAAAGGGAAGTTTTCGATTGCCGTTAATGGACATCAACGGCATTATAAAGGTAAGTCCTTCCTTTGAAGAGGTGAAGAAGATCTATGAAGAGAATCGCTGATTACCTTTTACCTCATTAACTACAAACATATCGGATTTTGCATTATCTGTGTATGCAACCCCTTTATTAATCGTTTTACAATCTGTTAAGTTTCTCTCTTTATGATTTTTAAACTAATTCAAGTGTTCGCCATTATTGTAATGAAATACTTCTTATGATAATCTACACCCAAACATATCATTTTGGTTTTTAGGAGGGGGTTCTATGGCTAAGAAAAGGTTGGCAATAATAGCATGCAAAAACGTTAAGGGTATCAGTTGTGTTGGTGGCTGTATGAAGTGTTTTAAGGGAATAGCAGAAAGAGCAGGTGAATACGAGAGATGGAAGGACTATGAGGTAGAGTTGTTTGGTATGGATGATTGTGGTGGTTGTCCTGGTGTGATAATGCCGAAGGTTGCACTCATGATGGATATGGGTAAATTATATGACAGGGATTTTGATGCAATTCATCTGGGAACCTGTTTAATGAAGGCTACACAGACTGCAAAATGCCCGATTGACGTTGAAGACCTTAAGAAAAAGATTGAAGGAAAATTCCAGAAAGAGGTAATCCCCGGGACGCATCCGTATTAGAAGAAGGTTCTAAGGTTGATACTAAGATAACTTCTTCTCGTTTTCTTTTAAGACAATTCGTAAGGCAGACGGAATGTACTTTATGATTTCTGAGACCTGTGTGGCTGGAGTAGGTTGGGCAAGCTGTCCTGCCAGGCGGTTGATCTTGGCTCCGAGGATTGAGGCCTCCTCTATCGGGTATCCTCCGTGGATCAGGGCAGAGACGATCCCTGTAAGGGTATCACCTGTTCCACCAATGGGCTCCAGTGATTCCACATTGGGTTTGTCAATCTCACCTGTTATCTCTCCATGGGCGCAAATATAGTCCTTAATCCCTTTTACCAGTAAAATCTTGGCAGCATTTTCACACTCAAATGCCCTTTTAATGAGAGGTATCACATTATGTTCTTCCTGCAGGATAAAACCACGAGTATAGAAGGGATGAGGGGCTTTCTCATCTGCTAAAAATGCCAGTTCACCTATGTCGGGTGTAAAAAGGTCATAGGAAGGAGCAAACCCGCTCATTTTAGCCACATACATATAGCCTGCATCAGCAATGAGAATAGGTTTTTCTGATATCTTTTCAATTGTCCATAGGAGTTTATCATGCCAGAAGACATCTGGCATGAGATAATGGAATGTAAAAATCTTTGCGGGGATATCTAAGAGGTTATCCTTAAGATAACTATAAAGTTTCCGGCTTCCATCTCCCAGACCGATGTCACCTACTGTGAACCCGACAGGGGGAGGAAGCCCCATTTCTGAACAAACCATGGCTGCAGCAGTTATCATGGACTGAAAGCCACGATGAATGGGGAAGGAGTCTTTGCCTATAGTTACATTATGATCATTTTTGATAATCTCACCCGAAAGAACGGGCAGACCCTTCAGAGGGATGGTGCCGATTAGACAGAGCATTTCCTTTGTGCCTCCTCATAGGCCAAATACAAACAATATGCGCATAACGTATGTCCTACCTCCTTTGGAGAGGGCGCCTCCCTTAAAGTTTGTCCCACCAACCTATTAGCTACATAAGGGACATCAGGACAACCTCCACCCGATATATTTACTATTCTAAATGTCTCTTTATCTACTGTTAATTTCATATTGGCTGCCCTCACCATGAGATATTTTCCGAAATCCTTGATGTGGAGAAGGTCAACAGGCTTAAGGAGATGGCTCTCGACTGGCACTACCTCAAGAGGAGATGTCATCTTTGCCTCAAGAATTCTCAAGATATTGAGCTGTTCAACCAAGGGAAATTCAACAACTAAATCACAACCGGTTCTAAGCTCTGGAGGTGGCCCCATAACACGGACGTCCCATCCTTCCTTCTTCAGAATAGCCTCAGCACGAATAACCTCGCTTGTATTCTGAAAAACCAGAAATCCCCTATCTGTTTTTTTCTTCTCCTTTTTCGAGCGGTCTCTCTTAAAAATTTTTGGCAAAAGCACTTGTTATTCCTTTTTAAGAAGGAGTTGGTATTCCCTACCTTGGGGTATAATTTCTATCTCCCAGCCTTTGTTCCTGGCCAATCGGCTAATATTTTCCTTAGCAGTATCTGTATCTACCAATACCTCAAAATTGCCGCTTTTGAGCTCCTCGATTTTCCGCTCGGTCAATATAACTGGCTGAGGGCAAGAAAGCCCTCTGGCATCAAGTTGTTCACTCATAATAGCCTCCTCTATTCAACTTTTTCCCTCATTGTAAAACCTATAAATAAACATATTAAAAGACCGATGATTACTGCTGCCGGCCCATAAAGCCCGACACCAGCGGGAGAGCTTGCCAAGGAGAAGTTATGGGAAAAGCCTGCACCGATAATCATGCCTAAGACAAACATGGCTGCATCACCATCTCCTTCACCTGCGAGAAAAAGCTGCCGTCCAGGACAGCCACCAGCAAGGGCAAAGGCAAGCCCTGCCAGAACCATGCCACCAAAATTCCAGATATGGTTAGTATGGGCAATGGGCTGTCCTTGAAATCCGGCATGAAATTGGCCGAGAATAAGATTCGTTAAAAAAGCTGCTACAAGTAACGCCAGGACACCACTTGCAAGATGAAAGTCCCGAATGAGAATAACATCCCGAATTGCTCCCATTGTACAAAAACGTGTCCTTTGTGCCAGAAATCCTATGGCCAATCCTATAATCAAGGAAATAACTATTGGTACATGCATTGAGCCAGGCCCCTTAGCACTTAAAAAGATAGGGCCAGACTTTCCGCCGTCACCCATCAGTGGTGCAAAGACAAGGAAGGCGAACAGGGAGGCCATAATTAATGGTAATAGCCAGCCCACAGAAGAATAAGTAACCTGATTCCGCCCTAAGTTATAACCTTTTTTAAGAAATACAACCCCCACTCCTACTCCAACAATAAGACCTGAGAGTCCAAGAATTGCATTTCCATCCCCTGCAGAGAGCCTGAGCAGGGTTCGCCATGGGCATCCCAGAAAAACGAGGGCTCCAATCATGGCAAAAAAACCCAAAATAAAACGGACAACAGGGGCCGAACCGACTCTCGGTCGGAATTCTTTAAAGATATAGGCAGAGATTAATGATCCAAAAACGAAACCAATAATCTCCGGGCGAATGTATTGGACTACATCTACCCTGTGTAGCCCTAATGCCCCGGCTATATCCCTTTCAAAACAGGCGACACAGACCCCCATGTTCGGCGGGTTACCCCACTTCTGAAGCAATGCAGCAAAAACACCGATAAATGCGCCCACCAAAATAATACCCCATCGGGTTCCAAAGAAACTCTTAAGATAGGACATGATTACTTCTCCCTCATTACCCGTGATCAATGGCACTTTCGAAGTCTTTCATCCCTTCAATGATCTTGTCCATTGTGCCTTTATTGCCTCCCTTTAGCTTAGATACCAAGATAGAGTTTAAAGTAGTATAGACATAATCAATATGTCAAATAGCAAATATCTATATATAAAGCAGAACGTATAGGTAATTGTTTATTAGGGTTAGTAGCCAGCTTTAACGTCAAATGCGTTAATTCAAATGTGATTGCGAGTGAAACGAAGCAATCTAAATATCTAAATTTAAAGATTGCCATGCCCCGACAAATTGGGGCTCGCTCTATGAGTCGTAGACAATGACGACTTAAAAAGCATTTACGTGAGTGAGCTATTAATGTAGTATGGATTCAGATATTTTTTGATTCAGCAGTGATATGATTTAAAAATGCGGCATATGCCGGAGGGAGTGTCCTTTTTTTGTGGGTGATAATATAAAAATTTCTTTTCATATGGATATCTGTAAGTTTTATTTCTTTGAGTATCCTCTGTTTTAATTCATCAATTACCGCAAACTTTGACAGTATAGAAAATCCCATTCCTGCTTTTACCGCTTGTTTTATTGCATCTGTAGAACCGAAAATACCAGCGATTTTAATGCTCTCAAGAGAGATTCCTTTGCCTTCTAAGATTTTTTCTGTCTCTCTTCGTGTCCCCGAACCTTCCTCTCGTAAGACCATGGGGAACTTGATGAGCTCCTTTAATGGTATCCTGTTGCTTTTTATCAAAGAAGGTGAAGAGACGACGATGAGCTCATCTTCCACTAAAGGTATATAGTGTATCTGTTCATTACCGAGCTTTGCCCCTACAATTCCCAGAAGCAATTCTTGTTTTGAAATTCTGTCAACGACGCCCCTTGAATCAGATATAAGAATCTGAAATGAAACGGATGGAAATCTGTTCTGGAATGCTGCCATCAGGGAAGGCAGTAAGTATGTGCCCGGGATTGTGCTTGCACCAATAATCAACTCACCGGTGACCTCTTTCTTGAATTGCCCGATAGCCTCTTTGAGCGTGTGAGCTTTTTCTATAATTTCCATTGCATGGCTGTATAATACCTCAGCCTCTCTGGTAGGAATGATTGTTCTGCCCAACCGGTCAAATAGTTTGCAGCTCAATTCTTCCTCCAGTGACCTGATATGGTCACTTATGGTTGGCTGTGTAAGATGAAGTTCCTCAGATGCTTTTGAAAAGCTTTTGTTTTTGAAAACCGATACAAATACTTTGAGCTGATGTATATCCATAAATGAAATTCTAACATACTTTATATTATTCTTAATCTATGAAATGGCCTAAGGACATAGCCAGGGCGAAAAAGGTTCAAGAGGTTCTTAAGAAAAAGGTAAGAATCACTTCCCTCAGAAAAAGTCTAGAGTATGTTGCCGGCGTTGATGCAGCCTTTTTTGGAGATAAGATCGTTGGGGTAGCATGTCTTTATAAGTATCCCGAGATAATTTTTGTCGAAGAAGCATATTCAATCACAGAAACATCTTTTCCGTATATTCCGGGCTTTTTATCTTTCAGGGAGGGACAGGCAATCATTCAAGCCATTTATGCCTTGAAGATGAAACCACATGTAATCCTTTTTGATGGTCAGGGAATTGCACATCCAAAGGGGTTTGGGATTGCAGCACATATTGGTGTTCTCCTTGATATACCGACCATCGGTTGTGCAAAATCAAGACTGGTCGGAAACTACAGAGAGCCAGGTTTTAAAAAAGGGAATCGGTCTTCTCTGATATATAACGGAAAAATCGTCGGAGCGGTTTTGAGAACAAGAGACAATGTGAGACCGGTATTTGTTTCACCAGGGCACAGGACTGATCTAAAAAATTCTATAAAGGTTGTACTCTGCTGCACGAATACATATCGAATTCCAGAGCCTTTGAGGAGTGCAGATTTTATCTCAAAAAAAATAAAGAGAGAGCTATTAGCAGGTTAGATGAAAGGCTGCAATTACTACCTTATCGTTCTGAAATGTATTGAAGAGCTCAACTGCTTTTTTTGTGCGTTCAACGTGAACCTCAATACCTTTTGACTTGAGATGTGATATTGTTTCTTTCGGGACTGCCATTTTCCCGAAATAACCCGTGCCTATTATAAGGATTTCAGGCCCTGCATTGATTGCGTCAGTCAAATCAATTAACTGAAGATAATGCCCTCTTTCCCTCCACCATGAAGAATCAACCCTTTCTGGATAAATAATGACGTCAGAGGTGTAAGTCTTCCCATCAATGATTATTTTGCCAAATGAATAGTGTTCTATTTTCACCTTATCTCCCTTTTTTATATATTTTAACCTGAATTACACAAGGGTGTCATAAAATTTGGTCGTAATTCTGTCATTGCGACCCCGAACTTGTTTCGGGGGAAGCAATCTCGCCTTTTTACAATGAGATTGCCACGGTCGAAACGACCTCGCAATGACAGACGTGTCAAAGGTTCTCATGCTCTATCGGCAAATTTGGGCTTTCATAAAATTATTTCACATTGGATGTTTATTTTTGCTAAACTATAGCCAAATCTTTGGGAGGTGAGATATGAAAGCAGAAGAATTAATGGTCAAAAAAATAGAGTTTATTGATGCTGATGCCCCGGTATATGATGCCATAGAAAAAATGATTGACAAAAGACTCAGGTCATTGGTGGTAAAACCGAAGGATGAAAAAGATACTTATGGGGTTATCACTGCAAGGGATATTGTGTTTAAGGTGATCGGTAAAAATATTGATGTTAAAAAAATAAATGTTGAAGAAATTGCAGAAAAGCCGCTGATCTGTATTAATAGAACTATGGAATTAGAACATATTATCAATTTATTGAAAAACTATAATATTTCCAGGGCATTCGTATGTGACGGGGTTGAGGTCGTCGGGGTCGTTGCTTTATTAGATGTTATGGGTGCGGCATTGATACAAAAGGCAAAAGGAAGTTAACTATGGGGATTGAAAAAATGCTCTTTGGCGGTAAAGCAGAGCAACAGGTCTTAGAAAAAATAAAGACACACATAAGAATCCTCTGGTCCGCTTCGGATTGTTTCCAGAAGGCACTTGAAGAGCGCGACAGGGATTTGGTGTATTGTGTCCCTGATCTTGAGAGGGAAGGAGACAGTGTCAGGCGAGAAATAGTTTCAAAAATTTATGAAGGGGCTTTTTTACCATTCCTCCGTTCGAGTATATGCAGGTTTGTTGAAATAGTGGATGAAGCCTTTGATGTCCTGGAAGACGCAGCCTATGAATTTGAAAATTTAAATTTACAATTAGATGAAGACATGGAAGAGGATTGCGTTAAGATCGCTGATACAAACTCAAAGATGTGCGAGATGCTTTTGCTCGCCTTTGAAACATTATTCGGGAAAGGAGATTTAAGAGAGAAAAACCTGGCAGTCAGGATTTATGAGAAGAAAGTTGATGAAATAAAATTTGATCTGCTCAAAAAGATGAGAAAAAAAGAGATAAAAAACTTCTGGGAGGGGAAAACACTTTCAGATTTTATATCATATCTTACACACGTAAGTGATGTGATTGAAGATGCCAGCGATTATCTCACTGTAATAAAAACAAGTTTGAAATAAATTCTTATCTTGGCAGTTTTGTTTTGTTACTCTATGCCAAATTGTAAAACAGCCATGGTAGAACAACATAATAAAAAAACTCATATATGTAATTGTTCTCCTCGATGGAAGAATTAATCCCCTTAGCTGCCTGCCTTTTAATAGCCTTCGGAATAGGTTCAAACGATACATCAAACGCCCTTGGAGTGTGTATCGGTGCGGGGATAATAAAGTTGCGAAAGGCTTTATTTCTTTTCGGATTCCTCGTTATGCTTGGTATTTTATTATCGGGGGAAAGGGTGATGAAGACAGTGGGGAAAGACCTTTTAGAACCAAATCTCTTTATTTTAAATACCTCGATAACTATTGCAGCAGTATTAATCATTTATTCTAACTGGAGGAAATTACCTATTTCCACCCATCAGGTAATCATTGGAAGTTTAGTAGGGTCGGGGATTGGATCATCTGTAGATGTAAATTTTTTATCTCTCTTGGAAATTATTATCTCTTGGATTATATCTCCTGTTATCGCCTTCTTTTTCGCATATACCCTCTATAGAATAATGGAGAAAACACTTTCAAAATTGCCTTTCCTTCAGATTGAAAGAATTCTCAAAATTTTATTACTCATAAGCGGAATGATGATTGCTTACAATACCGGAGCGAATGAGCTTGCAACTATTTTAGGCCCGGTCATATATTCCGGAGCAGTTGGTAAAATGCCTGCATCGTTGTTAGGTTCCCTTTTCGTATTTCTTGGAGCTTTTATCTTAAGCCACCGTGTCATTGAAACAATCGGTAAAGGAATAACCACTTTGGACCCTTATTCAGGATTTGCTGCCCAGTTCGGTGCAGGTTGTTGCGTGTTACTCTTTACATTCCTGGGAATGCCCGTTTCAACAACATACTGCATAATTGGCGCAATCAGTGGCGTAGGCATGTTAAAAGGAACGGAAATGGTGAGGAAGGAGCTCATTAAAAAGATAATTTTCAATCTGATTCTTGTCCCCTTGTTAGCCTTTTTTATCAGTTTTGAACTTGGAAGAGAAACGCTCGCATTGTTGGTGATTGATTAGTAAGTTAAAAAGGAATAAAATACTACATAGAACAGAGCGACTTATGACTTACAGCAGAATTCTGAGAGAATTTAAAAAGAAAAAGATACTTGTCATTGGAGACTTAATACTCGACCGCTATATACGGGGAAAGGTGAACAGGATATCTCCAGAAGCACCTGTGCCTATAGTTGAAGTGACAGATGAGGATTTTTTTCTTGGGGGTGCTTCTAATGTCGCCCATAACATAACAGCACTTGGAGGTCACTCAACAATTGTAGGGGTGACAGGTAATGATAGGGCTGGAGAAGTTCTCATGAATATTCTGGAGGATAGAGGAATACGATATGGAGGTGTATTCCGGTGCTCAAGACCTACGACGGTTAAAACAAGAGTAATAGCCCATAATCAGCAGGTAGTAAGATTTGATGAAGAGTACAAAGCGAAGATCGATGGAAAAATTTTCAGGGGACTTCTGGAATACATAAGCAAGGTGATACCCGACCATGACGCAGTGATTATCTCTGATTATAAAAAGGGGATTATATCTTCTGAACTTGTAAGAGAAGTGCTTAAAAATTCAAGGCCTATGCACATCTTTGTTTCAGTTGATCCAAAGATTGGCCATTTTCATTTTTATAAAAATTTTTCTCTCATCACACCAAATATTCATGAAGCCTCTGTTGCTTCAGGTATAGAGATTAAAGACGAGAATTCTCTTATCACCGCAGGGAGGACACTTTTAAGAAAAATCTCATGCGATGCGGTACTTATTACACGTGGTGAACACGGAATGAGTCTTTTTGAAAAAAAGAAAGTATCGCATATTCCTACTCTTGCAAGGAATGTGTATGATGTGACCGGTGCAGGAGATACAGTAATCGCAACTTTTACTCTCGCATATGCTGCAGGTGCAAGTATGGAAGAGTCAGCAGTTATTGCTAATCATGCAGCAGGCATAGTTGTGGGTGAGCTTGGTACCGCAGTCGTAACACCAGACCAATTAAGTAAATCGTTGGGCGTGAATCGCGAGTTGAAAATAAGAGAATCCATTTACGCTTGACATCTCACGTTTTACAATTAAAATGGTAAAGATGATGACTCATAAAGCAGTAGCATTATTTTCAGGGGGTCTTGATAGTACACTTGCAATTCTCGCGATACTCAAACAGGGTATTGAGGTTAAGGCCGTAATGTTTCTGACGCATTTTGGCTGTGGTACATCTATTAAGACTTCATGTTCACATAATCCATTGTCTACCGCAGAAAAATATGGATTTGAGATTAAACTCCTCGATGTAGCAGATAGATTCATGGAGATAGTGAAAAATCCCAAGTTTGGCTATGGAAGGAATTTAAATCCGTGTATCGATTGTAGAATCCTTATGCTTAAAGAGGCAAATGGAGTTATGGATTCGATAGGAGCAGATTTTATTGTTACAGGTGAAGTACTCGGGCAGAGACCGATGAGCCAGAGGAAGGATATATTAAATGTGATTGACAGAGAAGCGGGAACCATAGGTTATGTGTTAAGACCATTAAGTGCAAAACTCTTAAAAATCACAATCCCTGAGGCGAAGGGAATTGTGAACAGGGATATGCTCTATGACTTCAGCGGTCGCTCAAGAAAGCCGCAGATTGCCCTTGCAAAAGAATTCGGACTCATTGATTATCCTGAACCAGCAGGAGGCTGTCTTTTAACAGAACCCAACTATGCGCACAGGCTTAGAGAACTGCTGGTTCATAATCCTGATTCGCAGTTTAAAGAAATTGAAATGTTGAAGATAGGCAGACACTTCAGATTTTCTTCTTCATGTAAGATTATCGTAGGGAGGGATAAAGCTGAAAACGAGACGATACAGTCTTTGTCAGAGAGTAATGATTACCTGTTGAAAGTTGAGGGATACGGAAGCCCGATAACTCTGGTTACAGGTGAAATTACCGAGGAGACATTAAGGGTTGCAGCGTCTCTCTGTGTACGATACTCTGATGCAAAACATCTCTCCGAGGTTGAAGTAATTGTTGTTAATGGTAGTGATACATTCAGACTCAGGGTTTCACCTGCAGATGATGAAATAATCATACGTTACAGGATAGAGAAGAAAAATAAATCCTTAGCTCCTAAAACTACTCCCTGCTCACTGCATATTTCTTAGCAGTTAATTTTTGCCCCACACAGAGATAAACTCATTATAGGTGATGCTGAATGCATCTCTGAACGCCTGATTAATATCAGTTCCTTTTGAGAGAGACAGAAACAGTTCTTTTATCCTGAAGAGGCCATATTTTTCTATGAGATATGAAACCGCTGAATAACTCTCCCGATACGCAATTCTGACGTTTTCACCTCTGAGCCTGGAGAATGATTTCTCAAGATAATTGAGGGGAATGACCTGGCCAATTTTTTTCGGATAATGTGTTGAGAAATGCTCTGCAAGCCCCTCGTGAATCCATGAGGGACATCTGGGAGTAAGCGAATGGACAACAGCATGAGTATATTCATGGAAGAGCACCTTTTTCAGGGTTGCACTTTGCCCTTCAACTCCTCTTATCGGTAACCTGCGAATGCGCCCTTGTCTTTTTCTGAAAGCTCCTTGAAGAGTGTTATGGCATTCTCATAGTCTCCTCTTTTGAAACTCTCCATAGCATTCACTGCGATTTTATTGTCATCTTGAGTCTTTAACAGATCTTGATTGCTCATGAGTGGAATCAGGGATTCTGAAGATTTAAAAGGTTCATTCGGTATCGGAGAGGAGTTTTGGCTTTCAACTTGCAATGGTGCAATTTCAGAAGGTTTTATAGGCTCATTTACATGGCTCGTTATTTTGTTATTATCCGGTTCATCTCCAGATTTATTGATATACAGATAGGCTGTCAGGAGAATGAGACAAAATAAAATGCTGTAAATGACAACTCTAAAAATAGTGTGCCTCCGAGTCAGACCATAAATACTCCTCATAATCTACTTCAGTCCTATACGAAAGCGGTAGTTTTTGTAGCTGAGAATAACTCCCTCAGAGGTAATCTCCTCCAACTTCAGACCGGCAGTCAAATATTGACCTTCCCGCATCATTTGACCATTGATTTTCACCATTCGTGAAGTTGGGTCTTCAGAATAAAGGAAAACAGAAATGGCAAAAGCTGGCAAGCTCTGCTGTATGGGTATGGGAAGCTCATTCAGGTCATAAACTTTATTTTCTACCGGAGACATACTCTTATTGCCAGGTTTCGAATCTGATGGAACATGGCTCACTATTGGGGTTTGGTATGGTACAGTTGAAGAACCTACAGATAATCCTCTTGTATCAATCGTTGGCATTTGATTATCTTGGGCTTTTCTCTGTAGATCAGTCTTCGCCTGTACCGGCTGATGTTGCTCAGATAGTTTCGGTACAGCATGTTCAGACTTAAGCGCAGACCCCTCTTGAGATGAGGGAAAAGGCTCTACTCCTTTTGAATCACGCTGCTGTCCAACTGTTGATTGTGCAACTACGGGTTGCTTTTTTGACTGCCAGTGAACCAGCCACCACCCGAATAAACCTGCATTGAGCAACAGGGCAATCAGAATCAGATAAGGCCATAGCGAACGTTTTTTAGGCTCTTGAGCCATAGCATCCTGGCTTGACAACAGATCAGGTAAGGTACCACGCTGACGCTCTTTTTCTGACTTTTTCAGGGCTTCAAGAATATAAGACATCTATTTATTTTCCTTATTATCAACCAATACCGGTTCTCTGCTGCCGACTTCGTTATTCAGGTGGATTATAGTGTGAGCTCCCACAATCCCGTCAGGCACCAGGCCCTTTGCGAGTTGAAATTTCTTCACCTCTCTGACCAGTTTATTATCAAAAACAAGGCTTTTCAGGGGTTGAACTGTCCTGCCTTGACTGAGTGATAGTTGTCTGTCCAGCCACTGCACCACTTTTCCTTCCTGGCCAGGGTGAAGAGGACTCTTGTAATCAGGCGGCATCCGCCATAATAACATATAATCGCCAAGCCACTTCTTTTCAATCTCTTTGACGTCAACTGTCCTGGTCTCGGTGCCCATGACAAAGATGGCAGTTTGCCCCCTAAGTGCGGTGAGCAAGGCGTAAAATTCCTGACCTTGATCATTAAATAACTTCAACACTGCCGGTCTATTTAAATGAAGCAGGCTCCTTAAACTGCCCTGGGCTTTTAGGCATCCTAACCCTTGAGTCCGAGCTTGTTGGCAGACACTGCCATTGTGAGGTTTATAGAGAACATCCCACTGCTTTAAGAGCGATTGATAGGCCATTTCATTACTGCGATGAATCGGTTGGTTTGCAGGCCAGTACAATAGGGATAACTGGGGTTGTTCTATGATCGGTTCAGAAAGACTTGTTTGCTGAACAGGCTTAGGTGTAATTAATGCCAAAAGCTCTGTCCGGTGATTATAGTAAATCATTGCAAGCATAACTACACACCCTATGAGTACCAAGCTCGCCAACACCCATTTAAACGTTTTCTTTGGCTGCCCATGAATATTAGTTTTGCCGAATATCTCGCATGAAGCTTTGGATAGCGTCGGTTTGTCAACCCGGTCTTGTCCCTGAACATATGCTCCAAGCAAAGCCCGATCACAGAGCAGATTAATCAGCCGTGGAATTCCACCGCTCAGGCGGAATAGTTTGCCAATGGTTGATGGAGGGAATAATCTACTGTGTGCACCGGCAACTGCGAGACGATGGTTTATATAAGCAGCGACTTCTTTCTTTGATAGTGAACATAGGTGGTAACGAGCGGTGATTCTCTGCGCCAGCTGTCTCAATTCCGGTCGTGATAACATGTCTTTGAGTTCCGGCTGTCCCAGCATGATGATCTGGAGCAGTTTGCATTGATTAGTCTCAAGGTTGGTCAGCAACCGCACCTGCTCCAATACATCGGCACTGAGATTTTGCGCCTCTTCGAGAATAAGTACTGTCTTACGACCTCTGGCATGGGCATCAAGCAAATGTTCATTAATGTGGTCCACAAAAACCTTAATACTGGTATTGCCTTCAGGATAGCGGATGCCCAGCTCATCACAAATGGTGGCTAACAGTTCCTCAACACTCAATTTCGGATTAAGGACAAAGGCTATATCAGTGTTTTCAGGTAGTTGCTCAAGAAAGCAACGACAGATGGTTGTTTTACCCGTTCCCACTTCACCGGTAAGGAGAACAAAACCACCGTCATTGTGAAGTCCATATACCAGATGAGCAAGAGCTTCCCTGTGTTGATCACTCATATAAAGATAACGAGGATCCGGAGCAATGGAAAAGGGAAGGTCTGTTAACCCGAAGTATTCTCTATACATAAATGTCCATACCTTTGATTACAACCTTACAGGAACTCCTCTGGACTTCAGATACTCCTTTGCCTCTCTGATGGTGTATTCCCTGTAATGAAATATGGATGCTGCGAGGACTGCGTCTGCCTTTCCATCTGCAAGTGCCTCATATAAATGTTCGAGATTGCCTGCACCACCTGAGGCGATCACAGGGATAGATACAGCCTCTGAAATTGTTTTTGTGAGTTCAATGTCATAGCCATCTTTGGTGCCATCTTTATCCATGCTCGTGAGCATAATCTCACCTGCTCCGAGTTCTTCAATCTTTTGAGCCCATTTCACAGCATCTATGAGCTTTATCTTTCTCCCACCATGAGTCGAGATAGCCCATAATCCACCCTCGCCTTCCTTTATTAAGGGGGGGACGGGGTGAATTTTCTCAGGAAGTTTAAGACATACATCTTTTAGTGCAGGGTCATCAAACCACTTTTCACCAGTAGCATAAGGCAACCCCCCGACTACTCGCTTTGCATCAATTGCAACCACAATACATTGACTTCCAAACCTTTCAGATGCCTCTCTTATAAAATCAGGATTTTTAACCGCAGCTGTATTTATAGATACCTTATCACATCCTGCTTTGAGAAGCTCGCGTATATCTTTAATGGTTTTAATCCCTCCGCCAACAGTAAGAGGCATGAAAACTTCTTCAGCAGTTCTCATGACTACGTCAATGATAATATTTCTCTTCTCATGGGACGCAGTAATATCAAGAAAAATAAGTTCATCAGCTCCCTGATCGTCATAGAACTTTGCATTTTCGACAGGGTCACCTGCGTCTTTCAGATTGACAAAGCTGACGCCTTTCACTACCCGCCCATCTTTTACGTCAAGGCATGGGATTATTCTCTTTGTGAGCACCTATCCTCCAACTATAAGGTTAAGGCTAAGGTCAAGGTTAAGAGTCTGGTCTTTTTTCAGCCTCAGCCTCAACCTAAGATTGTGTAACTTTTATGGCTTCTTTCAAATCCAGCGTCCCTGAGTAAATAGCCTTTCCCGTGATTACTCCCCAGAGATTTTTTATATTCATAAGCTTTTTTATGTCATCGATGGACGAGACGCCGCCTGCTGCAATAACAGGGATATTTACGGCTTCAACCATTTTTTTTGTCTCTTCAATATTTGGTCCAGAAAGTGTGCCATCTCTGGCAATATCTGTATAGATAATTCCTGCTGCACCTCTACCTTCTAAATGTTTTGCCAATTCTGTTGCATTAATAGACGTTACTGCTTCCCAGCCCCTCACCGCGACCAAACCTTTTTCAGCATCAATGCCAATGAAGACCCGCCCTGGATATCTACTGCAGGAATAGGTGACAAACTCGGGATCCTCAATTGCTGCAGTCCCGATGATGACCCGGTTAATACCTGCTGAGAAGAGCGTCGTGATTGTATTGATATTCCTTATTCCGCCTCCTACCTGGAGGTCAATCTTTACCGACTGTCGGATTTTTATTATTGCATCAAAATTCTTCTGACTGCCGGTAAATGCACCATCGAGGTCAACAACGTGAAGCATTTGAGCCCCGCTTGCTTCCCATCTTTTCGCAGTTGCTTCAGGGTCATTTGAATAAGTGGTCACTGCATCTCTTTTGCCCTGGAAAAGTCTTACACACTGCCCATCCTTTAAATCTATTGCAGGAATGACAAGCATGCTTTAATATAACATAAAGGTATGAGAAGGATAAGCAGAAGGTGTCACTATATCACATTGGTC
>Ga0224501_10001384_pt1 | contig 18816 bp, 15 predicted proteins | sample SF_Oct11_sed_USG_4_FD_169105 | JGI IMG/M metagenome (GOLD analysis project Ga0224501, IMG submission 169105) | Sediment microbial communities from San Francisco Bay, California, United States - SF_Oct11_sed_USGS_8_1 | ecosystem: Environmental > Aquatic > Marine > Sediment | place: USA...
CCAGTAACACTAACTCAGTAACTGACTAACAACAGTAACAACACTGACAGGACAGGGAGTGATTGACTGACTTACTAGTTACTACTCACTCACTAACACAGTAATACTAAAAGCACTAGTAGTGCCAGTACAGTATTACTTATTTACTAGTACTACTAGTACTACTACTCAGTGGCGCGCAACCTATAGTGTCGCGAAACCTATAGTGTCGCGAAACCTATAGTGTCGCGCAACCTATAGTGTCGCGAAACCTATAGTGTCGCGCTGTCATGCGACACCCATTAGATCCCACAACTAACTACCTGACCAACCAAGCAACTAACCAACTAACCAATAACTTCTTATAAGTCATAAGTGGCTAACCAGATAATGCTAGGACGCTGTAGTGATGGGCTGTTTAGTGTTTAACAGTGATTCTTAAACCGCTTGGAGTTGGTTCCCTCTCCACGATACTCATAACAACGAGGTTGCTTATCACAATCCTGATCACTGACCACGACACTGATTCCAAATATTTTTGTGCTCGCCACTGCTACTACTACTACTGGTGCTGCCGTTACCGCTACCGCTACCACTATCACTACCACTACCACTACCACTACTACTTTCAAGTGAAATAATGAGCAGGTTATGGTTTCCGGGAAGCGCAAGGTTGACGCCACTGATTGGCTCTAAAGCAATCTGAGATCGGGTGTCCAGCAAAACCGCATTCATTGGATCCGAGGACAGATTCCGACCGAGTCAGATACAAGCCGGACTAAAGGCAAAGTGGACTAAAATATAATGTTACTGTTGCGCCTTTCTACAGATGAAGATGAACAGAATCCTTTTTCTGATGCTGTATGGGATGATGAAAGACTGTCGCAGATGGTGAAGGAAAGTAAAGCAGTTGCCCTGAAGCTCAACGTTGACAGGTAAACCCTGGGCTGCTCAAATTCTTTGCAAAGTCTTTGTATTTTGTACTCAATAAATTGCACAAATAAAAAAAGGAAATTTGAAAATTTCAAGGTTCAGGCTTGTTTCCTTGTAGAGTCCTGGTATATGCATATACAGAAATGTTCAGGACATCTCTGTTTTCTTGTCGGTGGTGTCTCCCATTCTGTATTGTGCCCGCTGTTCTGAGCAGATTCCGAGATCACAAGTTTGAAATCAGTTCTTACAAAACCATTGGAACTGTACAAGCCAACTCACACAGACCAATGCTCATCGGTCCGTGTTTCGGGTTCTTGGTTTGTCCTTTGTTGTGTATCATTAGTCTAATGAAAACGGCTTACTTCTTTTACAGTGTGGAGGGAAAGCAGTTCGCACAGATCTGTATCCTTGCTCATATCTGAAAATTCCTACGAATATCTTAAGTCACGAATAAGTGTGTCGATTGTCTTCTAGATAAATCCCACCAATATTACTAGATATCAGATGGTGGGATAGCAGAACCCGACAGAGGTGCTTTTAAAATCAAGATTGCGCCCGATCTGCCTCGGACGGGACGGACGTGCGGCGCTGATTATCTAGAAACCTTCGCTCGTTTCCAATCTCGTACTAGGATCGTAGGAAGGGGGAATTTATTCGATTTTGCATATTCACTCACGTAACAGCGCAAAGTTGCACTGAAAAAAGAGGCAACTTGTGGTGAAGAAATTCATTTAGTGAAATAAGGTTCCTTTTTAAGGTTGAGCGAAAATGCTTGCAATTTCCGGAACCACAACTTTGACACCATTGATTGACTCTCAAGTAATCCGGAATTGGGCGTCTGAGGAATCCATTTAGAGTGTGATAGGGTCCTTGGACTTTATCCAATCACCTGAGTTTTGGAGGGTGATGGGTAAACGGATGCCTTAGGTCAACTGACTTCCAAATGAGAACCTAAGGGAGGCAACGGGAAACCACCTCAGTATGATCCACGCAATCATGAAAATGACCGATCGTGAAAAATGTGTCTTCGGTGTTTAGTGTTAACTGTTAGCCCAAAATAATGATGACTAATGTTTGTTCCTTATACTGATTTAGATCCAGTGATTTCCGTGCCATGCACATTTTTCATTAGTAGTGGAGGAGTACCCCTGGAAGTTATTCCAGCTCAGTGCCAACCTGACGAGTTTATCAAGAAAGCAGAGGCAGTCCTTCAGGTAAGCATGGCTGATCTACATCAGAATTGTAATTTTTCCAGCTAGGAGGTGGCAGGCCATGGCTTCACCCTTCCATGTAAAATTGATATAAATATAGAAAGCTGGACTAGGAAAATCACAGGCTAGACTCACTCGGCAAGGCGATTGGCCAATGCCTACAAGATCCCAATAAAGTGTTTCCTTTTATTCGACAGGCCAAACCAAAAGAGGTTGAAGCACATCAATCAAGTGATATTGCCCAGGCTGTGGAGGCCTCTGGTGAACCCCAGATATCAACACCAGAGGTATCAGAAGAGGTACCAGTGGAGGCATCATCTACAGATATAAAAGCTAAAGTGGCGAGGTGAGGCACATCTCACTGTCCATATGAGGTTATCACAGAGTTTTAAAGCGTGGTGATAAAATTGAGAATAATGTGCTCCGTTTTATGATAGGAATACAATATCCCAGAATGAATCTGTACTACACTCTATATAATATTTCATCACCCAGCGAAATAACAAATATATGATTTATGAGATGGGTTTCTGTCTACCAGGGTGCCAAATCGCTATAAATTTGTAAGCTTAGCATTTCGCTGTACTGGCGTCAGATTAAACTGCAAAAGTGTAGCGGAGAGTTGAAAAAACTTATCGAAGACCTTGGGCCACCTTTGTACGGGAAATAGTATTGGTCAAAAACCAGCCCTAGCCCTAAATAGAGGCCGTTGCATTCAGACCTTTATCATTTCATAATAATGGCACTAACGCTCGCCGACAGAGGAGAAAAACTGCACTCTGAAATCCTATTTCTATATTTTTGTGTAACTACAAGTCTAGTGTGCACCTGCAAGAGGATTTTCCAAACATCAGCGCGTAAGCCGAGAGATCAATGCAAACACCAACAGGACTCTGTTAATTTTCTATCTCAAGGCCAGTTCTGGTGCGTCGACAATCTGAAAAATGCGGCACGAAGGGCTCTAAGTATGCGCATTGGATAGGGCTACATCTAAGCTTCCATTTGAACTGGTTGTTGGGCCCATTTGTTCATGGTAGGCTTCAGAATCTACAAACAATTGAAGTCACTTTTGCCCATGTCATAACCCCTTTAAGGTAAACGGTATAGAACAATCCCCAACCCCCGTAACTAAACCATTACGGTAATCCAAATCACGTCACCATGCTCGTTTCCAAGTCGTTCTCTCCTGTGCAAGGACTAATTTCACTGGGCCGGTGTCTTCCTGGCCTTTCTCAATCATTGTCGCCCACTGTTATGACCCTAGACTGGCTTGCTAAATAAGAAGCTGGCATGGCTGGTGAATATAAATGAAGAGCATGGAAGCAATCTATATACTGTATCATTTTTTGTTCCACTTTGAAACTCAACTTGCAATCGTTTTAGAGCAAATGAGCTGATCGAGAAGAAAAAAAAACTGAAGGCTAAAGAAGAAGCTGAGGTGAGTTGAAACCCGCTGTTGGTGGCTTTAATACGGAGATGAAATTGGAATGGGCCACAACAGTGGATGAGCAAGAAAAGCGCTCGATATCCTGAAGTTTCAAGTTGTTGTAGAAAGCGAGACTTGCTGAGATTGAGCGGCGGAAGTTGGGTCAGGACTTGGAGAAGCTAAAGCAGTTTCAGGCGGAGCAGGAAGCTAAAGAAGCAAGGGAGGCAATCCGAAAAGAAAAGGAAGAAACTCGCGCTGCCAGAGAGAAGGTGCGGCAGCAGATTGAAGCGGACAGGTAAATAATTTAAAACTCGGCTCATTGTACATTCTTTTGTTATATCACTGAGGACTATAATAGTGCGGCAGTAGTGAGATGCTTGCCATACGTTTCTACAGTATATCTTCTGAAATTTTGCACTCTGTCTTCCGTTTGTAGGTTAGCTCGCTCAGCTAAGTATCAAGCTGAAAAATCAGCGAAAGAGGAAGAATTAAAAAAGAAGCAACAAGAGAAATTACAAGCTGAAGCCGAGGCATCAGCTGCCAGAGCTGCGGCAAACAGGTGAATATTTAGTTCTCCTCACGGCTGATGTATGATGTACTCAATAATAAGGAATTATGAGTCCGCATGCCTAAGGTGTGTTAAAAACTACCATTGACCACAAAAGAAATAGTAACATGAATGAAGACCACTCAAAAATCTGATATTAGCGCTATCTAATTTTACAGTTTAGTTGCAAGGATTCAGTTCAGGATGCCTGATGGCTCTTCCACCACAAATGTATTTCAGTCATCGGACACGTTGCAGTGCGCTAGAGATTTCATTGCTATGGTGAGTGAAGGTTTTTTGCAACTTTCCAATATATGAAACTAAAACTGCAAATGTGTTATCACTTGTAGAAAGGGAGTTATTATACCTCTTCACATCACATTATTAAATGTTGCGCATTTTGTTTTCCTTGGTATATAAAACCGATGAACGATTGCAGTGATTGTGTATTTGGTGAATGAGAATGTTTTAAGGACGAGGCAAATTTTTTTGGCTTGTCAGAATCAGTGTGTCTCAAAACCTACCTGAGTCCAATGAAAGTTCATACTGAGCCGGCGATATAGTAAAAAAATACGGTTAAATCTTGGAATTTTCAAATGAACTTTCACTCAGTTGAAATTTTTCCGCGTGACGTAAATTGTCGCAAAAGACATCACAGCGGGTCCGCGTTATTACATATGCGCGCGGCTGCGCGACGGATAGCCGAAGTCCAACTTCTACAACTCTGTTACACTTCTGACTACCGAGATCGAAGTATGAGCGCGAAATGGGCCCAAAACGAAAACAAATACCTATGAATTCACTGAGTTTAGCTTAGTCCTAACTCAAGTCTAACTCGTAATCAAAGTGAGTGATACTAACTCGATGACTGAGTGAATTTACTTCCCTCTTTCGAAACGGTCTGACGCTGTAATCTGTATGGTTTTCTACCAGTTGAAGCCATGGCGTCAATTCTGCCCTTTAGCATGACCGTTGTAGCAGGTCACGTGCATTCCCTGGTATTCCCGGGCAAAATCGGCCAAACGTGGCTCTCTTTACACTTGTTTTGACAGACCTGGAGCTAGTCTTGCCACTCTAGACCCTTTCTCAGTGCTTGTGTACAACCTTAGGAATGTGTCAGTAGTTGTGAGGTGTCCCGATTATTGGGACACTCTCTGTAAAGCCAGGTAGAAAATGATCAACTTTGAGTGCCTGGCCATTGACTAGTCATCAAACTTGCGATATTATACGTCATATAAATGGTCGATTAGTCCCCGCCTTTTTAAAAACGTTTTTCAGAGTGTGCCAATTTTGCCATCTTTAGCATGGATTCAAGGGCACTTCTGCTGTGCCTATTGCACTGTAATTTGGCTCAGGTAGGTTTGGAGACATGCTGATTCTGATCAACCAAAAAAAATTGCCTCGTCATCCAACCTTTAAACAGAAAACAGCGATATTATAGGAGTGTGGCTGGTCTAGCAGACTGATGTCGATTTCCTCCAGTGAAAAAAGTTCTGTTGAATTTCTTCTGGAACAAAAGTTCATTGATTAAATTGAGAGGTTAATCGTTGTGAAGTGCCACCTGATAATGTGATACGCACTAGGGGTTGCTATAGGATGCATGGACAGTGCCAGCCCGCAGTCCTATTCACAACTAAACATACTGAATAATGGTGATGTCCAGCCCATCTTTCTCGGCAACTGGAATGAGTGACTGTGGTTTGATATATGCATTCTGAAATCAGATAAATGAATATATTCACAGGCTTCCCACTTGGGTGTGACTGAATATAGTTTAAGGCTAGAAACAGTACACTAAATAATGACTTGTGATGGTAAAAGGACATTTTCATGCATATACTGGAGGCTGTGTATTACTATAGACTATATGTTAAATGAGCAAATTCATAACATTTAGGTTTTGTGTTTAATTGCGTTATGCTTCTATTTGCAGCATGAGTTGAACCCACTGCAGGGGAGCGTTAGACTCGCAATGATTTATCCGCGTAGAGTGTTCACAGAGGACGATATGAGAAAGACCCTGCGAGAATTGGGTCTCTCACCATCGAGCGCACTTCTTTTACTGCCAGTAAGTTTGGTGACCATTATGGTAATCTGTGATGTAAATATTTGGATCTATTATTGAAATGTCGTTGGTAATATAGTTCAAAAGTTGTTCTCAAGAATGCCGACTCAACCTGGTTTTTGGAGATAATTGGTATGTAGACCTTGTTAATATTATCAGATTCTGTCACCAACGAGTCCTATAGAGTTATCCTCCCCATGGAGTTATCCTTCCCATAGAGTTATCATAAAATTATAGAGGAAAACTCTCTGGTAAAACTATGCTGTTGATCAATTGTTCCAACGCCAAATAGTCTTTCAGGTGAGACTGGTAAAAGACCGTTTTGAGGCTATTTTGTTGTGCGAGATAAAGCCCCTGGGGTGAACGTGAATCTCCTCTTACACTCACATCTCACCTGAAGTGAATCTATCCAATACACTCATATCTCACCTGGGGTGAATCTACTCATACACTCATCTCACCTGAAGCGAATCTACCCAATACACTCATATCTCTCACCTGGGGTGAATCAACTCAATACACTGGCATTTCACCTGGGGTGAATCTACTCCTATGCTCACGTCTTGCCTGGGGTCAATTTACTCATTTGCTCATGTTTCACCTGGGGTGCATCTACCAAAATTACAATGCCGCTAATGTATTATTACATATGTTCAGGCAGCTAAGGGTAAATAGTAATACATTGTATGTGTCATGAACCAACTGAAGCGACTCTTGAAGCATCTAAACCACACAAGCATCCAGAGATTTATTGGAAATGGTGCGCTGTGACACACAATAATTGTCTCAGTGAGAACTCTGCGTAGGTGTGGTTTTCATCGGCCATATAAACCATTCGTCCTTGCAGTGTAGATTCATATTATAGTAGTGTCTGTTATAGTAGATGGTGGTTTTAGTGAAACTATGTGAAGAAGATGCACTCACTGACCTTCCAACGTAATTTTTGCTTGCAGGGCACCACCAGAGAAAGCAGTAACCCCTCAAACTCCAGTGGTGGTAGCCTATTCAGCTTTCTGATGGCACCCTTAATGGCGTTCTGGGGTATAATATACACATTCTTATTCGCCAGACCAATCGCTGATAGTCCGAGTCAGCCACAACAGCAAAGCCCTACACCCGCAACAACCAATACCAGGTACAGCAATGTGACCCATCATACCATCAACATGACTAGCTGGTTTGGTTACAAGGCTATTAGAGCAATTAGGGCCGAGCTTACGCAACTGGTTGTTTGAGACCAGCAGAGACTCCCAGTTGCACACTTTATAGGTTGGTTTGCGTTATAGGTGTGAGGGTCAGGGGTATAGAACAGACATTAGACATAACTTGGGGAAACCTGATAATGGTCAAATGATTACAGGCAGAGTGGTGACTTAAGAAGACGTGTCGGACGATTGTCAGACCTCTCTCCGGGGACAGATGATCAAAATACTTGGAATGGCAACTCAACTCAGCAGCAATAGAAATAGTCACATGATGGGAAACGAGTAACAGCTTCGTTCACACCTCAAGCAGAGTGCGAGCGATGCAATACTATGATTAGTATGGGATGATATAACGGCACTTGAATTGCATAGGGAACAAAAACAATGAATATTACAAATGACGCAGCAATTACTAATCAGTTTTTGCGCTAATAATTTATTCTTCGAAACATTTTTCAAGACAATAAAATAGAGGCAGTGCCACAACTGAACATTTAAAATATTGTACCCATTCCTTTGGAATTGGCATATGAGTACAACGCCTCTGCAGCCTGTCGGCATTCTAAAACTAGTCGAGCCTCCTCAATCCAATCCTGTGCTAATGTTCGAGGTAGACCCTCTAACTGCACCAAACATCTAACAGCACCTGAAATACACTGTCGATCAACAAAATGCTTGGCTTGCACCAGCAGCTCTTTGGATGACATCCCATCTGCATGTTCGAAATCACACTCCCGCTGGTACTTTGCGGGCGGTAACACTCCGAGATAGTAGGATGCCATGCCTAGGGCTTTATAGGTTTCTTTGAAAACTTTATCGAATCTTTTCTCCAATGTGGTCATGTTCAGTATGCCTCTGTGGGCAGCTCTGGGTGGCACACCATGAATGATAGCCTGCACAAATGTGTTTTCTTCGCCAGCTCTTGCACATCTTTCCAGTGGCTCCGCAAGCTCTATTCGCCTGTCAACTTTTCCATCTACATTAAAATTAAACAGCACCGTTTGTCCGATAATGGCTAGAACGCACCACAGGCTTATGGTTTAATAGTCATTTAAAAACACCCTTAACAATCATACGTATTGCTCACCATCTTCACTAAACCCGACTCATTGGGACGCCTTACATCCTATTTACAAAAAAAACTGAAGCAGTGCAGCAACTCACCCTGAAGCGATTGCGACTGCCGCTGATAGGCCAACTGGCTTGGTTTACAAGATGCGATGGTACAGCCACTATGCACCAGACGGTCCACAATGATTTAAGCAAGTAAACCATGCCCAACAAACATTTGCATGGTTGAAAATGCTAATTACATGCATTTCGATAGGAAACCTGTCCAGCATTTTTCCCTGGTGAAAACGTGAAGCGTAAGCATAGCTAAATAAGTAAACAAGTAAAAACCCAAGTCTCGAACGAACGTACCATCACTGGCGATTGCGTGCATTAGCGTCATGGCTGAGCTCATCAAATCTTGTACTTCCACAACAATCTTCTCAAGATCTGCTCTCTCTACAATAAAAATGGAGAAAATACTCGACTGAAAAGCATACATAAGCTAGTAGTGATAGCAAGGTGTACATATAAACCTCTATTTTGATATTCTAAAATTAAATTCAATCTGATGAGATCTGTCAGGTTATTAGGTATGAGATCACAGCAGACAGCACTGATCTGTCTGATTTCGTATGAATGGCTTAGATCTGCATCAAGTGTATTGGACTAGAAGGGAAACCAAGTTGACTGTCGGGTGATCGAAGCATGGGGAATCTGGAATCAACCTATTGGTCCGAGAAAATATTATTATAATAACTGAGTCGAGCCAAAGGTTTGACCATCTGTGATAAGGAGCAACACTACGGAAGATACAGATCAAGCAATCGATGATTGCTATGCAACCTGAGCCAAGTTGGGGACTGATTATGAGTCAGTCACAGCAAAAACCAAACATTGCAGACAGAAAAACGTTGTGTGATAACTATGGGTCCAACTGGGATAAACCTTCAAGAGCTGCTTCGAGGCCGGTCACTTTGGCCATGTGCTTCTGTATTTGATCAATGAAAATGTGTCGTTCATGTACAAGTCTCTCTCGAAGAGCAAGATCAAACTGCTCCGCCAGTCTTTTCTCTTGCACTGCTAGCATATCCTGCAATCAAACACCCAGACTGTGAATTCCACAGAAGCAGCTGAACATAAGATTATAATACAGAGGTTACAAATGTGCTCTGAGCTACTTATTGTTTCTAGTAAAGAGGGATGTAAAAAGCAGAATGTAGTCGAACGTGACCGCGCAGTTGCTGCTGAAAAGACATTACTCTGAGTTGCGCCAGTGGTGGACAGCGAACACTGCATGCACTTTTTTCTCCAGCATTGACCGGTTGGCGACCAATGACAGAGCAGTTCTGCTTTGCCGCTCTACTAAGTTCACCCTTGACCTATATTCCGGAAGCAGATGTTCTCTGGGGTAAATACATTAGCCACCCCCTAGTTGGCAAATAGTGCATCCAGCGGTCGGGCTCCACCGCTGGCGCACCGCAGAGCTACATCATTTTTAGCGGTACCTGGGAGGCATCTGTTAGTGTAAACAACCCAGTGTTGACGCTGTCATACCCCCTTACAGCAACCGCTCTGTCATCGCTGTATTGTAGGAATGTCACTAACCTGCAAATGGTCCTGATGCTCACTAGCCAATTTGCTAAGGTGCTGTGCGATTTCACTCTCGTGTTTACTTGCCAAGGCCATCAACTGTAGGAAAAGTTGGATATAGTGAATTGAGAAGCAATTCAGTTTTTTTAATTTTAAAGTAAAATTAAATGAGGATTGTTTGGGTTCCTCAGTGATGATCAAATGGCAAGATACTTGTAACAAGGTCATGTAGATGGTATACTACTGATATTACCTCGGCTTCCTTTTGGAGCTGTAAATCTGTATACTGGTTCTCCAGCTCCTGATTAATTTTCTGGGTAGCCTCTGCAGAATCATTCTTCTTTTGATCACAGATAGCGTCTTCCAGCCTGCAAGATCAAGTAGAAATGGTAGAAAATGGTAAATACCAGCCTGATCAGCGCAGTTCAGATTTATTTTGGATCTTGGTGAGAAATCATTTTATAGTAAATTCTTGTCTTGACTTAGGTGCACAGGTCGAAACTACCAAATTACTCTCATTCTCAGCAGAAATAAACCCATATAATGTTACACTGGGTAAGATGAGTCAAGACTGCAGTGGCAGCAGGATGATTATGGTTTGCTGATCAGTACTACAACCGTATTCCAACGGTGTTTATATTTAGCATTCTCTATCATAATACTGGATCATCACCGACAGTAGCAACAATCTGGACACTTGGCCATCCTACAGCGAGACCGGGATAACTCGAACTGCAGGGGACCACCAAAAAGGTTGGAGTTATGAAAATTTGAGTTATGAGTTATGCTCTCCCTTTGCCTTAGCCATATGGCCACCGTAGCGAGTCCATTTCACTCTTAAGTATTCCATTTCCTGGCTAAACTTTCTAAAGTTTGCGAGATTTTCACAATAACAAAAAAAACATTAAGATTGTTACACAAGAATGTAAACACAGCCAGCCACAGAAAAGGTAATTTGATGGCGCTAACTGCAGTTTATCAGTTTGAGTTATGACTAAAGGTTCGAGATAAACCCAGCAAATTATCATTACCCAGGCAGGGACCATGAAACATGGTTTGAGTTAAGCAAGTTTTTGAGTTATCCGAGGTCGAGTTAACCGAGTTTCACTGTATTTAACGTTTCTTTCTTGACCTGAGGCTTGTTGGAGGATTAGGAGTTTGGATAAATGTGAGGAGCTCATGCTCACAATCGCAGCCCATCATGGCCTGGATTTGAACAAAGTATTTTCAACTGAGATTTTGAAGCCAGGTTCTCACGATTGCATGACACGTGCTTTTACCACTGTGCTGTCCCGCTATCCCGTGCTTGGCGACTGGTTCATGGATATGATCTGCTCAGTATCCGAGGCAGCCAGTGTAAACACTCCTGATACAAATCAACCTCTTTGTTGGTCTAAATTGCTTAGGGCGATAAAATTAATTAAAACCCTACTTGCTTGCCAATGGTTACTAGGGCCGTAGGGCGAAAAGTTGTATTAAATGTGGAAAAAATGTCAAACATGCAATTTGTTCTCACAAATATTGTCTACAAGGGTATGTAATGGCCGGCTCAAACTAGGAACGTTGTTTTTAAGCTTGATCATTCTCCGGGCAAAGCACGAACTCACGTCAAAGGTGGCTAGCAAGAGCATTCTTTTGCGGTAATTGCAGGAGGAACCTGCAATACTCGCATAAGAACATTCTTTAGGATCATACTTTAGACGTTAAAAACAATAAAGCTTCGGACGCTGTTTCAAAGAGACACCAACAAGTGCAAAGAGGCCACCATATTGCCCGTGCAAACTATTTCTGGTCAGGTTGACATTTCTCTTAGGTGGCGCAGGGCAACAGCGATCACGTGAGTAAGCAACAGTGATCAAATGATTAGCAACAACAATCACATGCTGAGCTACGTCATTAGGCGGGAAGAGCGATTAGCCCTGAAAGACCGTTCTTTGACCAGTGACAAAGAACATTCCTAGTTTGAACCGACCATAAGAATTATAGCTTTTATGCTTGCTTCAAACGGCCGAAGTTTGCCGTGCCGAGATCAAAGGTAGCATCCCCTGTGCGAGCAAGAACGGATAGGGTGGTCAGGGTGCCTGGCGTGTTATTTATCCTGGGTCGCGCTATGAATGGCGGTTTAGAAGGGGTGAAAACTCCGTACAAAGTCGGGTTTTATGAGCTTTAATGCGGAGTTGTTTTCCCTTGCGGATCAATACAGCGGTTCCACTTTTACTTCATCAAAGCGCGAGCTTCCTGTTGGACGCGGCTGTACAGTTTAGCACGCAGTGGTGAAAGCAGTACGTTCAGATTTCTGTCATAGGGGCCAGGATGGCTCAATCGGTAAAAGCCTGGAGTTGCATTCTAAGGGTAGCAGGCTCAGGTCTCTCGCACTGCCGGTGGGGTTGTTTTCCTGGATGGGCCTTTAGCAAGCCTCTCACTAGTGTGGGTTCGGAACACCATGGAAAAAATAATGGAGGTCTTAACCAGTGGATAGGGGTCGAAATTACTTGATGGTTGTTAAAGATTCACCTCTCCCTTCCCGTTAGGAGAAGCCGATGACATGTAAACAAATGGCTTAGGTTGGCTGACCCCAAAAAGGGACCTGGGGAAGGCAATGAGATACCACCTCAGTACTATCCCACGACATCATGACAAGCTAGGCCATGAGAAACCTGCCTTCAGACAGAATACCGCAATATTATTCTTGTTATCAGCTTACATCACTGCTGTTACTCTCTTTACCTTTGATGTTCCAGAAGCTGCTGTTCGTGTAACTGCTTTTTCAGCTGGAAGATTCTCCGGTGCGAGTGAGCTAGTAAAGCATTGAGTTCTTCTTCAGTCATTTTCAGACCTATAGTGAATGAGAAAAAGCCAATTGGTAAATCAAATCTAAAACTCTGCCAGAGAATTTTTACTGGGGACCAAGTAACTCACTGCATGTGGTTGTTCCTGAAGACTTGTCCCCCTAGCCATAGAAAAAACGAAAGGCCACTTGTATTACATAGTTCAGTTTTCAACTGCTCAATTCATTTCCAAACTTATAGTGGTTTATGTGATCTTGTTGTTATTTGATGAATGCCTAGGTTACCCAAAAGAGAATCATAAAAAATCCTAAAACAGTGCCAACCGTCAATAGCCGCTGGGAATCTGTGTATTCACTTGAAATTTTTGGTTTCATTAACTTTAACTCAGCTTGACATATATCATCTCATTTTTATCTTATAAACTGAAAGGGATATGGTAAGCTAACCCAGGACGCAAATCTATCAATTAGTGGTGAGAATTGCCTAATCTTTCTCAGAAGTCGGTCTAGGTCTATGGCCTCTCTCTGTACCAACACTTGGTACCCCTTGTGAAAATTTAGCTAACCTTTCTCGCCTAACTTGACTTCAGGCACGATGGCTTCCAATTCCCTGCGGAAATCATCCTTATCCTTTTGGTAAAGATAGTAGTAGTGTTTCATGATGTCTGACACGGTCTCTGTGCTCCGCAGCTAGAACAGCATCACAATGCATCAGTAACACGTTTTGGTGTGCTGAAACCATCGCATCTCCAGCTGAAGGTGTTAACATGCATAATGAGCGAATTCAAATGATGTCTTCTTTCTTTCGTATACCGTCCGTATGCAGAAATTGACCTACTGAATCTTTGACCCGGCATTTCCCAGGGTGAGCCGTTAGGAGACCTTCCGCTTACACCAGTGTGCCCAATAGAAAATATAACTCCATGGGTGGCCCTCCATTATCTAACGTCGGAATTCGAAGCAGAAGAGGGTGTTGTGAAAGTTTTGAATGCAGTGGACATACATGAGACTACAGAAGATGATTCTGCAATCATACTGGTACTTACCGAGTCACCAGTTGACTTAACCTCAAATGCAAGCTGTTCAATTTGCCTCTTGAAAGTCTGCAAGTTCTCATTTTCTCTAGTATCTGCATCCTTTTTTGCAGTGTCGATCATTGTGATATAGGCCACGATGGCATCTTCCACTTCTTGTTGGGTAGCTTTGGCTTCAGCTAATCGTTGCAGCCGCATGTCATTGAGTTCATTTACCACTGGCCAGATCTTCATGGCCACCTTAAATTATTCACCGGCATTTTTTCAGTTCTATTCACAATAACTGACCGCAACGTGTTCGTGAAATCCCAACGTAATGTTAACCTAGATTTTGAAATAAGTCATGAACCATTCTCCACTGAGCACTACATACTCATTTCAAAAGTGACAATAGATATAACACAACTGTAGACCGGTGTCCAACCCTCTAAAAGTGAAATAAAAAACCAAAGTTCCATCTGTCGCAGGCGGATGACAGATTTGACTAGGATACATGACCCACCAACTAATAACATTGAACTTCATGGATTATCTGGCTACACTCACTCACTTCCGGTCTAGACACTACCACATACTAGGATGACTGAAAGTAAAATATTTGTTTTTGAACCCCGATTTATTCAACGAACAGCAAGCATGCAGCTGTGTTGGGAAAGGAGGCTACCAACAATAAAATAACAGATTGATGACATGATTACGGTTTCTGAGAAATGCATATTCGAGTTGTTTGGTCGTCAGACTCAGACTTTGTGCAATCCGAACGAAAAGGGGACAGAAAAAGTATCTAAGAAATAATGTTCTGTAAGATATATATATATATATATATATATATATATATATATATATATCAAAGAGACCGCTTGTGAGGTACCTCTTCTAATTCAGCGTCCATAGCCTCTTTGAGTTTAGCTCCATGCTCCTTGCTAACTTTGATAGCCTGCACGTTGTTATTAATCGCCTTGTCAGCTAGCGCCATCGCTTCGCTGATATCCTTGGATGCTTTCAACTCAAATTCTACATCAGATATTCAGACACATGCTATTGATACTGTAAAGGTGCTTTAACTATGGAGGTGAAGGCTACCAGTGACAACTAAGGCAGCGTGTTAAGTTTGGAATAGTTCAGTGGTAGAGAGCTAGGGATTGCAACCGTAAAACCCGGGCTCAAGTTCTGATCATGGTGTGCCATCGTTGTAAGAACGAGCTCCTCACATTTATCCTAGCTCCTAGGCAAATGGGATGGCTGAGTGCCCGAGGATAAAAGTCATGGTCAAAGAGCTTTTTGAAACCAGCTCGTTACCCTGATTCTTCTTCGCCCGTGTCAGAAGGCTCTCAGCCAGGCATTTCTGTTCTCTCTCGTAAAGTTTCTGCTTCTCCAATTCAATGGCTGCTTTTTGCTCTGCCTTTTCCTTCTGTTTGTTCAGAAATTCTGCATCCTACACAAATTTCTATATTTGAGGTGAGTGGAGTGGGTTTTGCTCGACAGCTTCATACCAGAGGAACATGAGAGAAGCGGGGACGGTAACATTCAATCATTCAACCTGTGTTATTAAAAGGATCCTCAGTATATTAATTATGGGGACTGCTTGCGTGACTATTCATGCCTCCATCACAACAACCAAAAATATACCATGTGAAAACAACGGATGGTGATTAACTTTGATGCTCACCTTTCTTTCTTGTTCAAGTTTCTTTTGCTTGTGAAGCTCCTCCTCCTTCTTGTTGCGTGCCTCTACAAAAAATATTTATGCAGTTTGGCTAACATTTAAATTATGATCCAACGATACAAGGTACAATTTATCGGTCTACATTGCAGCTAGTTATCTATTACTGGAACAAGTGTGTGGACAGGTCTATGAAACTTAGAAACACCGCTGAGCCACAAGATAAATCTATGGGCTAATGTCGGTACAACAATGCCAGCAGCAACAATGTCACGGATCATTTTGGAAACAAGGCTTTTGCCTAAACAATGTTATCCACATAAAATACAGTAACCTAAGCTAACCTAGGTCAACCAAACGACTCTACTTTATCAGTAAGTCCATTTGGAGCACAATGAGCAGCAAAGAACGGGAATAGTTAAGTACAATGGAACATGGAATAGCAAACTGCAGAACAGCATGTGTCCAAACCTATTTCCTCGGGTGTCCTCGGTCGTTTTGGTGGGAAAATGAGTTTAGCTGCATCCTCCGCTGATTGGTAAACTGACGCCCCGTCATGACCACCCACTTTTCTTTCAAAAAGTGCATTGTGCTCCGATGCAGAGCACAATGCGCCCAGTGGTTTGGTAACAGGATCCTTGGGTCCACAACATGGCGGTGCCTTACAATACTCCATTACTGCTTTCTCTGTCTTTTCTGGGCAACAGCGCAAAAAGTCAGTTTAAAAAAAGTCAGATCACCATCATTTGTACTTATAACAAGTCATCAAAGTCAAATAAAGTCAGGTTGGCTCACTTTGATGCCTAAACTCCGCCCGCGCTAACTTATTTTCTGTGTTACATAATAGTAAGCCAGAAATTTGACAAATAGACAAAAACAGCGCCATAAACTGTTTCGCTCATGACCAGTTTGGCAGCCTCATGCTCTGTACTGTTGGGCATCAGCAACCCGCAACAATGTAGAGATCCCCAAGCTACATAGGTGAGTCATAGCTGCTGTTACAAGCGTACTTACCAATACGCTTGTCCAAATCCGCCTCAGCCGCTTTTCTCATGTCTATGTGGGCCACACTTTTCTCAGCTATAGTGGCCATTGAAGATGGTTTATTCTGTTCACTAAAAAGAATACAGCAAAATAACTCATTGAACACCTTCAGATTCCACATGAGGAAATTTTGATTGAATGAAGCGAAGATAGAAACAAAAGATAAGAACCAATAAGTTAACGAACAGAAATCCGGACCAATACCGTTTCTGCCTCATTCTTTGCAATTCCTTTTTTATCAGTTCCTCGTCACATCTGCAAGGTTTCAGTATTGTACGAGTGAAATGGTTTTATTCTACATGCTAGAAAGTAAACTCACTATGGGCATTCAAATGCAAAGCGGGTCTCCCGTGGAGACTGCTGCCCCTTTTCCATGAGAGCGAGATCTGAGGGTTTGCAATTCCACACTCGCAAATTTTCACAGAGAAAACATTTGCCTTCTGGTCATTTGGTTGCCTCTTATGCTCAATGGTTGTCACTGCCAACCCCAGCGACTTATCTATAATATACCCATTTGTCATCCCAATAATGAATAACCTGCTGCAGCAGCCTTGATTCTACTCAGGCGAAACATCTATAAAAATTTGCGTCTAGAGATCCTATTTGCACTGGGATGTGGAGGGACGAAGGGTTTCTGGGGTTATCTAAAGCGGGATTCGGTATAAATAATCTGTCATAAAGAATGCGGAATGGAGTGCAAAGAGTCCCAGCACGTGACCCTAAAATCCAGGTCATAGACAAATCTGTGCACAAACGGCCATGATGTATTTCATCTTACATCAAAGACCTAAAAGCAAAAACTGACCCATGACAGAATGATGCGTAGGTGGCTTACCTAGGATCTGGTGCTGTTATACAGAGCCCTAGAGACTTGAATACAGGCTCAAAGACGGGAATCTTTTTACAGACAAATACCCGCGCGTCTTCATTTAAACAGAGAAAGCCGAATCCAGCTGCTGTAAGTCCACCACTAATCAACAAAGCTTGACGCCTACAAAAATAATCTTAGTGATGGGTTAAAGGAGAACAAATTATGCCACGATACTGTCTTCACTTAGCTTCGGGATTTTACTGTCAATCACAAAGAATATATTTCCTGATAGATTACTATGAGTGTCATTTGAATCCAGGAGGCTATATTTTAGGCCAGTCTAAATAGAAGAGTAGCGACAATAAGCATCCTTTTAGAGCATACTACCATGATTGCCTTTATTGCTCTACAGCTAGAGCTGTAAAGGCAACGGGCCCTAGTGAGGAAAAGCTTATCCAAAAACGCAATTGTCGTAACTTGAGTTTTCTCCATAAAACTCAAGTCCCCGCCGGCACAGGAATATAAAAATTAACCTCTTGGGCAATGATAAAGAGGTTACGAAGTTGTATGCATGCAACTGAACCGAAATTATGTTTTGGAGCATGTAATAACATTATAGCGACTTTTTGAGAACAGTGATTGTTTTGATTGCTTACATAAGCTATGACACACTTGGAGAACGCTCTGGTACAACATACAGAAGTGACAAGCGGCATTTAGATGATAACTCAGAACTATATTTACACGCTAATGGCAACACACTGAGTTCTTCATTTACGAGTACGAAAACATAACACTGGTAAGCTCTCTAATATTAAATACCAATACATACCCCTGGGTACAAAGGAAGAGCTTACCCGGTATTTGATCCTTGAGCATTTTTGGGCCCATCTGACTGTTTGGCTGCTTCTGGTTTAACTGGTACATCACTCTGTTGCTTCTGAGTGCTACTATTTCGGACACATGTGTAACATAGATGCTGTTCTTGATATCCCTGTGTCAAACAAATGGATGCATACATGTATCCTGCAAGGATTGTGGCTATGGATATCAGTGGAGATTTGACCCATCTATGTTTCAATCCCGTTATTACAGACCCATCACTTTTGCAACATCATAACTATCTTCCCTAAGAGTTAGAGTTGCATCAAGTGGAAGGGCTACGAGAGACCTTAGTGTATTATAATTGGTGTGTGCAGTAGCACAATTCAGTATGTATACTTTAATGCAAAAAATACATACACATAGTATGACAGATCATAACAAAACGCTTTTATCCGGGGCAAATTTTGGCAAACTCGACTGCGATCATCACCATAATGAGCAAAGCTGTATGAAATAAAAAAATGTTCTAGCACCACTACCAAAGTTCCAAGTATGCTTCTTCATTTTGCACCAATGTATTAAAGGTGTTGACACGGTCGATGGTCAACGTATTTTTGGAGTTGTGTTCCCACTCTTCAAGGG
>Ga0224501_10001385_pt1 | contig 18814 bp, 20 predicted proteins | sample SF_Oct11_sed_USG_4_FD_169105 | JGI IMG/M metagenome (GOLD analysis project Ga0224501, IMG submission 169105) | Sediment microbial communities from San Francisco Bay, California, United States - SF_Oct11_sed_USGS_8_1 | ecosystem: Environmental > Aquatic > Marine > Sediment | place: USA...
TCATCCTTCGCAAATACAAGGTGACCTCTTATTTCACCAAGACAAACAAGATAGACTACATTGTAGAGGGGGTAAAAAAGCACTTTTCGCTGCAGAATCTTCCCAAGGAGTTTGATCCCTGGGCTGATTACCTGGAAAACAAAGAACAACCCCAGCAATCCCAACAGCACTTCGCTCCTCCCCAGGCGTGGCAACCTCCTCCAGGGTGGCAGCCCCCCCCAGGATGGCAGCCTCCTCCTGGGTGGCAGCCTCCCCCGGGCCAGGCCCCAGGGCATGCTCCCCCTCCTCCCGCCGCCGCTCCCCAAAGGCCAGCGCCAGGGGCTCCTCCCCCGCCCAAGCGGAAGGAGCCTTTAATCCCCTCCCCCGCCTCCATGGCCGCCCCCAGTGAGGACATGGCGGATTTCCTCACAACCATCGAGGAAAAAGTGGTGGCCAAGGACAAGGGGACCAAGGCCATCTCCCCGGCTCTGGACAACTACAACAAGGGGATGGCGTTTTATAACAAAGAGCAGTTTCCCCAGGCCCTGATAATGTTCGAAAAGAGCAGGCTGGATAAAACATTGCAGGCCAAAAGCCTGTTGATGATCGGCAAGATCCACCGCAATATGAACAACATGAACGCGGCCATCGCCACTTTCAAAGAAGCCCATCATACCGCCGAAGACACGGCCACCAAGCTGGAAAGCAGGTACCAGATCGCCGAAACCATGCGAAAGCAGGGCAAGCTGCAGGACGCGTATAACATGTACGCCACGGTGTATAAGGCAGACAAGGAATTCAAGGACACCAGGAACAAGCTGATTGAGCTCAAGAAATCGCTGTAACACCCACGACTGCCCGCTTGAACCCGCTTCAACTCTTTCCACCCACCCTCGATTATGACTTCGATTGATCTTTTCGATTACCACCTGCCGACGGAGCTTATCGCCCAGCGTCCCGCCGCCTCCAGAAGCGCCAGCCGTCTGATGACTCTTGACCGGAACTCCGGAGCTGTCGGTCATCACATGTTCGAAGAACTGGAGGGAATGCTCAACAGCGAGGACACCTTGGCGCTCAACAACACAAAGGTCATCCCCGCCCGGCTGATGGCCCATCGCAAATCCGGGGGGAAGGTGGAAATCCTGCTGATCAGGGACCTGGGGGAGGGGCGCTGGAAAGCAATGGTAAGAGGTGTTTCCCGGCTCAAAGAGGGAGAGGCCCTGGCGCTGGGAGAGCATGCGATCCGGGTCGGCCCCAGGCTGGATAATGGGATGACCGAGGTAGCTTTCAGTTCCCGGGCCGGGGCGGAGGAGATGATCCGAACCTGGGGGCAGACCCCACTGCCCCCGTATATCGTCCGCCCAGGGGGCCAGATGGATCCGGAAGATATCTTGCGATACCAGACCGTTTTCGCCAAGGCTCCCGGCTCCTGCGCCGCGCCGACCGCCGGGCTGCACTTCACCCAGGCTCTTCTGGATCGGATCAGAGATCGGGGAGTCAAAATAGTGGAGGTGACCCTGCATGTGGGGCCCGGGACTTTCCGTCCCGTTAAATGCCAACACATAGAGGATCATTTTATGGATCCTGAGTATTATCAGATCCCGGAACAGACCGCCGACATAATCAACAATACATTGGCGGGGGGAGGCAGGGTGGTGACAGTCGGCAGCACAGTGACCAGGGCGCTGGAGTCTGCTGTGGGACCGGATGGGCGAGTGGCGCCGGGGCATGGGGAAACCTGTTTATATATCACTCCGGGATTCAAGTTCCAGGTCTCAAGCGCCATGATCACCAATTTTCATTTACCCAGGTCCACGTTGCTGGTTATGGTGGCTGCCTTTGCGGGAAGGGAAAATACCATGGCCGCCTACGCCGAGGCGGTGGAAAATAAATATCGCTTTTTCAGCTACGGAGACGCCATATTTATATCATAGAGGAGGAACGACGTGACTATCAGGGAGAAGTGGATCCACGGCATCCATGATCTGGTGACCGGGGACGAGGTTACAAGAAAAAGGATCGCTCCCGTGGCGGGAACCTTGGTATTCAGCCTCGTGGCGCTTTTTCTGGTTCTATGCCTCATGCTGGATCGGGTCATGGAATTGGAGGGTTTTTTCACCCCCGGTATCAGGCTGGGGCTGGGCCTTCCATCTTTATTCGCGGGGCTTTATCTTATGATGTGGTCGGTATTCACTTTCGCAGAATCCGGCGGAACCCCCGTCCCGGTGAATCCACCCAGAAAACTTGTGGTCGCCGGGCCGTACACCCATGTCCGCAACCCAATGCTCGTCGGCATCTTCCTGCTGCTTTTCGGAATCGGCTTTCTCCTCTCCTCATTCACCACAGTGTTCATATTCACTCCCCTTTTTATCCTGGTGAATGTGGCAGAGGTTAAAGCCGTGGAGGAGCCGGAGCTTGAAATGCGCCTGGGGGCCGAGTATGTCGAATACAGGAGCCGGACCCCCATGTTCATTCCCCGTCTCTGGAATATGGATCGCTGACTGCCCCTGAATGCCCCCGGGCATTTCCTTTCCCTAAAACAGCAAAACGGCCACGGCCAGAACAGTGGTGTATCCCTTTTTCACCACGGCGGTCTTGGTGACGTTCCGGGTGTTTACTATCTTGTTGGACATGCGGAACACTTCCTTGCGCTCATCCCAAGCCTTATCCTCATCAAACTCCACACCCAGCGTGGAAGCCAGCATGGCCGCCGCCAGATCCTCGGCGTAATCACCGGCCACCTGCTCAGTCTGCCCAAAGCCATGATGCTCGCTCAAGTAGCCATAGCTGGTTTTGTCCGATGGCACGGCGCAGCCTATGGAGGAGTGCACTAGCCTGTGGGGCTCATTGCTGCCTGCCCTGGCCATGACGCAGAAAGTGATCTGCCCGGGCTTTAGGTGTGTGAGCCCCTCTTTGCGGGATACGATCTTGCATTTGGGGGGAAGTATAGAAGACACGTATACCAGATTGCACTTTTCAATGCCTGCATCCCGTAGCGCCAACTCGAATGAGCGCAACTCCTCCTTGTGAGTCCCCACGCCAGTTGTGAAGAACATTTTTTTTGGAACAAAATTCATTTGTGTCTCCCGAAATCCTTTTTCTTTATTATCCATGGTCACCACTTTCACACAAATTCCACCGGATGGTGGCCACAATTCTCATGTGCGATAAACAATCTACATCACTTTTTAAAATCCGGCAATAAACATGTTTGCCGGATGAATATTCAAGGCTATAAATCCGGATATAGCTATTTTTTAATGAAAGGGATTCTGGCGCCGGAAAATGAGCTTAGCACGGCCACGAACGAGCCGAGCATAACTTTCGATTTCATCTGGACCGGGGTAAGGCCTTCATCATCGGCAAGCCAGACGGTCATGGATCCCTTTCTGCTGAATACCCCCTCTGTCATAAGCTTGGGTTCGATCACCACAGTATCCACCAATCCCTGGGGAAGCTCTATCCTCTCTTTGCGCAGCACCTTGACCTTCAGGATGTACCTTTTCTTATCCTCGAATATGGGCACATTTACAATATGCCCAACCTGCAAGACCTCTCGTCCCATCCCCCGCAGCGCGTAGAGCGCGGAAAAAGAGTCCTGGCTGTCCTTGTCGATATCGAATTCCTCAGCCGGGTCGTCGTCCACCTTATACAAGGCCTTCCCGTCTTCCTGGAAAAACTCGATAGTCTTCTTTTTCCGATACCGGTTCTCCGATATGGATATCTCCACCTTGCGGGAAAAATTGCCCTCCACGTCGAAATAGGAGATTGTGCTGTCATCCACCGGATACAGGGATCGCACCCAGCCGGTGGACATGGCGGTTATCCGCAGCAGATACACCTTCCTGCCCAGATACTCAGTTTCCTTCAGCACGGCAAGTCCCCCTTCGCCACCTGTGATCCCCATCCACGATATGTCGTATTTCAGGTCCTCACCGGGAAGAAAGGGGGAATCCTCCGCCGCTTCCGAAATGGACGCCATGGGAACGGCCATGGCGACCAGAAAGGAAATCAGGAGTTTATATGGCTTGATTTGATGGAGAAACAATAAGGTAACCCGGATCAACAGTACCGCTTCTTGTTATTTTTCGCATGAACGATCTGCCAGAAATCGATTTTTGTGTGTTTGTATGTTCTGTCGACCTGAAGATCCGTGGTGCTGATAAGCTCATCCAGCGACATATCGGTGCGCCAACCGAATTTGCGGAAGACCGGATCGAGGATATTCTCCACCTTGGCCATCCATGGTTTGCTGGAGACAAAATGGTTTACGATCACAAAAGTCCCCCCCGGTTTGGTCACTCGCTTCATCTCGTCGATAACCCGGATAGGCTCCGGCACCACGGAGATGATATGTGTGGCCACCACATAATCGAAGGTATCGTCGGGGAAATCCAGGGCGCAGGCGTCCATCTCGCGCAGGGTGACGTTGGCCAGACCCAGTTTGTCCACTTTCTTTTGCGCCTGAGCCAGCATGCTGGAGCTCAGATCCACCCCAGTCACATCGCAATAACCTGGATACAGGGGCAGCGAAAGGCCAGTGCCCACGCCCACATCAAGAATTTTGTCCCCAGGATTGAACGACACATCGCTAAGCGCCCTTTTCTGGCGTGGGTGGAAGAAAGATTTAAAAAGAAAATCATAAACACCTGAATAGGCGTGATAAATCTTCTTTATGCTTTCGGTTTCCATCCTTCAGTACTCCTTTTAAATTACTTTCCAGTTTCGCCGGATTCTTGATCCAGGATATTCTCTCTCATTTTCACAGGAAGATTCATCAGGCGCTGGAAAATCCCTTTAACCCCACTGGCCAGCGCTTCCAGCGATACACTTTCGATCTCCGGATCATCCAACGGCCCCTTGGCCCGAAAATAATAACCCACGAAGCTTTTATCTTCGCCAGCTATCACGTCACCCAAGACCGGGATGGAACTGATCACCCTATCCACCGTGACGAAAGGCATGACACCCACCATCAGATCCACCTTATCCTCGCCTATATCGTGGCTCCCAACAGCGGTGAGCCGTATCGCTTCGGAGTCCACAATAAAATCTTCCGTATACGCCACACCCGCAGCCAGATCAATCGATCCTTGAATTCCATTAAAGGGAAGCCCCTCCACGCTCAAATCCGGCAGCTTCAGTTTAAAATACTGGGAAACATTTAGCAAAGAAAATATCTTCCCCAGAAGATTGAACCTTTTTATTACTCCCGCCCCGGCGGAGACCTCCATGCGCCCGTCCAGCGTTTTGGCGATCTGGTCCCAGGTTCTTCCATGGCCATTTACATCGCCACGAACATTCACCGGGCCCGATATCAGCTTCTCCTCCTCGGGGTTCCCCAGGCTCTCCATGGCTACATCCCGCACGTTCACTTTCGATTTAAAATCGATGGATTTACGCAGATCGTTGATTTCCGCTTCCCAGCTCCATTTTCCCCCATGCCCCTCAAAGGTGAATGGAAATACCGTAAATGTATCTTCCTCATATTTTATCACCGTATCCAGGTTTCGATAGGTCAAGGGCCCTATTTCCCCCTTGTCCGAGGAAATCAAGATTTCCCAGTAGCCATCGAAAAATTTCCGCTCTTTCTTTTCCCCCGGTGGGGGCCCGATATTAATCCGCACACCCTCGGCGCCAGGCCTATCCATGACCATCTGGCTGGAGCCACCGAACAGGTCATCCAGATCCAGGGCCGTGGTGGTGGCGTGAAGGGTGAATACGGAGCGATCCCTCACCTCCGCCGAGCCCGAGATGGAAAATTCCCCCTTGCCCAGTTTGCCGACGCCATTTCGAAGGAATACCTGGTTATTCACCAGCTCAAACAATCCGTTACATTCCTTGAAAAAAGAGGTGAATATCTTGATCTTGAACGTGCTGTCCACCATTTTCACGGCGCCATGGGAGGATGTCCCTCCATCGCCCCCCCTGCCCAGATTTATTTCACCGCTAAAATAGCCCGCGCTGTCGATATTGTCGAAAATATCGGTATAGTAGTCCAGATCGTCAAGATAAACTCCATCGGAGGTGATTTTGAGCCAAACCGGAGCCCCCCGGATATATCCTGTGATATCTCCGCTCATGGTGGCCACGGAGCGCCCCATCTCCAGGGAAACCTTTTCGATACGGGCCATTTCTCCCACTTTCCCACGGCCAGCCACCTCCGCCGCCGCGCTCATGCCAGGGCGCTTGAACAGGGTATTTCCATAGACAAAATCCAGCCTGGTCAGATCCAGCTGGCTGGTGTGGATGTAATCGCTGAACTTCCCATTAAGCTGGGTGGTCACAAAAGCCTCTCCCGCCAACCTGTTCAGCTCATCGTCCCGGATATTGAAATAACCTGCGGTCTCCTCCATATTCACCTTCGATTCAATGAGCAAATCAAAGGAAGGAGATCGCTCCAGCACGTCCATGATCTTCCCGGTCATGGCAAATGTATTTGATCCGACCCGCCACGACAGGCCCGGGAACACTATTTTGTCCAGATCCAGATCAACCTTTCCGTTCATAGCCACCAAAGGAGAGGAGATGGCGGTGCTTTTTATCCCCACATCGTTAAAGACCATTGTCCCTTCGGCGCCAAAGGAATCCACCAGATTCTCCGTGTCCCCCTTCACCGAAAGGTTCAGCCCCACCTTCCCGGACATATACTCCACATGGTCGAACACCTGCCTGAACTCCGGAGAAATGATATGGACGGCCAATCCTTCCCTGGTTTCCTCCATATCCAGATCGGCCAATATCTCCGCCTCGAAGGTGGGCCACTCATGGAGCCGGTCCACCATCCCGGTTATGTTATTCAGGGTGCTGCCGCCATATCGCCCCGTCAGGTCGTTGAACACCAGCCTGTTGTCCGCCAGGATGAATTCGCCATCTATCCCCTTAAACTCCCTTTTCAATCCGGGCAGGGAGAACCGGAGACCGAAAAGCTCCATCATCCCGGAAAGGGACTGGTATGACTCCACCCGATCGAGCGTCTCCAGGGTCTTCAAGTCACCATCGAAAGTCAGGCCTGTTATGCCGATCTCCCCCTCGAGGATATTGTTCTCTATAAACCCGGCCTGCACACCGGTCAGATATTTGAACGGGATATATTTCCTAAGCTCGGAGATATTCACTCTGGCCATATCCATCTCCACATAAAACTGTGGATTCTTCTCCAGAAGCTTCTGTCCCTCCCCTTGAAGATTTATCATCAGGGGCGCCGCGTCGATCATCGCTTTTTTCAGCTGCACCGAATCGCCCTGGATAAGAATTTCATGGTCTATGCTGATATTTCTGGCCTTTAGCCCCTGCCGATACGCGTCCCTGTACCATAAATCCAGCCCGGTCACGGAAACGACCCCCCTGGAGGAAAAGCCTTTATCCCTGCTGATTTTTATATGGGAATCGAGAGTGGCGATCGTGTTGAGTCTTTGGAAAGGAAGGAAACGTCCCAGGTATGGCCAATAATGCCCCACATCCAGATTATCCACCTTCACATGGCCATCAAATCCCAGGTCACCATAGGGCCAGGAGGTATTTTGCAGTTCTCCATCCAGGTGTATATTCCCCATCCCCTTTGGGCTTTGGGACACCGCGTCGAGGGCCACGACTATTTTTCGACGGTCTGGTTTGCCAGAATCCATCTTCAGGTTTATATCATGGAACCCCAATTGGTAACCCGGCTGATCGGAGACCATCATATCTGTCCATGTCAACGAACAGTTCTCCAGATATACTTTTCCCAGCGACCCTAAATACCGCTCCAGCTTCAAATTCAGAGCTTCATCCATAATGGCCCTGTCCTCCACGGCGCCGATATTCAGCCGCCCGTTCCTGTCCCGGACCAGGTTCAAAGCCGCGTCCTTAAGCCGCAATCCGCTTAGGTGAATCTCGCCTGTAATCATCCGCGAAAGATCAAGCTCCACCTGGGCCATATCCGCACGAATCAGCGGCTGGGCGCCATCCATCACCACCAGCTTGTCAATCCGGATTTTCCAGCCGGCTCTCCCATCGGCGCTCATTTCCCCAATGCTCACAAACAGGCCGGAAGTCTGGGAAATATTTTGTTCGGCGATGATTTTGAAAAGTGAAGTCTCGGCCAGGAACCGGCCGGAATAGTGGACAGCGGCCATAAGAAGGCCGAAATAGATCAGGGGACGAATCACCAGACGGCGAACCCAGCCTATTTTGGGCGAAGTCGCCCTCTTTGGCTTGTCGGGAGGCCCGGAGGGGGCCTCTTCCCCGCTGTCGTGTGTATCAGAACCGTGTATGGACCGATTTTCCATCATATGCCCGCCAGAAGGCGCGCCGAAGGAAAGCATGACCATATACCGCCGCGATATGGATCACGCGGCGAGAAGACTAGAACCTCTCCGCCAACCTGGCGGCCTTGCCCCTGAGTTTTCTGAGGTAATACAGTTTCGCTCTTCGGATTTTGCCACCGCGAACCACTTCGATCTCCTCAACCCTGGGCGAATGCAGCGGAAACGATCGCTCCACGCCAAATCCGGAGGATACCTTTCTTATGGTGAACATTTCTCGAATGCCACCATGTTTTTTGCTTATCACAACGCCTTCAACAACCTGTATGCGTTCTTTCTCACCTTCCACGACGCGAAAACTCACACGAACCGTATCCCCCACCTTAAACTCGGGGGTCTTCTTCTTCATGTACTGGGCTTCCACGTAATCAACTGAACTCAAGCTCATAACATCTCCACTAATCCACTCGCCCAAGGAGGCGGTCCAAAATTATAGACGCCGCGCTCCTGACCGGCAGATGGTTGTAATCATCCATTCCGGGAATGGGGGCCAGCCGCGCGGTGGCCAATTCCAACGCCGACCCGGCCAAACCATGCGCCGTTCCAAACAACACTGCGGCCCGCGGCGCGCGCTCCAGCAGTTGTCGCCCTTCGGAATAACTTATCACCTCCGGGCCAGGCCTGGCGCTGGTAATCATTACCGCCGCCCCTTCCATGCCAAGCCCGAAATTATCCATCATATCCTCAATGGTGTCAACAACTTTCACATTACGCATCGCTTCTTTGCGCTCCGGGTTCACGCGGCTTCCATATCCTGTGGTCCAATGGGCTATTATCCGCTCCACCAGCCGCGCCTGGGCCTCCAACGGGGTCACGATATACAACCCACCCACCCCATATGTGCGGCACACCCGGGCCAGGTCGTGCACATCCAGCGAGGTCACCGAACTGGTGACCGTATTCCCGCTTCTGTTCACCACGGGATGATGGACAAGCCCCACGGCAAGACGGGCTCCCAATGGCTCCATACTGTCGTTCATTTCCCCTCCCGCGCCTTGCGGATCACATCTAATGCCAATTTCAGATCCTCCCCTTCAAGACCCCCCTTTTCTATCATATCCGGCCGCCTTTGAGCTGTCCGGATTATCGATTCCCTCCGCCGCCATTCCTCTATTTTCGCTCGATGCCCGGAGAGCAGAACCTCCGGCGCGCTATGCCCCTCGAACTCGGCTGGACGGGTGTATTGGGGATACTCCAGCAGTCCGGCGCTGTGGGATTCCTCAGTGGTGGACTCCTCCCCCCCCAGCGCTCCGGGGATCAGGCGCAGCACCGCGTCCACCACGGCCATGGCGGGGATCTCTCCTCCGGTCAGCACGAAATCACCAATGGATATCTCCATATCACAGTAATGCTGCCGCACCCGCTCGTCCACCCCCTCATATCGGCCACAGACCAATATAAGGCCAGGGTAGCCCACCAGGTCCCGCGCGATCGCCTGGCTCATCAGCTTTCCCTGGGGTGTGAGCAGAGCCACGGGGGCCCCTGGATTATTTTCCCGCAAGGATTGAATGGCCCGGGCCAAAGGCTCCACCTTCATCACCATCCCCGGCCCGCCCCCATATGGATAGTCGTCGGTGATTTTGTGTTTGTCGGTGGCCCATGCCCGAAGGTCGTGGGCATGCACCGAGGCCAGCCCGGCATCCACCGCGCGCTTGATTATGGATTCGGCGAAAGGACCGGCGAACATGCCGGGAAAAATCGTCAGGATATCGAATTTCATCATGATCGGTCTGGTTATGGAGTCATCCTGGGCGGACCTACTCCATCTCCATAAGCTTCATGACAATACGTTTTTCCCCCAGATCCACCTTCAGGAGTGTCTCGGGTATACATGGGGTCATGATCTCCTCCCCCGTGTCCGTTTTTATCACCCAGACATCGGCGCTTCCCGCCTCGAAAAAATCGACCAGGCGCCCAAGCTTTCCCCCCTGGGGGTCGAACACTGGCAGCCCGATGATCTCTTCATAGTAGAACTTCCCATCGGGCAAAGGAGGCATCATCGACCTGGGAACCTGGACAGCCCTGCTGGCCAGCCCGTTGGCCTCCTCCGGGGTCTCAACCCCCTCGAAGGCGATGATCATCTTTTTATCCGCGTCCCTGACCGATTCCAGGACCAGCGCATCACGATCCGTCCCCTTGGCAGACATCAACAGAAGCTCCTGGCCCACCAGGGTATACATCAAGTCGTGGCCGAAGTATGGCGTAAACTTGATCTCCCCCCGCACTCCGTGGGGCTTTCCCAGGCGCCCAATGGCTATCAGCAGTTCCTGGCTCGCCCCCCTCCCGGCCCGGTCATCTGTCAAGGTCAGTCCAGTATCTCCAGCACAGCGCGTTTTTTCTGTTTGGTCGCCGCGGCGGAAAGAATGACCCTCATGGCGCCCGCTGTCCTTCCCCGTCTGCCGATCACTTTGCCCAAGTCGTCCTGCGCCACCCGCAATTCCAGAGTTGTAACCTTGTCACCGGTCATTTCCTCGATTTCAACTTCATCTGGGTGGTCGACGAGCTCTTTTACCATGTGATGTAAAAGCTCCCTCATAACGAAATCTCCTCTTGTATTTGTCCCCTCGCGACTACAGAACTAGGGGTATGGCTTTCTCTTTTTACTACATCCCGTACTGAGAACTACTAATGACTTACGCGCACGCCTTGCTTTTTGAGCAGGCTCCTGACCGTGTCGGAAACTTGCGCCCCTTTGCCAAGCCACGACTCGACCTTTTCCTTGTCGATTTTCACATTGTCCACCGTCAACCCCGGATTGTAGGTCCCCAGAGTCTCCAGAAACCTTCCCTCGCGAGACGCCCTGGAATCCGTCGCCACGATCCTGTAGATCGCTCTTTTCTTGGCGCCCACACGCCTCAACCGCAGTACTACCGCCACAAATTTTCTCCTGAATATGAATTGGTTATTCTACTGTTTCCCGAAACCAAGCCCGGGAATGGATGGGATAGCTCCCATTCCTTTTTTTAATTTACCTATGTTCTTCATCATCTTCCGCGACTTCTGGAAATTTTTCAACAGACGATTCACATCCGCCACGTGCATCCCGCAACCGCGGGCGATTCTCCTTTTTCGCGAGCCGTTTATTATACCCGGCTTCGACCGTTCCTTGACCGTCATGGAGCAAATAATCGCTTCGGTGCGGGTTATTTCATAATCATCCAGGTCCGCCTGCCCCATGGCCTCGTTCATGCCGGGGATCATCTTCATCAGCTGGTCCAGCGGGCCCATCTTGCGTATCATCCGAAGCTGTTCCAGAAAATCCCCCAGGTCGAAATTGGCGCTCAGCATCTTCCTCGCCTGGGTCTGGGCCTGGGTCTGGTCGATATTCTCCTGGGCTTTTTCCACCAGGCTCACCACGTCTCCCATCCCCAGGATGCGCCCCGCCAGCCTTTCGGGATGGAACTTTTCGAAGTTCTCCGTCTTCTCCCCCACTCCGGCGAATTTCACCGGCGCGCCGGTTACATTCTTCACGGAGAGGGCCACACCGCCCCGGGTGTCGCCATCGAGCTTGGTCAACACCACACCGGTCATGCCGATCCGCTCGTTGAACGCCTTGGCGGTGGTCACCGCGTCCTGCCCGGTCATGGAATCCGCCACGAAAAGAATCTCGTCCGGCTCCACCACCTTCCTTATCCGGGCCAGCTCCTCCATCATCTCTTCATCTATATGCAGTCGCCCGGCGGTATCCACCAGCAAGACGTTGGCGCCGCCAGGGGCTTTCATCGCCTGTTGGGCGATCTTCACCGGGTCGGTCTCTCCGGCGCTGTCGTGCACCGGAACATCGATCTGCTCTCCCAACACCCGCAGCTGCTCTATGGCGGCGGGACGGTATACGTCGGTGGAGACCATCATCGGCCTGTATCCCTGCTTTGAAAGAAGCCGGGCAAGCTTGGCGCAGGAGGTGGTTTTGCCGCTTCCCTGGAGGCCAGTCATCAAAATAACCGTCATACCCCTGGGGGACATGGAAAGCTCGGCGGACTGGCCGCCCAAAGTCTCCACCAGAAGATCGTGCACGATCTTGACCAGTTGCTGGCCCGGATGCACCCCCTTGAGGGTCTCCATCCCCAGCGCCCTTTCCTTGGCCTGGGCGATGAAACTTTTGACCACACCGATATTGACATCCGCCTCCAGAAGGGCCATGCGCACGTCACGAAGCGACTCGGAGACATTCTCCTCGCTAAGCTTATGCAGCCCCTGCAGGCGGCGGGTTATGCCGCTGAATTTATCGGTCAGTCCTTCAAGCATTTTTTTTCTTAATTATATCAGGCGTGGTAAGTCGCCATATTCATGTCCAGAACGAACAAATTAGTCTACCAGTTTGGATGTTGGAAGTCCAATAATCTATGCCATCAATTGAAATTCGGGGATATAAAATAAAAACGCCAGGGCCTTTTGACAGGCCCCGGCGCGAAAGTCGCACTTTCCGCGGCTAATTATTCCGCGCTACGCTGTTCTATAACAATGGGTTGGCGTACAGCAACACAAGAACGATAACCAGTGTGTAGATGACCACGGACTCGATGAACGCCAGACCGATGAACAAGATGGTGAAGAACTTGCCATACAGCCCAGGATTACGGGCCATGGCGCCCACCACACCAGACACAGCCGAGCCCATGCCGATGCCGCCGCCGCCGGCCGCGATGCCAAGACCTATTACGCAGGCCAGGGCCACATAGCTGAAGAAACCGTCGTACCGGCTGTCACCCATACCGGCTTCGCCACCGCTGGCAAACGCCATGGGGGCGGCCAGTATAATTGCCCAGAACACTAACAGAGCGGCTGCCCTCTTTTTACCTTCCACTTTATTATCTCCTTCTTATAACCTGTCAAAGGCGCATTAAACGCAAATTTATCAAATACCTTCTAGTGCGCCTCCTCCAGCGCGCCAGATATGTATACCATCGTTAGAATGACGAAAACCACGGTCTGGATCAGCCCGAAGAATATCGTCAGAAGAATCATCGGCATTGGGACCACCAGCGGAATCAGAAACCCCAGCACCAGGATGACCAGCTCATCCCCCCGCACGTTGCCGAAAAGCCGCATGGACAAGGAAACCGGCCTGGCGACATGGGAGATCACCTCCACGGGGATCATCAGCGGAATCAGCCACCACACCGGACCGAGAAACTGCTTCAGATACGCCAGACCGTGCTTCTGGAACCCCACAAACTGATAGAGCAGGAACACAATCAGGGCCATGGCAAGGGTGGTGTTCAGGTTAGAAGTGGGGGCCACAGTGCCAGGGAGCACTCCGATCATGTTTGCGCAGAAGATGAACATCGCCAGCGTCCCGATGAGGGGGAAGTATTTGCGCCCCTCATGCCCCATCACGGAGTCGGAAAACTTGGCCAGCTCGTGGATGAAGACTTCCATGAAGTTCTGCAATCCCTCCGGGGCCATCTTATAGCCGCCGCGCAGGGCGAAAGCCAGGGCCACGAAACCGAGCATGATAACCCATGTATAAGTGACATGGGCATAGTGCTCCATCCCGGGAATCACCAAATAGTTAATAGGCTCTTTCATACCAATCCTTAATAGGTCTAACCATCATGAAATAAGTGGTGATGGCCACCAGCGGGATGGACAGACCAATCACCAGCGCCGGAAAACTCACCATACTCCTTGTGTGGAAGAACAATATCACCGCCCCGGTGGCGACCATGCGAAGGAAGAAAGAAAACAACACCAGCCCCCTCGCCGCGGCGGGATCCGCCATGGGGGAGATGAGCCGGGCGAGCCATCTTTCCAGCAGCGCCAGATTCACCAGCGCCAGGGCGCCGCCCAACGCCACGGAGAAGGCCACGGAGTAGCCCATCCACGCGTATGCGGGAACCACCGCCAGAAGATAAAGCGTCAAGGCCGCTTTTTTGATCTCCGGCTCCGGCCGTTGTTTATCAGTCATTCCCCTCAACACTCAGGAATCTTCCCCTTCCCTGTCCTCCGGATCATCACCGGAGCTTTTTATCTTTTTCATAAGCTCGTCGTCAATATCGGCGGCGCCGCTTTTCTGCACGATTCTGTATACGTTAAGAAATCCGGCCACTACCCCCAGCAGGATGAACAGCAGCATGAACCACGGCCTGGTCCCCAGCCATCGGTCGATCCACAACCCCATGCCGAACCCGATGATAACCGAGACGGCGATCTGCACACCAGCCGTAGTGAGGATGTATACGCCCTTGGCGGCGCCAACCACATCCTCAGGCTTTTTTTCTTCAGGCATTTTTGGCCATCAAGAGCGGTCCTAAACGCCCCTCATCACAGCCAATAGGCCCGCTGATTTCAAGCGTATAAAGGGCGAATAATATCAACAACAGGTCCGGCGCGTCAAGGCTTTTCTCAGGTTTTCAGGTTTGCCCGGCCCAATTTGCCAGCAGCGCAAGACAGGCTACACCTGCCGTTCAATAATATAATCCGCCAGGGAACGCAGAGCGTCCAGATGGGGCGAGGGGGAAAAACCCGCCAGGCTGGCTTTTGCGTCGTCACAATACTTCCTGGCGGTGGCAATGGAGCCTTCCATGGCGCCATATTTCTCCATGATGGAGATGGCCCGGGCCAGGTCCTCGGCGGTGGTATCCTCGCTTTCCATGCTTCTCTCGATGAAAGCCCTCTCCTCGGCGTTGGCGACGATGTATGCCCGGATCAGCGGCAGGGTCACCTTCCCCTCCTGGAAATCCGCCCCCACAGGCTTGCCCCATTGTTCCTCCACGGCGGTATAATCCAGCGCGTCATCCATAAGCTGAAACGCCATGCCTATATTCCTGCCAAAAACCCCCAGGGCGGCTATCCTCTCCTCATCCGCCTTCCCCAGGATCGCCCCGATCTCCAGACAGGCCTGGATCAGCGCTCCGGTTTTTCTGTATACGGTGTCCAGGTATATCTCTTCCGTGGTCCCTGCGTTGCAGGTATTAACCAGCTGCAGCACCTCTCCCTCGGCCAGATTGCGAGTGGCCCGGGCCACAGTCTCCACTATCCGCATATCCCCCCCGCCGGCCATAAGCTCCAGCGATTTGGCGAACAGGAAGTCACCCACGAGAACAGAAGCCTGGTTGCCATACCGCGCGTTGGCCGACTCCGCCCCCCGACGCAGGTTCGACCCATCCACCACGTCGTCGTGCAACAAGGTGGCGGCGTGCACATACTCCACCACCACCGACAAATCTATCTGCATATCCCCCGCGTAGCCGCACAACCGGGAGGAGATTATAAGAAGCAGGGGGCGAATCCGCTTGCCGCCGCTTCCCATAAGATAGCCGCTGATGTTGGGGATCAGGGCCACGTTGGAGTGGAAGTGGGCCCGGATCGCATCCTCCACCCGGGCCATATCCCCGGCGTAAGGCTCGACTATGGACTTGTAATCCACTCTTCCGGCCGAACCGGTTCCCGGATGTAATGATTTCGTCAAAGATCCTCCCCCAAACGGCCATACGCCGCAATGCCTTATAGAATTCACTATGAAATGAAGTGACTTCATTTAAAACCATAGTGTCAGCTAAAATCAACCTGTATTTCACCATACGTTGATGGCGAGCGCCACTTATGTAAAAATACAAACACCTGGCCCCATCGGCTCGGCGCCTGGCTTGCCGCCGGGAGACACTGTTTCAAGGATAATATGAAAGCTTCCACCACCCGGCCAGGGAACAAGATCGCCATCACATGGGGAGATCCATCCGGCATCGGCCCTGAGGTTATACTCAAGGCCTTTGCCCGCCTTCCCCTGGCCCTGAAAAAAAGGATCACCCTTTTCGGATGTCCGGACCATATGGCCACCCTGGCCAGAGAGCTCAAGACAACCGTAAAGATTATCGACGCAGACAAAGGGGAAAGCGGGGCGGACACCCTGGCCGTGGTCCACTCCTCCCCTTTCCCGTATATCGCGGCGAAAATGGGGAAAATAACCAAACCCTCCGGCCTCGCCGCCATGAGCGCCCTGGAAGCGGCCATCCCCCGAATCCAGGCCGGTGAGTTCGCCGCCATGGTCACCGCCCCCATCAGCAAGGAAGCTGTCAACCGGGCGGGATACAGGATCGCCGGGCATACGGAGTTTCTGGCCCGGCGTTGCGGAGGCGCCCCCGTGGCGATGATGCTGGCCAGCCGCAAGCTGAAGGTCGTGGTGGCCACCACCCATGTGGCGGTCAAGGATATTCCCCGCCTGCTCGACCAGGGGAAGCTGGGCCAGTTAATCCTGCTGGTGGCAAGGTCGGTGAAACAATATGGCCTCGCCTCCCCCAGAATCGCCGTTTGCGGCCTTAATCCCCACGCCTCTGATGGTGGACTGTTCGGCCAGGAAGAGGCGAGGATCATCGCCCCGGCCATCCGCGCCGCCCGTCGGGCGGGAGTGGAGGCCAGCGGCCCCCATCCGGCGGATACCATGTTCACCCCGCAAGCCAGGGAGAAATATGACGTGGCCATCGCCATGTATCACGACCAGGGATTGATCCCGGTCAAGGCGTTGAGTTTCGGGGAAACGGTTAATGTCACCCTGGGTCTGCCGTTCCTGCGGGTATCTGTGGATCATGGAACCGCCTTTGACATTGCGGGGAAGAACATGGCGGACGAGCGTCCCATGGTCCACGCCATCCGGACCGCGGCACGGATGCTGAAAGGGGGATTTTAAATGAAAGAGCACGGACAACGGCACAAGCTGGGGCAGCATTTTCTGGTGGATCGATTCATCGCCCAGCGTATCGCCGAAGCTTCCGGAGCGGCGCCGGGTGTCCCCATTGTGGAGATCGGCCCGGGCCGGGGAGCGCTGACCGGCCCCCTGCTGAACACCGGGGCCAACGTCATCGCCCTGGAACTGGACCAGGAGCTTTATGGCTATCTGAAGAAGATATATCAGGGACGGGAGCGATTCCGCCTGCTGAAGGCCAACGCGCTCAAGTTCGACTACACCACCCTCCCCTCCCCCTTCCATGTGGCCAGCAACCTGCCATACTCGGTGGCGGTCCCCATCATCAAGACCCTCATCGACCAGAAGCGACGGGTGGCCTCCATGACCCTGATGACCCAGGCGGAAGTGGCCCATCGGCTCACCGCCTCGGCGGGAGAACCAGGATATGGATCGCTTTCCATCTTCGTGGCATACCACTGCCAGACGGAGTTTCTGTTCGAAGTCCCGCCGAAAGCCTTCAAGCCCTGGCCTAAGGTGGATAGCGCGGTGATCCGGCTGGTCCCCAGGGAGGCGCCGCCGGTGCAGGTGGCGAACGAGGAGGCGTTCTTCAAGCTGGTGCACACTTCATTTGTACACAGGCGCAAGACGATCAAGAACAATCTTGCCAAGCTTTTCGACAGCCCGGAAGCGCTGTTGAAAGCGCTGGACGCCGCCGGAGTGGCCCCCACCGCCCGGGCGCAGGAGATCACCATAGAACAGTTCGCGGGGATATATGAGGGGTTATAGGATACTTGGTGGTAGATATGAAATTATTTGCATAAGCCCCTAAAGACATGCCACCGAAAGATACAGGCCAAATATTATTGCTGCCCCATGTCATAAAGGATTAAGATCAAATCAGCATAGGTTTCACCTGAACCATAACCCGAGCCGACGCATGTACACGAACCGATTCACCCAGGCCGCGAAGATAGAAACCCCGGTCATCTGCGGCGCCATGTATCCTTGCAGCAATCCGGAACTGGTGGCGGCGGTTTCCCAGGCGGGCGGTCTGGGAATAATCCAGCCGGTGTCCATGATATACGTCCACCGCCATGAGCTGCGGGCGGGGATAAGGCTCATCCGTTCCATCACCGACAAACCGATCGGGTTCAACGCGCTGGTGGAGAGCTCCTCCTCCAGATATGAGAAAAGGATGCGCCAGTGGGTTGATATCGCGCTGGAGGAGGGGATACGGTTCTTCGTCACAGCATTGGGGAACCCGAAATGGGTGGTGGAGAAGGCGCACTCCGCCGGGGGCATAGTCTATCACGATGTCACGGAGGGCAAATGGGCCAGAAAGGCGCTGGATAATGGAGTGGATGGCCTTATCTGTGTCAACAACCGCGCCGGGGGGCATGCGGGAACTCTCTCGGCGGAACAGTTATTCCAGGAGGTCGATCCTTTCCAGGTTCCGCTGATCTGCGCCGGGGGAATATCCACCGAAAAGGATTTTGTTGAAGCGCTGGATATGGGTTATTCAGGAGTCCAGATGGGCACCCGGTTTATCGCCACCGACGAGTGCAATTCCCACAGCGATTACAAAGAGGTTATCGTCAACGCCTCGGAAGAGGATATTGTCCTCACCGATAAAATCAGCGGAGTGCCGGTATCGATCATCCGCACCCCCTATGTCGATGCGCAAGGTATCCAGGCCGGACCGATAGCCAGGTATCTGCTGAAGGGGAGCGTGACCAAAAAGTGGATGAGGATGCTATACACCCTGCGGTCGTTTTTCCGACTAAAAAACGCCTCCCAGAAAGGGAAAGGATATCTTGAATATTTCCAGGCCGGAAAAAGCGTCGGGGGAATATCTTCGGTGGAGCCTGCCGGGAAAATCGTAAAAAGGTTCGCCACTGCGGCGGAT
>Ga0224501_10001386_pt1 | contig 18809 bp, 15 predicted proteins | sample SF_Oct11_sed_USG_4_FD_169105 | JGI IMG/M metagenome (GOLD analysis project Ga0224501, IMG submission 169105) | Sediment microbial communities from San Francisco Bay, California, United States - SF_Oct11_sed_USGS_8_1 | ecosystem: Environmental > Aquatic > Marine > Sediment | place: USA...
TCAATCCGGCTTTTCTGACTCCCGGCACGTCTTCTGCTCCCTTTTCAATGAGAGGTGCTGAGAGGAGCGCGCCTCCAGGCATTGGGAGCAACCCGACTAGGGCAGGTGAGATCATTAGGAATGCTTTCTTTCCGATTCTCATGTTGCTGACTAGGTTGTCCATTTGGCCTGTGGCTTTTAGGGTTCCGCCTATGATTGGGATCAATCCTACAACTATGGCTAGTAGTATTGTTGATGGATTTGCGGCGGCTAACCAGATGGTCATCGCTAGATGTTCTGGGATGGAGAACACTCCCAGAATCAAGGCTCCAACGAACATTGCGATCCCTAGGTTTTTCTGAGATATCACTAGCAGGGCGATCATCGCTATGAAGAAGCCCAGCCAGACCGTCAACATGACTCTTTCCTCGCCACTAGATCCTTGAACCTGAAGGATAATACCTAGTTACTCATAAACCTAGTTCTGGAAAACCGCCTTTTGCCATAGATGCCGACCTAAAGCGATATAGGCTTAGTCTTGAATACGTTCTTCACCATTACAGGTGGGGCGGCGATGAAGATTAGCGATGTGAAAAGTTATAAGATCGGAGGTAGGGGTTGGCCGAGTTACCCTTGGGCTATTGTTGAGGTCTGTACTGACGAAGGGATCTCGGGTTTTGGCGAGTCCACTCCGAGGGATGGAGTTTTTGAGGCGATCAATGGGGTAAGAAAACGGCTGGTCGGGGAAGACCCTTTCAATATCACTAGATTGTTCGAAGCGATCTCACGTAGGGGAGCTTATCTTCCTTTCGTGAGCGGCATAGAGACTGCCTTGTGGGATATCGTTGGCAAGAAGCTCAACGTGCCGACATGCAAGCTTCTTGGCGGGCTTTGCCGTGAAAAAGTGAAGGTTTATGTGGATGGTTTCTTCAGGGCCGCTGATTATCGGCCTGAGGACTATGCGAGGAAGGCTGAGGAGATTGTGGAGAGAGGCTTTTCGGCTCTTAAGATGGATATTGACGGTCCTCTCGCTTCGATGCATAGGATTAACAGGCAGCCTGAAAGGGCGGATTTGAGTCTTACGGTTGATATAGTTGCTGCGGTCAGAGAGGCCATAGGTTACGATGTAGACTTGGCTGTTGATACGCATGGTGAGTTCAATCTGCCGACGATACTTAGACTGGGAAAGATGCTTGAGCCTTACGATCTGATGTGGATTGAAGATCCTGTTCCGCTGCATGGTGGGAACATAAAGACGATGGCGAAGGTTACGGCTGCTTTGAAGACGCCTGTTTGTTCAGGCGAGACTTTGACGAGGCAAGGGTTTAGAGAGTTGTTCGAATTGCAGGCGGCGGACATTGTGATGCCTGATCTGACCTATGTCGGGGGCATGATGGAGATGTTTAAGATCGCTGCGATGGCGGATGTCTATCACGTTCCGGTGGCTCCGCACAATATGTACAGTCCGGTGGCGACGATGGCCAGTTTACAGGTGTGTGCGTGTGTTCCCAACTTTACGGTTTTGGAGTTCCAATGGGGAGATGTGCCATGGAGAGACGATCTCCTAGATATGTCGATCCCGATCAAGGATGGCTTCATTGAGGTTCCGGACAGACCAGGCATCGGAGTGGAGGTAAACAGGGAGGAGCTTGAGAAACACGTAGTTGAGTAGGAGAAGATGATCTGGTAACCAGGATACTTGGCCAGACAAGTCTACGTCACTAAGCTGGTATCAACTGGTCACGTCTTGCTGTGCAGTCAACATATATATCCTGCGAGACTAGAGAAATACCGAGTGGGCCCGTGGCGTAGACTACTTTCCAGAATGGGACAGAGAAGTAGGCGGAATTCGGATAGCGCGCCGGCCCTCTAAGCCGGAGATCCTGGGTTCGAATCCCAGCGGGCCCGCCACACATGCGATCTAGCTCTTGCTGCGATCTTGGCGTATTAGATCCTTGACTGTTCGGCTCAAGATCTGCAGGGTTCTGCTCTCGCGGTCTTGAGTATTCATGTTGGTAACGGCCTCTTGATACATGGCCTCTCTTACGAGGATCTGTTCGCGCGTGCTTCTCTGCTCGTGTGAAGGTCACGAAAATTTATCTGAAAGCTTCTGGATCAATAATGTGGTCCAATATGGTATTTCGTGGAATAAAGGTAATTGACTTTCATTCTCATTTCCCGACCAGTTATAGAGGGAAAGGGTTAGGTTCGTCAAGGCTTGAGAAATATGGAGCTGAGAAGCTCAAGTTGCTTAGGGAAGAGTCTCAGCGGTATCGAGATGAATGGAGGAGGGTGTACGGCTTTGAACCCCCTGAAACGGAAATACACACTGATGAGGAACAGGCTGCGAGATGGATCAAAGACCTTGATAAGAAAGGCGTGGAAAGGGTAAATTTTGTAACAGGAGGCGGAAACGACAATCTAGCAAAGATAGCAAAGATCTACCCAGGTCGATTTACGGGCTTCGCTCATCACAGCATTTTCTCGGAAGACGCGCCAGCTGAACTGGAACGAGCCGTAATGGAACTTGGTCTGAAGGGGTACAAGATCATCGCCTCCTCTCAGACTAGACCTATCGACGATAAGTCCACTTACACGTTCTGGGAAACGGTGGAGAGGCTGGATATCCCAGTGCTTATGCACTTCGGCGTTATTGGAGGGGGTGGCAGCCTCCCAGGGAACTTGAGAAACATGAATCCTCTTACGCTCTGGGAGATAGCAAAGATGTTCCCTAAGATCACCTTTGTCGTACCTCACTTCGGGGCAGGCTACTTAAGAGAACTCCTCCTCCTGTGCTGGTTCTGTCGAAATGTTTCGATAGACACCTCAGGATCAAACCAGTGGATGACTTGGATGCCCTTCGAACTAGACCTAAAGAGTCTCTTTAGAAGAGCGGTTGAGAGCGTAGGCCCCGACCGCATAATCTTCGGAACAGATTCGAGTTACTTCCCACGAGGTTTCAGTCTCGACTACCTAGAAGAACAGCTAAAGGTATGTCGACTAATGGGACTTGAAGAGACCAGCATTGAGAAGATATTCTTTAAGAACGCAGCGAAACTCTTGAAGCTCGATACATAAAAATGGGGAGAGAAGGATTTCTCTACACTAGGAAAGTCTTATCCTTTTCTCTTCGACGCCTTATGTTGCCTCTAAACATGGCAATCTGTCCTTCGTGGTGCACCGCCTCTAGGAGATAAGCCAATATCATCAGAAGCCTCTTTCTCCCGCCACGTCCGAGATCTATTTCAGCGTCAAGGTCCACGGGACTCAAGGCGTCTATGCCGCTAAGTACGGCGGCCTTCCCCTTCTCCAAGTCACTCATCAGCTTCTGCAGGGAGGGATTACTGTTAGCGTAGTCGTCAGGCCAGTCTGCAGGCGTGTAATTTGGGTCTCCCTTAATCATTCTGGGTATGCTGATGTTCCATTGTCTGGAGAGATGGTTGAGAATCCATCTTATGTTGTTCGACTCGGGTACGGGTCGCCACTCAATCTCCTTTTCAGTCAGGTCTTTGAGGACTCGGTCACATCGTCCAAAGGCGTTCTCAGCAACAGTCTTCAACATTTCTTTTTTCTCTGACATTTCTACAACTCCTTGATAATATAACCTATTCAGGACTAATAAGCCTAGACCCTGATCATTTGCATACTCATCTGGTAGCGCAGATACGCTACGATGATATAGTCTGCTGAAAGGCTATTCGGAGGTGCCGAAGAGGTTTGAAGTAGACTTAGGCCGATAGAAAGGGCTATTCTTGGTCAATGGCTCTTCGATGAACGCTTCGGCATAGCGGCAACCTCCTTGAACGCCCCTGAGCTTCGCCTTCAACTTGTTGAATCTCTGATAGTAGCCGTCCGGGAGCTTTGCTAGTTGAGATTGATAACATTCTATTGCTTCCATCTTTCTTTCGAAGACTTCCGTTATGTCGACGATGATCTGAGCTGTAGGGATTAGAGTGTTGACCTCCATTTGCAGTAGCCTGTCCACTCTCCACGGCTCACTGTAGGTTGTGGTGTGGGCAGCCCACTCTATGGCTTCTTTGACCAGTTTCGAAGCCAGGCGATGTTCTTGGTGGTAGTCGAAAGCCAAATGTGTTATCACGATCTCTGGTTGCGTTGAGACGATTGTGTCCGAGATCCTAGTGACCGTCTTCTTTTCCTCTGACAGCGCATTTCTATCAAAGATTATTGGTTCTTCGATGACCAAGGCTTTCGATGCCGTCTGCAACTCATGTTTCCTTTCTTCAGTTGCATAGGTCAGACATAAGACGTTTACTGCGAATCCCAGATCAGAATGGAGCGCCAGTGACCCTCCACAGCCGAAAGTTTCATCATCAGGATGAGCGACGATGGCTAACAACGTCCCCTTTCTCATACCAACCCACTACTTATATTGTAGAGAATAGGTAGCACTATGGTTTAAGGGGTTTCCGATTGAAGATAGGCCTCGTTTGTTTCCCAACGGTCGGCGGAAGTGGTATCTTAGCGACGCGGCTTGGGGTGGAACTCTCAAAGAGAGGACACGAAATCCATTTGATCTCCTATGAGAGGCCATTTGCAGTACAGGGCATGGGCCAAGAGAATGTCTCAGTCCATCTTGTCTCCGTTCCTGAGTACCCGTTGTTCAAGTACCCGCCCTATACTGTTTCGCTCGCCTCACGGATCCTTCAGGTCTCTCAAGAGTTTGATCTTGATCTGATCAATGTCCACTATGCAATCCCCCACTCTGTCTCAGCCTTTCTTGCAAAGACGGTTGCAGGCGTGCCCTATTTTGTGACGTTTCACGGTTCTGATGTCACTATCCTTGGCAAAGATCCCTCTTTTCTTCCTGTAAACGCGATGTCCTTGGAAAACGCGGACGGCTTGACCGCGGTTTCAAAATACCTAAGAGAACAAGCGCGTGAGACACTGGGACTGAAGAGAGATATCTCGGTGATCCCTAACTTCGTCAACTCGGATGTATTTAGTCCTGCTGAACCAGATGTCGTTCATGGACGTAAGGGTCGTCAGGTCGTGATAGTCCACGTCTCTAACTTCCGGCCTGTAAAGAGGATTGAAGTCCTCGTAGAAGCTATGAGTTTTGTTGTCCAAGTGGCTGAAAGCACTCGACTCATCCTAGTTGGTGAAGGCTCTGAGAGGCAAAGAATAGAGCTTCTCGTGAAGCAACTAGGACTGCAGAAGAAGGTCTTGATGACCGGGTTCAGGAGCGATATCCCTGAGCTCCTAAGGTGTAGCGATATCCTCGTTCTATGTTCAGATATGGAGGGTGCGGGTTTGACATTGCTTGAGGCTATGAGTTGCGGGCTTCCGGTTGTAGCCACCCGAGTCGGTGGCATTCCGGAAATCGTTGAAGATGGGAAGAACGGCTTCTTAGTAACCCCCAGAAGCCCAGAGGAACTTGCTGACAGAATTCTGAGATTGAATTTTGACGGGGAACTTAGGCTTAAGATGGGTGAAGAAGCTCGAAGAACAGTGCTTGAGCACTTCACAGTAGATAAAGTCGTTCCTATGTATGAGGAAGCTTACAGACGCGTAGTCTCGGACTAGAGATTTGCAAAGAACATCGAAGATACCGGTGTGTACTTGCTGTACTGCCTCAGGAAAACTCCGAGAAGGTCGCGCACCCCAGACACTGTTGCGAGATCCAACCACAAATAGCTAACTTCCTGCCCAAATCGCTCCGGCTGAAATCTTCCGAACGCCCAGGATAGGTAAAGATCGATTTTCGCATGGAGTCTCTGCTTGAGCCGCATATCGTTGAGTAAGGTTGTCCTGTCTCCCGACTCACTTAGCCTCTTCCGGATGGAAGCGATTTCATCGTTGAGATCTTTCGACTTCTGTAGGAGATTCCTGTAGGTCGACTTGATGTTTCTCTTCATATCCAAGTGGGCGTCCACCAATTTCTGAGGATCTTGAGTGTTTCTCGCGTCAACCCATCTTCCCAGAGCTGAGAACAGGTCCTTGTTCATAAGCGTGGCTTGGCCTTCACTATCCAAATCAATGGAGTGTTTCTCATTCCAAGGAGTCTTATAGAAGGTTCTCGTATACCTGATGAAAATTGGAAAGGGGATCTTGAGACTTCGAGAGGCGGGGATGACTTGCGCGTAATAGCTTGCTTCGCCTGGTCCGCCTACATGGCATAGGACAGGGACCACGGAGTCGACGATGATTTGCCGGGAGTCGATCCTCGGTGAGACCCAGTCCACTATTTCAGATAGGTCAGGATAATCTGCTTGGAAGGAAAAGGAATATTCTTCTTGGCAAGAGAGGCATTTCCCTTCTAAGTAAGCTTCAGAAGTGCCCAACCCTCTATGGTATTTCAGCTCGATCCTTCTTCTGTTGCAGAAGTCAGTCATGCATTCGAGGAAGAAGGGGACATAGTCTTCGTCTCGAAGGCCTATCTGGGGTCGGTATCCAGCTTCTTCGAGAGCCTCAAATGCTCTGTTTGACCCCTCTATGGATCTGGTCCGGTTCGGCTCCGAAAGCAGTAGTTCGTAGCCAGGCTGGAAAAGGTGGCGAGTCTCTGGCATTGAGAAGGCTAAGATAGGGATTCCAAGGTCGGCCTCCAGATTGAATAGAGAGCCAAGTACTTTTGTTGACCATTCGGATACATTCTCAGATGAATAATAGGCATTTCTCAAGATGGTTAGAGCATGTTCCAAGTTTTGTAGCTTGTCTTCTCGAACGGACTGTTTTACGCCTCTTACTAAAACTCCGTAGTTTTTCCTGATCTTCTCAACAGTCTCTCTGAACCATGTTTCTGGGGGAGTTGGCATTCTGTATATAGGAATCCCATAAAGTCCAGGGTCTGCTGGGAGGGAGATGAGTAGACCCTTCGGGGAGTTGTTTGGGACCCACATGTTGAGGAGCTCGTTCTGAACTTTGTCATAATCAGCCATGTAGTAAAGAGGTACTAGTTTGCGTGAATTTCCGATCTCACACATCTTCCATATGCAAGCAACCTTGTTCAGGATGTAGCTTGGTCCGCCTAGACACATGGGCTGCTGTCCGGCTTCTATGACACCATGCTCCATCTGGTCGATGTTCTCCTCGACTAGTGAAGTTAGGATGCCCCATGTGCGGAGCTGAGTCTTTGTTGCTTTCTTCAGTTTCTCTAAATGATCATGAGTATCTCCAAGGGCATTCCTCCGTTCAACGGCGTATTTTGTTGCTTCGCCCAAGTTTAGAGGGACATAACTCCAAAAGTATTCCACTAGATCCTTGTTTTCGCCCGTATCGATGAAGTTTGAGTATAGCCAGTTGGGCGGTTTCAGAATCATAGGCGATCCCAATTCTGCAACCAACTAAGGTGATCTTTCAGTTATATAGGTATCAATGTAATTGGCGGCGAAGCTGAGGGATCAGGCTTTCAGACGGCATAGATGAACAACCATTTCCCATAGTGCGCGCCTTCTTTCTAAGTGCTATCTCAAAGTCTACGGCAGCATCTCTCCACAAGATATTTCATTCGGGGATATTCATTCAATCTAGAGGACTGTGTATGCGGATTGAGCCTTTTGCGATGGAGCGGTTTCAGTCTCTCTGGGAGAATGTTGTGGAATATAACTTGTCAGAAAGCGGGGTCCATCCCTTAAGATTGGAGGAACTTGCATCTAGAGACGAATTGCAGCAGCTTGTTCAAACACCTTTAGGTTATAATCAGACGAATGGTTCACTTGAACTTCGAGCGACTGTTGCTTCACTGTATGAGGGTGGCTCAGTGGAAAACGTTCTTGTGACCACAGGTAGTTCAGAGGCTAATTTCCTTTCGATTTTGTGTTTGATTGAAAAAGGTGATGAAGTAGCGCTTATGCTGCCAAACTATATGCAGATCTGGGGTGCTTCGCGTGCATTTGGTGCTGATGTGAGACCCTTTCATTTGGTACCGACGAAGGATCGGTGGCAGCTTGATTGGGAAGAATTTGATTCCGTTGTCAGCAAAAGAACTAAGCTCATTGCTGTCTGCAATCCGAATAATCCGACTGGCGCACAGTTGGGTGATTATGAGATTGATAGGATATGCGATGTAGCCTCGAGAGCGGATGCTTGGATCTTGTCGGACGAGGTTTATCGCGGTGCAGAGCGAATTGGCGATACTACTCCTTCATTCTGGGGGCATTACGATAAGGTTATAGTTGTCTGCGGTCTATCGAAAGCCTACGGTTTGCCGGGGCTGCGAATAGGCTGGATTGTTGCTCCGCCAGCGTTGGTCGATAAGCTCTGGTCCTTTCATGATTACACTACGATCTGTCCCAGTCCACTGAGTGATAGACTGGCTCGTATTGCTTTGACATCACCCAAGCGAGAGGAGATCATCAACCGTACGCGAAGAATTGTTAGAAGCAACTTTGATATTTTCAATCACTGGATAGCGGAACATGATGGGATGCTTACCTGCATCCCACCAGTTGCTGGAGCTATTGCTTTGGTCAATTACAGTCTCAAAATCGAATCGCTAGAGCTTGTTACCAGATTAAGGAAGGAAAAGAGTGTGCTGGTTGTGCCGGGTGAGCAGTTCATGATGGAGCATTATCTGCGATTTGGCTTCGGTAGTTCCAACACGTTTTTGGAAGAGGCACTGCAGCGAATCAGCGAGTTCTTAGAGAGTTTGTCTGTTTAGCTAAAGAATTCCTCTCCTTTTTTGAGATGCTTTTTCACTTCATCTTCGTTTCACACTACTCTTTGCCTCTATGGGTTAGGTTTCCCGGGTCGAAGTCGGAAACTGCACAGGCAGCTTCCAACTAGTATGGCCCTCATGCAAGCTTCGCGCCTCCAGCTTTCCCGAGCTTTCTATGCATTTTGTCTTTGATGCTTGTTGCCATTTCTTTCCATTCAGCTAGCTAGCTATGGAAAGGTGTGCCGTTGGCCTTAAGAGGATAATGTATGGCTTAAATACCTCTACGCAGATACCTTCACTACATTACCATTACACGCTCATGGGAGGGTTTCTTGATTCTAGCTTTTGAGATAGATAAGGAAGATATCGAGAGTCTGACACCAATTCCTCTGACCAAGTTGATGAAGAAACTCTTGCTGGCAGAGGTTGCGAAGCTCAGACTAAAGCAATCTGCAGTGGTTGTTTCCCTCGATATTACCGATCCTGATGGAGGTTTAGATGGTTATATCGGCTGTGAAATTCCAGCAGATCATCCATGGCTACCTTCTGGCAAAAGTGGATGGCAGTTCAAAGCTGTCGAAGATTTTCCTCGATCGAGCATTGAGGCCGAAATTCTGAAGAAAGATAAGACAGATATAAAGCCCCGAATAAAAAAGCTTCTTGCAGAGGGAGGGACGTATGTCCTAGTAATTGGAGGAAAGACTATTCTGCCGATGAACTCGAAAAGAAGGAAGCAGGGACAAGAGATATTCTCGAGGATAGAGGCTACTTAGGTAGCAAGGTGAAGATTTTCTCATCTGGGCAAATAGCTGATTGGGTGACTTCGCTTCCGAGCGTTGTTGCGCATCTAAAGCCTGACAGAGCCAATTTCAAAGACATCGATGGATGGAACAAAACTACAATATCTACACGGTATCCAAGGGATTTTGTCTCGGATGCAGAAAGAGAGAGAGTAATCAACTCTATTCGTGATGCTATTGTTTCAAACATCGATAGTGAACGTGCAACGATCATAAGATTAGTCGGACATTCTGGAGTCGGGAAGACGAGACTCATCTATGAGTGCCTTAACAACGAAGAACTGGCAGAACTCGTATTGTATGCAGATGCACCAGAAAAGATGCCCAAAGCCAGATTCAACGAGATAGCGGTCGATGAGAACAGAACAGCGATTCTTGTAGTAGATGAATGCCCTCACGACAAATATGTTGAACTTGCAAAGGAAGCTGATGGAATTGGTGGCAGAATGACATTGATCACTTTGGACTATGATATAGATCGCTCCCGTGACGCGAAAGATGTTCATATAATACTCGGACCTCTCGACAAAGTCGCCTCAGACGCATTGATTAAGCTGACCGTTCCCGGTTTGCTGGAACCAGTCAGAAGAAGAATTGTGGAGTTTTCTGAAGGTTACCCGGGCATATTGGTCTCATTATCTGAGAATTTCTCGTCTCATCCCGAAATCATGTCTCCTGAAACTCTAAGCAAACTTGGGATTGATGACCTGTTCGACAGAATGATTGCAGGCAGACTCAAAGAGGGTTCTGAAGTCGAAAGAATCAAGAGTGTTCTGATGATGATCTCTCTCTTCAGACGACTGGGATGGGATGATGAAGTCGCTCAACAGGGCAAGAAAGTGTGCGAGCTCCACGGGATCCGGTGGATGGAAGGAAGAAGGACGGTTGATATGCAGGAAGAGAGAAGGTTGGTGGTAACGAGAGGTCGGTACCGTTATGTGACGCCTCTACCCCTTGCAATATACCTTGCATCCAAATGGCTGGAAGCCATGGATGAGCCTTCATTGATCGCGTATTTTGCCGAACTCCCAGATCTGGAATCAAAAAGGGCGTTTCTTGCTAGGCTGGCAGACCTTGGATATTCAGAGCGCGCAAAGGAAGTCTTGGGGGAATTCTTGTCAGCGTTTGATTACAATCTACTCGATTCCGCAATCGGATCTGAAATCTTTCTTAGTCTGTCAAAAGCAGACCATTACAGCTCTATGAAAGCGTTGGAACGACTGCTCGGGGATCTTCCACGGGAAAAGCTTCTGGAATTCAAGTCAGGTCGCAGGAATGTTATCTGGGCCCTAGAAAGGATAGCTTCGTGGGAGGACACTTTCCATAGTGCCGCAAATATGCTCCTGAAATTGGCTGATGCCGAAAACGAGACTTGGTCAAACAATGCAACAGGAGTCTTCACGCGGCTATTTCAGACTTTCTTGGCAGGAACTGCCGTCCCGGCTTGGGATAGACATTCTGTTCTGGAAGACGCCCTTAACTCTGGTGATCGGAATCTGCAAGGACTTGCCTTGAGGGGGATTGGTGCCTCCCTAAGACTGTCTCATGTAGTTGGTATGGTCAAAGGCGAAGATGGTGGAGCAGAGATTCTGCCACAAGAATGGAATCCTCGAACTGTCGAAGACTTGGAGAGAACGGTATCATCCTCCTTAGGTGTTCTCGACAAGGCTTTGCAGCTTTCTAGTCCCACTAGAAAAGAAGCGGCGGCATTGCTCTTATCCCATGTCAGAACATTGTTGGCACACAGATTCAAGGACGAAGTCATGAAGAGGTTACAAGTGATTGTACAGACAATGCCCGAAATGAATAAGGAAGTGATCAAGTGTGTTGAAAACGTAATCTACTATGGCACGAAGCGGCTATCACCAGAAATCGTGAACAGCATAAAGGCACTAAGAGGTGAGATCATTGCGAACGATTTTGACGGGCTTCTAAACCGATATGTGAAGAGCAGACTTCTGGAGGATCAGCTAAGAGAGAACAGGGCTGAAGTCGAAGAGATTGTTAGACGGCTGGGTAAAGAAGGACTAGACTTCCCAGAAAAGCTAGACAGTCACTTAGGCTGGCTAGTCACAGATGAAGCAGAGAATGGGTATTTCTTCGGAAAAGTCTTGGGTGAGTTTGACGAAGAATACAGGTGGCTTGATAGAATCGTGGAAGCCACGAGGGATTCAGAAAAACCTTCAGCGACTTTTCTTGGAGGCTACCTGTCTTCAGTCAGATCACGTGACGAAGATCTATGGCACAGAGTACTTACCAGTTGCTATGATGATGAGATCCTCAGGAAACTCTTGCTGGAGATCATTTGGAGATCTGGGACAAGTGACAAGGCACTAGAATTAGTAATCAGTTTGCTGAAAACAGGAGAGATCCAACCGCATGAGATCGGGTTGCTCACATATGGGGCTTGGTTCCGCAACATATCCATGGACATGTTTACAAGATTTCTTGAGGAATATTACGAAATCGGAAATGGCGCGTATGCACCAGTCGTTCTGGGAATAATCGACCAGTATCTGGAGAGTCACCCAAAAACCGTGGAAAAAGCAAAGGATACTCTTCTGAAACACCTTATTCAACCCTCTATCTTTGAACGGTCAGATGCAATGACGGGATATACTTGGGACAAGGTGTCAAGGCAGATTATGGAAAGGTCGAAAGATACTATTCCGGTCTTCCTGAATTCAGTGTTGAACGCTCTGATGCGAGAGTATGGAATGGATTTCGAACCTTATTTCAACAAGAAAATCGGGTATTGCCTGAATGAGGACTCTGACAGTTCTTGGACAATTGTGAAAGATGTCCTGTTAGAAGACAGCCTTCGCTCATGGAGACTGGTGAATATCCTGAAAGGAGGATATGCCCATTTCAGGGATCAGAAGAGTTCTCTGTTGGGGATGGTTCCTGAGACTAAGGTTTGGGAATGGGTCAAAGAGAACCCAGAAAAGGCCCCCTATGTCCTTGCGAGAGCTCTTCCATTGCACGAAGATGAGCCACAGCTTCATCCTCTTGCAAGAAAGCTCCTAGTCACGTACCCACACGACGAGAAGATACAATCAGCTCTCTCAAGTAACTGGCACACCGAAGGGTGGTCTGGTCCTGAAAGTCGACATCTTGAATATAAGTTAAGCATTGCACGGAACTGGGCTCGAGATGCCAAGTCAGCTGTGTCAGGTTGGGCGAAAAAGGAAGTAGAATATTTGGAGAGGCGACTCAATGTAGCAAGAAGACGAGAGGAAGAAAGTGAAATACAATGAGTTTCGCGCTCCCTAATGTTACGGCTTTTCTTAGCGAATCAGAAGTAGGGGGGCCACTCTTTACTCCGCTATCAGTCGATGCTCCAGTTTGGTTCACTTTTCTGGGTCTGTAAGCCTCAGAGCAGAATAGGATTAAGTCAAGTCCTGATTTTCTTCAGTTGCTCCAGTTTTTCGGCTATCTCTTCCACTGCCTTGACTTGTTTCTTGCTGGGCTTCTTCTTAGCTGGTTTTATCCATAGTGCTTCCTCAATCTCTTTTCTCAGCTCTGGATCAGAAACCTCCTTCAAAGCAGAAAGCAACATCGGCTCAATAGGCGCCTCATCCTCATCTGTTATATACATCCACCTCTCCCCATGAGCATACCAATTCAACAGTACCCTTGCATAGGCTTCCAAGCCCTCAACCTTCCCCGCCGTCTTCAACCAATTCAAAACCGAAACCACAGACCCATCACCAACAACAAAACGCAAAAACATCTCAATACCGTCAGCCGGACGAAGCCTCTCACGACTGCACAACTCCCTATAGGCAAGCCAAACCAGACCATCAATCCGAACACCAATCTGCCTCTTCAAAGTTACCAAACCACGTTACAACAAACGTTACCAAAAGAGAGAAGGGTACCAAATTAAGGACTCAGAATACGCATAACTTCCCTCCCTCTCGACATATCCGACAACCTCACTCCCTATAGACTTCGCATTAACCATCTACAGCAGAACTATTAAAATTTTTCAAAGCTTTTCCCGGTCTCACAACCGAATCAGATGTAAAACCGCCAAGGAGCCATCATTCAAGGTCTTCATCAAGCGCGCCAACAGTGAAGAAATGAACAAGAGAACTCCACCAGCTCAAGGCTTCTTCCCAACAACTAGAATATAGCCAATATACTCAGCGGCAACCCTATCCCGCAGCAGAAGCCGCTTCCCCCTACTGATCTTGCCAAACCGAGATCGCATCTTCTTGCTCCTAGCAGCCAGAAGCAGCATCCTACCCAGCGTCCTGATCAGCTTCCCCCATCCCCCAAACTCATCGATCATCTTCAAGGTCAACCCTTGCCGCGTGAACTCAGAATACTCCTCAACCACAACATCGACGAGTGCAGCCGCTTCAAAAGCTCGCCGCCACTCCACAGGCGAGTTCAGCTTGAAAGGAAGCTCAGTGAGTTCCCGGAAAACCTGTTCACCTTCACGGACGCTATCAACAGCTTCAGGAGGAACCTCATCAGCCTTGTACATCTCGTTAATACCCAAATAGCCATCGGGTTCCAGTACACGAACAAACTCAGGAAAGGCACGCTGCTTGTCTAGGAATTGAGACACAAACACAGTCAACACCACATCGAAGGATTCGGGAGAGAATCCGAGATGATAGGCATCGCCGAGCTGGAACGAGACGCGATCGGTGAGGTTAAGCTCTTCGGCCTGGCGCTGGGCTTTCCGGATCATGCGTTCGGCAATGTCGATGCCGGTAATCTGGCAACCGTAGGTTTGAGCAAGGTAGCACGAGTTGCTGCCAGTTCCACAGCCCACCATCAAGACCCTACTGTTCTCCCCAACTTCACAGAGCTCGGCAAGTCGATCGATAGATGCGACACCACCTATATTGAAGAATGGCACATCCATGTAACCCATGAAGTCATAATAACCCAATTCTTCAAGTTCTTCTAGAGAGAGATCGTCTTCCGGCATGGTTCGTGCCCTATTTCTTCTATCGCATCTCCGGTCTATTATACTATGTCAGGTGCCCATGCAATACTATCAGATGGCTAGATTCATAGTCAAAGATCCGTCATGCTATCAGACCTGGGAAGAGATAGGAACTTCTGGTCTCAACGCGAGGCATTTTCCATGTACTATTCTGTACAAGAAAGCTTTAAATAAGACATGCTCATACCAAATCAGCACGCCGAAAAACAAGGAACCCAAACCATGCCCCACAAATCCGGAGAGGTCACCAGCTTGACCCTGGATAACATCGGTGTCTCTATAGTCGAAATAAGCAGACTAAAAGGCCACGAGAGGACAGACGAAGTCAGACTCAGAAACTTGAGAGACGAAATAAAGTCGGACGGAATGCTAATGAGACCCATAGTCGTCGATGAAAAAACGAACGTAATCCTCGATGGACACCATAGAATAAAAGCGCTAAGTCTCCTCGGCTGCTCAAGAATCCCAGTATGCTACGTAAACTACAACTCCGAGAGAATAGGCGTACTCTGCATGAACAAGGATCTAGAGATAACAAAATCCAAAGTCATCGAAGCCGCCCTGAAGGATGAACCGTTCCCACCAAAGAGCACATGGCATTACATAACATCCTCAAAAACACTAAACCACGTCTCCTACATCCAAAGAAGAGTAGACATACCCCTGACCGATCTCAAATAGACCTTGCACTTTTTTGGGCACGCATTTGCCAGCCAGATACATAGTCCAAGCATCAAACCCATTGAAGAGAAATTCTGAATTTCCCAGATTGCTGACAAACAAAAGCAGAAGTTGTCCTTGCTGCAATCACAACAGGACTTGGCCAGCTATATGCGCCGTTTCTTCGTGTGAATAATCTTTTATATCCGGAGGTACATTTGGGAAGAGTTCAAGCAGCCAAGCAAATGACATTCTGATTCCAGGCAGAAGGTCGGCTGAATGATTAGGAAAATCGGCTTTGACACAGAGAGATACCTAGATGTGCAGGTCAGAAAGATACTTGACCGCGTTTCGCTTTTCGACAAACTATACCTAGAATTCGGCGGCAAGCTCCGCTATGATTATCATGCTTCACGTGTGCTTCCAGGCTTCGATGTAGACACAAAAGCCCAGATGCTTCGCAGACTGGGAAACAAGATTGAAATCATACACTGCATAAGCGCCAAGGACATCGAAGGAAGAAAGATAAGACGAGACTTTGGACTGACATATGACGACCAAACACTTAAAGACATAAACGACCTTCGCGAGATGGGCATAGATGTCTCCGCTGTTGTGATAAACAGGTTCAACGACGAACTGATAGCAAAGAAATTCAAGCAGAAACTTCAGAACAGAAGAACAAACGTCTACATACATTACGAGATACCAAACTATCCCAAAGATTTGGATCTCGTAATAAGCGACAAAGGATACGGCAATCAAGAGTATGTGGATACCAAGAAAAAGATTGTGATCGTCACTGCGCCCGGACCAGGCAGCGGCAAATTCTCATTCTGCATGGCGCAAATCTATAACGATAGAAGACGAGGCGTCAAATCCGGTTTTGCGAAATTCGAGACATTCCCAGTATGGAATCTAGGCCTCAACCACCCTGTGAATATTGCCTACGAAGCAGCAACCGCGGACATAGGAGATTACAATGTCGTAGACCCATTCCACAAGAAGGCATACGGAACAGTGGCAGTCAACTACTCCAGAGATGTAGAAAACTTTGCGATAATGAAAAACATAATCGACAAGATGGTCGATAAAGCCGACCCAATGGCGAAGATCAACTCACCAACAGATATGGGCGTCAACATGGTCAAAGAAGGAATAATCAATGATGATGCAATACTTGAAGCAAGCAAGGAAGAGATCGTAAGACGCCATTTCAGATATCACAGAGAGTTTGTGGAAGGAGACACTCTCTACGATACACTCGAGAGAATGGAAAAAATCATGAAAAAAGCAGGCGTCAAGCCCGAAGACCGCTCCGTTGTCCTGCCAGCAAGAGAAGCAGCGGAAGACGCTAGAAGAAGAAAAGACGAAGGAAAAGGATACAAAGGGGTGTTCTGCGGCGCAGCAATCGAGATCTATCTGGATTCAGGTAAAGCGGTAATCGTAACAGGCAGGAATTCGCCGCTATTATATGCTGAATCTGCAGCAATTCTGAATGCAGCAAAGATACTTTCAGGATTACCCGATGAAGTCGACGTGATATCCCCCAGCGTAATCCAAAGCATCATGCAACTAAAGAGCGCAATGAAGCTAGGCAGCACATCATTGGATGTAAGAGAAATACTCAACGCACTGGCCGTAAGCGCAGTATCAGACGAGAATGCACGAAGATGCTTGGATGCCCTAGACAGGTTGAAGGGCTGTGAGATGCACACTACACATCTCATCAACCAAGGTAATGAAAACACGCTGAAACAGTTAGGCTTAAACTTGACCACCGATGCAAAACTGCCCTTTCCTGACGAGATTCCCTCATTGAACGAACTATAAATCTGCGCGCCTCAGTAGTTCTCGCACCAGACTTCGAAGTAGCTTCTCGCATGGTCGCAGACAGGGCACTTTTCAGGCGCTTCTCTGCCTTCGAAGACGTAGCCACAATTCCTGCATTTCCATTTGATAGGAGAATCCTTTTTGAAGACTTTGCCTTGTTCTACGTTTGCCAACAGCTTCCGATACCGCCGCTCATGGTAGTTCTCCACTTTAGCAACGCTACGAAAAGTCCTAGCAACATCCTTAAAGCCCTCATCTTCTGCTACCTCAGCAAAGTCAGGATAAAGCGTTCCCCACTCAAGTTTCTCCCCTTCAGCCGCCTCTCTCAAGTTCTCAGACGTTGAGCCAATAACGCCTGCAGGATATGCAGCCGCGATCTCTACCACTCCGCCTCTTAGGTGCCCATAGAAAAGCTGAGCATGCTCTTTTTCGTTGTCGGCCGTTTCTTGGAAGATTGAGGCTATTTGCTCATATCCTTCCTTCTTGGCCACGCTTGCGAAAAAGGTGTATCTGGTTCTGGCTTGAGACTCACCAGCAAATGTAGCCAAAAGGTTCTTCTCAGTTCGAGATTCCTTTAATTCCATCATACTGACCTCCTTCTACCCCTTACATTCGCCAAAAGTGCATAATAATCTACCCTAGTTAGAGCCGCAAAGAGGGAATCTAGAGAGCCGTCCATAACAACGCAGTTCATGAGAATTGAAATCAGTTATGGCAGACAGTATCTTCGATCTATTCCTCTTCGTTTCCTACGAGTTTCATAGGTTCTCCGCAGCAGATGAGAGTTCCTACTCCAGATTCCAAGACCTTTACCTTGTTGCCACATATTTCGCATAGGTAGATGTCTCCAACTTCAGTCATCCTAACACTTCCTGCTAACCTCGTCACTCTGTAACCAAAGAATCAGTGAAGGTTTATAAGGCTTTGACATCCGCTTGGCATGTTGGTCGATCAGTGCACGGATTGTTCATCTCAAATCCAATCTTCTAGTGAAAGCGCGAGTCGAAAGCTATATCTCTGCCTTTCCAAATCTATCTAAGATCTCTCCTAGTTGAGGGGCATAATGAAAACCTCGAGGCTTTACACGTCCAGCGTCATTATTCTTTCTGCGGCTTCTCTAGTTGAAAACCTTGCCTATGCTTTGCCGGTCTCCTATTTTCCAAACTACGCTCAGCTTCTGGGGGCGCCGGTCGCCTACATTGGCTTCTTCACTGCTGCTTTTACAGCTGCAAATGCAACTCTCTCACAGAAGTTCGGCAGCCTATCAGACAGGATCGGCAGGAAAAGGCTCATCCAAGCCGGGCTGCTTGCTGATGTCGTTCTGGGTACTTTGACTGGGATTATCTGGGACTGGCCTCTCTTGCTGGTGATAAGAATTCTGAATGGAGTGGCCACCGCGGCTGTTGCTTCCCCGGCCGAAGCTTCATTAGTAGATCAGGTTCCTCATGATAGAAGGGGAGAAGCCTTAGGATTCTATCTGACGATGAGCATGGTAGGATTCAACCTGGGACCGGTCTTTGGAGGTACCGTCCAATTTCTGTCCAACGATGTATTCGGAACCGGGCTTGAGTGGAGCTACAGAATCCCCTTCTTCATTGACTCCATACTAGCCTTCATCGCCTTCTTTCTGATATGGCTTGGGGTTGAGGAGACGCGGGGAAAGACATCCTTAGAAGTAATGGCGAATCAAAGAGATGATTTGAGGCTGAGCGAGAAGGTGAGGTTCTCCTTAAGGATTCTTTACATCTCCTCCTTAACAACCGGCTTCGCCGTTGGCTTCATAATCCCGATAAGCGTACTGTATTTCATTGACATCTTTGGAGCAAGCTCGCTCCAAATCGGCATCATACTATCAATATCCGGCTTCGTCGGCCTTTCCTGCAACCTCTACGCCGGGAAGATCTCTGACAGGATCGGCAGGAAGCCTGTCATAGCCCTTGGCAGCCTGCCTTCCCGA
>Ga0224501_10001387_pt1 | contig 18807 bp, 14 predicted proteins | sample SF_Oct11_sed_USG_4_FD_169105 | JGI IMG/M metagenome (GOLD analysis project Ga0224501, IMG submission 169105) | Sediment microbial communities from San Francisco Bay, California, United States - SF_Oct11_sed_USGS_8_1 | ecosystem: Environmental > Aquatic > Marine > Sediment | place: USA...
GTTTCACATCAATCTTGTCGACTGTGTCTAATTTATCTATAATAATCTATAATAAATAATATATTATAAATAATATAGTATATAATAATCTATAATAAATAAAGGCTATTGTGCATCGGGGGGGGGATTGCGAGGGGGGGGTGTTGTCTTGGAGGAAAAAGCGCCTGAACCATGACTTTAAGCTGATGATCTGATTGTTGGCTGTCATTGTAGAGGTAATAGTTTTGAGTGAACATTAAAGGTTACAAAAGCAAACATTTAGGGCTATATATGCATATGTATTGAGTTTAAATGAGGTGCTCATCAATCATACTGAAGACCAATTATTCCATACTGGGTATTCATAGGAAAGGTATGATGGTCCTGTGTTGTTATAACTCTCCTCTCTTAACCTAAAATAACAGAAAAAAAGGAAAAAGATGAGTATCACTTCGATTCATCAAATGTGATGCGGGAAAAGTTGATACAACATGGATGGGCAACTCCAGTTTTCAGCTCTGTAACCAGGTGATTTGGTTCGTTGGGATGTGGTTATCGTTGGAAAGGTCACTTGGCTGCATCTTTAACTGGAGTTTTCTAATTTCTGAACCATATGTGTATGCTAATCAAAGACACGACTCGCTTAAATGGTATATGTGTGGCATAGCATACAAGTAGATTGGTTGTGTGATTGACCGTAATGCAAACTCCAAGTTCTCTTCAAATCGATGAGTCAACCAAACAAACCCATAGAACTGATAGTAGCTCAAAAGGAACTTAATTCATCTATATTACTGTATAATTTCTACTCCAGGGTGCAGGCACTGTTTTTTCTAATCCAAGTATTCCTCTTAATTGAGGTTTTTTAAACATAAGAGTTCACTTATGGTTTTTTTAATGCGACTGCGCATTGCGACTAATTCAGGGTGTGGCGGATGCATTCTGCTGTCCGAACACTCATATTAGGATTTTCTCCTCGGACTCAAATACATTTAAAAGACACAGCACGAACTGTGTAGGAGTGAGAAGAATACATAGATTAGATTTGGTCCAAGAGACTGACGCAACAAATTTTTGGCGATGATTGCCAAATTGATAAATACCAATTTTCCCCAGGCTGACCGCATCATTTGGCCTAGATATAAACCGTCCAAATATTAATACTAATATCTATGCAAAGACTAGGTTCGTTAGTTCAAAGCACTTTCAGTCATGCATTGTATTACTTTTTTAACAGGCTTAAACGGTAGCAATGATACGCAACCAATGGAGATTTTTTGAGTCTATAAGGTGTTGATTATAATTGGTCGAATCAGATATTCATCTAGTAGTTGTCTTGTTACACCCATTATGCTTTGAGATTTCATAGCGAGCTTGTTCCTTGTTCCTGATATGCGATGGCTGCTCTATACGTATCAAATATTCAAGTAAATGTCCCCTCAAATATTCAGTGTGCATAGATTGTCGTTTGACGAATCGCTCAGTTGAACCAGTGACATGTGTCACTGGTCAAATAACGACCTGTTAAGTGTGAGCAACATGCAATTTCCAGTGAAGAAGAGATCTGTTGTTTAAAAAATCCGTTCAGTGTTTCTGGTGCTGCTAGTGCTTAGATCCTTGATATTTCTTTTCACTCCACAAATAAACAATGAAATTCAATTTGACAGTTTCATCCATAGGTCAGGACTTTATACTATTGAGATTGTTCGCTGCCAAGCAAGATAAAACATAGCGATTAACCACACAAATCAGCAATTATGATAAATTGTTGATGGAATTTTATGATGAATTTGTATGAAAGTTGTTGTTGCTATAAGATACACAAGGAATCTGTTAGAGACAAGATGTTTGGAGACAAACTGATAAAGTCTATGCAAAGGCTGCCAATAGAAAAAAGTCCTGTTTAAAAAGTCGATGTATGTCAACAACTAAAAAGGCATAACGCACGCCTCAACATTGTAAAACCCATTTAGTGTGGGGACCCTTCAAGTTATTTAAGCTAAAGTTCAATGTTTAACTCACAATCAACAGCTTCTCCAGCAGTATTTACAAAATAGTAGTTACAGCCTCCACAGTAATTTTCTTTGCATTCAGCGCTGGGATCAGCAGCGCAGGTAACACCAAGACATGGTGATGCAAAGCAGTTATGAATCCCTTCAGTGCATTCTCCATCTGGCTGAACCATGGCTCCATCCATCCATGGTAGTACCGCTGAAGTGGTAAGAAGCTGGAAGTCACAGTGAATTACGTAATGATGAAACAAGCGCACAAGCATGGTATTCTGTTAGGTAACTTGACGTAGACAGGTGAACTATCACTACTTACCTGCCAGAGCGAACACAAGAAGAATTCTCCAGCTCATGCTGCTTTTTCTCCACAGCGCTCACTAATGGAAGTGTTGTTATGATGTACCTACCTAGTCACAGCCAGATAGCATTACTATATATTTATATGTTTGTGACCTATCATTAGTAATCAGATTATAATGGTTCTACGAAGGGAGTGCTGCGCGCTAGAAATCATGAGAAAAGGCAGTATGGAAACAAGGAACAACATATGCTGGAGCCTAGACTCGCTGACGGGCACTCTCCAAAATCATTACAAAATGATCAGAAGAGCAGAATTATAATATAATGCGTGACTTCGCGGTTTGGACTGACTGGGTTTGCTGGACTCTCGGGCGAATCGGGCAAAACTTCAAAACATCTGCTTTCATCTCTAGTCGAATTTCCCGGCTTTATGACTAGCAACTAGCTATAACATAATTATAATTGACTCGTTTGACTTGCAGATCCGTATCTGGTACACAGATTTCCGAGAAAAATTCTTTTTAGATTATACTCAAATATAACCTTTAATACACCTCCTTTATAGTATTCATTATTTTATATGAGCATTTCTATATATACAGCTCTACAAACTGTCCAGTACCTGATAACAAAGTACATACATATATAGGGACCGCATTTCACGAAAATATAGTAGTTATGATACAATTCACCTGATGAGAACCAAAGTGTGTTTTTTACTGGTCAGAAGCTGCATTCAAGTACTTGAAGTAAACCAGTTCAATTAATTGTTTGCTAATACCAAACGATACATCATGTATAATATAGTATATACTATCAGTGACATATGTCACTGATACTATATAGTCCTGATCAAATTATTATAGAGGGAGGATAGCTCTCCGATCACGGACATAAACAGGAAAAGCTGAACAACGAGAAAAGATGGAACACCTGTGAAACCGGAAATGGCTAATATAAAGCCATAATTATGGTAGAAACGAGTTGTTGCACCGCATGTTCGGAGCTCACCGTACTCTGATATCCAATATCAGCAAAGCACAAGGGTATATACTCATTTTTTAAAGCGAAAATGTCCCATCTCCTAACTATAAATCTGCAGTAAATAAAATGTTGAAACTGAAAATGGCATGAATGGTTGTTGCGTGTGTTGAGTTAGTCTTCGTAATCGTAGTTAGTTACACTTACACTTACAGTTACAGTTGAGTTGAGTTAGACTTAGAGTTACACTTACTCTTGTCTTAGTCAGTGACTTACGTTACTGTTAGTTATAAAAATAACTAACTTAGTAACGTAAGTTAGTTCTTACAGTTACAGTCTATTCAGCAGTCAGCATTCAGAGTCAGAATAGTCAATTCAATAGATACCCGAAGATGAAATATTCTAATGGTTGTTTGGCGGTATACTATATAGTATATAATAATGTATATACTAATATTATATATAGTAAATAGTTGTTGGAATGCTGAATAGTGAATGAATGAATCATTGAATGCACCGATAAGTTCATAATACGATAATTAATAGTTTCCATTTACGGTGATTTACTAGGTTATTTAGTTAGTACATACCTGCTAAGTTAACTTGTTAGTAACTACACTAGTACTAGTGACAGAGTGAAGTGAGTGACTGAGTCGAAGTGCTCACAGTCATAGATTTGTATTTTGTCACCCCGTCAATAATCCACAGGTTGGCTGAGCAAGTCAGTGTCAGAGTCCTACCTACGTCAGGTGTAATTTATTTTTATCAGCATCATGCCTAATGCTGGTAAACTAAATATAGCTGCATGACCACCTGTATAGTGTATTAGTATTACTCTATATTTGTTGAAATGTATGCATTGATTTGATCACCCAGCGACATAAACCCCACTGGATCATCCATTGCGACCATAATTCATTCTACTAGTGCCACATCATGTGAAGATTTTATTACCTGAGATTTTTCCTGAAGGAGGGTCCTGCAGTGCATACAAAGCGAATTGCAGTTATAGCTGGACTGGATTCAGCTACATTTTGTATACCCTATTTTTAATGCTCATGAAAGCTGGTCTGTTGCAGGCTCTTCTACCGTAGGTTTGCAGGGCTAGTTTGCAGGGGCTACATAATAATGAGCTAAGAAAAATGATCAGGCCATATGTTTTTATATTTACAGTACGGATAAGCAGTTTAATAAATGGGGAGCGTATTGTCATCAGTCTCCGACAGGCATCACAGCTGGCACGTATCCGCGGCGGTGGCCAATTCGACAGAAGAGAGACCTTGCCAGTTCTGCCAAGAGATTCAAGCACAAGGGAAAGACTCAAAGCCTCCAGTGCTAACAGCAAAAGGAAAATGGGTACTTGGAATCAGTGTGGGATCAGCGCTGACAATGTATGGACTGCTGCTGCCATTCGTTATGCCTGGATTCCGCAAGATTTGTCTTCCCTTTATTCCAGCAACCAATCAGCAAATACGTAATATTATCAGGGTATTAAAAGGCCGGTCAGGTAACTGTATAGACTTGGGTAGTGGGGACGGACGAATAGTGTTGGAGCTTGCTAAATATAACCGGCACAGATCGGAAAGGAACAGTTTCTCGCGAATAGATGGTGTAGAACTAAACAGATGGTTAGTCTGGTGGTCAAAGATGAAAGCATTTAGGGAAAAAAGTCCCAGGTCCGAGGCGAGATTTTTTAAGGGTGATATCATGAGAACGGACTTAAGTCGCTATGATAACATTATAGTGTTTGGAGTTGAGAGTCTCATGGAACAGTTAGAGGTAAAAATGGGTAATGAGCTTGTACCAAATGCTATTGTGGTCGCTTGTCGCTTTCCATTTCCTAACTGGCAGCCCTTATTAGTTGAAGGTACGGGTATTGACAAGGTTTGGGTCTATACGGTCGAATCGATCAAAGAACCTTTAGAAAGATAGGAGAACAATGTTTTACAATTGTAATTTGTAAGCTATTACAAAATATACAATGTGATCACTAGTGATGCTGTCTGCTTTAGACGAAAAGGAAAATTCAGAAGGAAAAGTCGCCAAAGGAATTTATTGTCCTTCTGCTGGACCCATAATTAGCATCACTTGTGCCCGAGGCAGCAAGCATGCACAAAATGTAACAAGAAATTTGCCATTTGATGGCTGTTTTTTATAAGGAATGATTCTGGCCTAAACCATGAAGTAGATAGCCGATTCATGGCTGCCAATCATCACTACATGAAGCAGATGCAAAAAATGAATTGGAATTTCGGTATTATATACAAACTTCAGGTTTTTGAAAAAAATAATGTTTCAGCATAGAAAATAGCACTGCAAACTGCACCTAATGGTTCGAACATTATAACATTAGTACTGGGAAAAGCAGCTGAAAGCGCTGGCAGTTTCAGCTCTAGGAAACCTTGTTATTTACAGATGGTTAGTTGATGCTTGGCCCATAAGTGTATCCCAATTTATACCACTTCCGTGCTCCGGTGTTTTAAAATCAGATTCCTCCATGTCAAATATTTTGAGGACATCCTGGGGTTTCGGTGTCAGTACGGGGTCACCCGAGAAGTGAGCATTGAGGGTGAGCGTGGAGTCATCGCAGAGGTTGTTTTGCTGTTCTTGCAGCTGCATAACATTAGACAGCCAGTCAAGATTAGATTGTTCCATGTCTTGTTGACTGTCTGGTATATTGTCCAGGTAAGTAGACTGAGAAGGATCCGAGTCCATCCAGTCCATATTTACCAGAGGAGACAATGGTTGGTGAAGGTGAAGGTCAGCCCGAGCTACCGAATCATCTCCAGGATTCCCGTTGATTTGATTGGGGAATGCTGACAGAGCTTCTTCAGTCATTGTTAATGAGTTCCTGATTGGCGGAGGTGACATCATAACTTGAGGATCCATTTCTGTAACAAATTAGGGGTGTACCAACGAGTATTGGATGAACCTGTGTGCCATCCTTTTTCATATGAATGACTACAGACATCAGATTAACAAGGACATAAAATCTTCCACTGCTGCTCACCAGGGTTGGAAAAGCTCCTTTTTTTGTATCAAATAATTCAATGTATTGATACACTGGTTCTCTGTGTATCAGTTACAAATACCTGATACTCTCAGAAAAAGAAACGAATTAGTTCCTGATACAAAATACTCCTGCAGGGGATGTGGCATGAACACGCCAGACTTACCAACTAAAGAAAACAAACCAACGTTCATACCGACTACTAGTACCATACTTAGCTACTAACTAATACTAGTACCCAGCTGTTTTAGTTGGGTATTAACAAACTTCATAACCATTGAATGTAGGTGAGCCGGTTATTGAGATAATGAGAGTATTGAACGTGTTTTGATTGTAATTGATACTGATTTCGATACTGAATCTTCATGAGTTAATTGTTACCATTTCCATTCCACAAAACGGAACGAGTCACGGTAACGGGTCTTGTCCGAATTGTATTTGATATTTCCAACCCTGCTGCTTACCACCCGGTTGATGATAAATTTGTCAATTCGGTCAGTCTGCGCAATGATTTGAAATGAACAATGAACTTTGCAGAAAGTTGGTCTGTACTAATAACTCGACTCGAAATAACTCAGGAGTTAGTTACCTCTCATGGATTTGTTGCATCGGTTTTTTAAAGGCCAGACAGATATTACCTATTTAATTGTACCACAAAAACTTCGGACAATGTCTTTTGTTCCTATAATGATCACAACAATGTGATGGCTGAGTATCAAGACAAGCTTGGGCCATGAATGTATTGGGCAATGAATTGCAGGAATTGATACATTAGCTACATATGGCGATGTTACTTTGAAGGGTAATGACCGGAGTGTTGTATTTTTTACCTCCTGTTCTAATGAGGACTTCCAGAACATCGTCCACGTCTATGCTGTCTTGGTCATCAGTTTCAACAGGAGCCTATGAAGAAGAGACACCCATTCTACAGTTTGACTTGGACATCAATGAACAATAAACTGTGCCAGTGACTGAAGATTGTCAGTATTTTGGTATATTTGAAGGGTAGCATTCCATCTGTTTAGCGAGTGGCTCCTGGACATTGGATGTATGTCCATCTGACTACATCCTAAATAATCTCTGTCTATCTAAAGCGGTGGAACGTTGATATGAGCAGAGCACTTACCACACCAGCGACAGGACTATGATCAGGCGTATTACTGTACAGTGGAATCGATGGTGAAGTTTCTTGACTCTCGGACACGTTCAGAATCACAGGGGACAGCCTATAAAAAAAGATGGGAATTGCATGGGCATTGGAAAAAATAAACTCGGTGAGTAGGTTGCTGAGAGGATATTGTTCATTTAACATGACACTGCAAATTAAGATCTGATCGGCTGCGCATACTTAGGAGGGAAGGGGTATCCCGAATCAGCATGAATTGTTGCACTGGGACACGAATACGAGTGCGTTACATCACCGATGTGCATTGACTAATTGAGGTTGACAGTATTGGCGAAGGGCATTGTTAACTCACTGTGGCTGACTATCTGATTTTGTGGCTGGAATCATTTGTTGCACAATGCCATTTCCTGTGTGGAGTACCACCTTGAACGCAGTCATTTTGCCATCAGGTGTGGCCAGGTAGACCTGCTTATCGGTAATGTCCACTGGCGTCTGCTGGTTTAAATGATCAGGCCGCTCAGGTTCTGGGACGGGCTGTGCCGGGGCGGACTGTGCTGGTGGAGATTGCAGAACGAATGGCTGCTGCACCAGCTGTAGCTGTTGCTGTGACTGCATCAATGCTCGCTGCAAATGAATAAATAGAGTCAAACTCCATACACCAAACATTAGAGAAGCCGCGGCTTAGTGGTTAGAACACACGACTTGCATACAGTGAGTCATGGGTTCAAACCCCAGACGAGTCAATGGTGGTGACAGAAAGGGACAGCCTTAATATCTAAGCTCCAACAAACTCTTCGTAACTATGGAGAAAACACAACATCTCCGTGCAGAGAATAATATTGTGGAGTATATATAGAAGCTATTAGAGAAGCCGGATCTGAGAAGACTAAAATACACAAGGGAGATTAACCATGGTATATGAGGCTGGCGAAGAGGGTTACCGGTATAATTAACATTCCCGGTGATTAATACAGAATTGCTGGTTGAGTGATTGGGTAAACAAGGCAATACCTGAAGCTCCTCAATTGTTCTTTGCTGCTCCCTCACTATATCCACAGTGGCCTGGGTCTGACGAGCCTGTTGACTACAAGAACACAAGCAAATTGGTGTAACGTTTTTGCTTCACCATGATATTCTAGAGCCCAAATGATTATATAAATGAACATTAATTTCAACGGCCGCGTTTGTATAACTTCAAATAGCAAATGTACATTGGAGGTTAGGTGCATTCGTTTGCTCACAACCGAAATTTTGGGTTAAGTTTCGGTCGCGAGTACGCGAACACTCGGCCGCGATGAGGAAACGCTGTTGAGTTCAGGATGGACTTTGATCGAATCAGAGTTGTCCTCCCCTAACTTTAACTCATCGGTTGGAACCGAATGATCGTTCGCGATTCGTTCTCAACGTAGTAATCAAGCCTCTTTGCGGTAACCTTGACATTCGCCTAAACTACTAGGCTAACGCCTACTTTCGGTCGCGGAATTCTGTTCGCAGATCGCGACCGAAAGTGTAAGATGCTTATTTGGATCGCGCTTTTCGGTCGCGCTCTTGCACGATTCAGCAGATTTCGCGACCGAAATCCATTTCGGTCACGAAAATCCCAAGCACGCGAATGCACCTAATAATTCGCCGTGCTAAAATCGATTCAGTATATAAATAGAAAGAGCGACTACTACCCAGATATCCGGATAGTCAGAACGATGATCCCCAGACACAAGCTGGTGGAATAAAACAGGTGCAGCTAGCAATCTGCTTTTGCGCCCCTAAAGGTTGCTTAACAGGAACGCGATTAGAAATGTTCATACCTTGTAAAGAACTAAATAAACTGTCTAGAAACGCGTATGACCTGTACAAGCATTTGAACTATATGTTTCGCGATCGATTGCAGGTCAATTGAAGCTTACCCATTATCCTCAGTCTCCATGTTTTTATAGACTGAGGGTGGCGGTGACAGGATGGAAGCGACACTAGGTGGCGGCGACCGCATACTCTCATCCAGAGGAGACTGAGGTGGACTAGTGGTCCTGGAAATCACACTGTGAGGAGTCGTCAGCGAGGTGTCGTCACTACTTTGGCTCTGTACACTTGGCATGTTGGAATAGAATCCGACTTCAGATCGTAACGATGCAAAGTTCCCTGCAATGAAAAAGCTGAAGTTAACACAACATTAACATTCTCAAAACTCATTCGCAACGGCACTAAGATCTCTTGACGTGATTAGTTTTGGGCTATAGAGGTTCAACAGTAGACAAATTTACTAATCAAGGAAAGCCATTAGTCTGAAAGGGGCATAGACCCGCTTTTTCTCACTAGCCCCTCTATAATAATAACACCCAACTGTATAATATGCTGCCATCTATAAATCAATTAGAAACTGGCCTGCTGAGGTATTACTCATTGTTGGCAGATGATTCTGACCTCTCTACAATGGCTAGTTAATGAGATACATGGAACAAGACTGTGTATACAGGATGGAACAGCTTCGCGAGATTAATAGCGTGTCAGGAAAATTAGCCCCAGAGCTAGTGTGCATGTAGTAGGCCTACAGCCACACAGTATCTGTTAGTTACATATATAAATCGAATGCCTCGAGCTCAATACTTACCGGTGTCATTTGCGTTAGAGGTCAAGTAGTTTCTCAGTCTTTCAATGAGTTGAGGCTTTGATCCCGAGATAGGTAGACTTCTGTTTTTTAGCTCCGTTCTCAAAGTGGTAACCTTCATGTCCTCTAGGTTAGTGACAGATCTGGTGGTGGACAGCGGCGTATGGCTAGGTGGAGGCGACTTCATATTTCCCATCACTGATGGTGGACTCTTCATGGGCATGGCCAATGGGGGCGATCGAATCTCCGATTCAGATCCGGCCGGTATTGGCACAAAGACAGCCGGCTGACTGCGCGGATTCTGTACCTCCAACTGACACTGCAGGTATAGCTGCTGCTGCTGCACACTAACCTGGTATGGTGTCAGCCCGTCCAGCTTCGGAACTGGACTGTTGGTAGTGACAAACGAGCTGCCAGATGCGGAATAAGAGTTCTTGCTGGAATTATTAGGAGCTGTATTAGGCCCTTTGTATTCATGGAATTTGATGACCCGCTGCTTGTTCGTCTGAGTCTTGTTCCTGTTCTGTTGTTTCTTGTTACGATAGGCAGGGCGCGTGAGCAAGGCGCCGAAGCTGCTCGTTCGTTGGGCGGGCTGAGACGTTAGTATGTTAGTGGAAGCTAGCTGCTGACTTACAGTCACTGTCTGCATTGTATTCTGCATAGCCGGAGCCTGCTGGCTCGTTACAGGTATCGTTTTGCCACCAATGGTAATGTGGTGAATGTTATTATTGAGTAAAGGAGCAATGTCTGGTGGGCTCGGTATACGCGCCACGTTAAATCCAGTCGAGCCGGTGCTGCTCGAGTTACTTTCATTGTCACAATCAAGAGGCTCCGGTGAAGATGAGGCGGATTTTGGACTTTCAATAACGTATGGCAACTTGGGTATGTGCGTGCCAACTCCCTCCTCAGTCTTGGGGTATTCAATCTTTCCCTCTACAATCGGCAAATGGGTATTGAATAACAAGCCCAATCACTGGAAAGACATACACATGCACTGGTGAACATCAATCATTAACGCATAGGATGGAGTGCACTGCTGAAAATGCCAGACATCAGAAAACAACAGGAACTACGATGGTATTTATAAAACGGTTTCTCCATCTACGGAAAATCGGCTCGGTAATGCGTGTGTTGCCATTTGGCAAATACCGTAGCCAACCGAGAGCCACTTGCGGGTATAGGTCAATGCACAATCGGAGAACTGTAATGGTCATGCATAGCAATACTATTTGATTATTTATGCTAAGTCTAGTGTGCCTCGGAGATCATTGTCAATAGCGACTGTGTGTATAGAGAGGTCCAAAACACGGTATTACCAAGTCAAGGACACGCCGCCCACCCAAATTCCCCTCGCTGATATAACCCCCAGGATCACTAACAAGAGTGACTTACCCTGGATGGCATTTTTGATGGGATCGTCTGCTTCCAGAATGTGCTGCTCTACAAGCTCCAGAGGTCCCGGCCTGTGAGCGATCTTTTCATTGAGTTCGTCCGTCAGTCGTGCCTTCTTAAGCTGCCGCTGCCGGCTGACGAGGGAAGGATCCACATGCGAATCTACAAAAATAAACCATCTGGCCTTGTAAAGATTGTTACACAGACGGGCAAAAGATACGGTAAACAGGTTTGGGAGAGGGATTATTTTAATAAGCCGCGTAATTAATACTTCGGGAGCTTAACAGGATACTTTACGATGGTAGGGTGCGCGGTATCAGTAGGCACATCTCTCAGACTAGCCGGCATTATAGTAGGCAATCTATTCACCGGTTCCGTAGCTCGGATTACAGATGATCGTGTTTGCCAAAGCTCGTATCATTGAAAGATTCCAGCTCAGGGCTTGATTGGCAGCAAAAAGGCAGTCTGCTTGTAAGCTTTTATGTAAAATACAACTGCGCAAATACACATAACTGTCAGTATACCGGGCGCTTCGCTCATTAATGTGCACAAGAGTAAATACATTGGGGCACAAAGCACGCGATCTGATTCAGGGAATCACGCATAATTGGGTGACTGGAAGGGATCATGTAGCTACAGATTCCCTGACTTGTTGGTGACATAACTACGGGCTGAGTAGTTACCAGATCTCAGCTTGAAAAGCCAGATGAAACATCGCTCAAGCAGCATTTGAGCAAATCAATGTATCTACTGACCATCGAGTATATGATGCTGTACGAGGAACTGCCTATCCGGTCTCATCTGTATCTTCTTATTCAACAAGTCTGTCGTCTGAAAAATCACAGAGAAAATCAAATCATTCGTAGACTAAGGGTAAAACCTGTTGGATTCCCATTACGGTTCAAAAAGTCAGTCATCAACACACTATAAACAGTGCGTGGGGAAATGAAAGACAATCCTGAGAAGGTCTGGCTCAATCACCAGGCACAAGAGCCACTAATCGGCAAGCAAGAGTTGTATTCAGTGGTATGAGTTTTGCAACAATTCTAAGTTTATAATACCTAACACACCTACTGTATTGCGATATACATCTGGTGGCTGTTTCGCGCTCGTTACCCAATGGTATATCATAGATTAGTAGGCATTTCGTTAATAGCCGTATATTGTGTAAGTACAGGAGATAGTGTGTAGGCACCGGCCGGCATGCACCGATGAAGGTCATCATGGTGCGCGAGGAATCGCCGGCGAACCAAGTCCATTACGAAATGAGAGGGGCCATTTTAGCTAAGGCAAACTTACTTGGGCTCTCTGCAAATGCAACATCTGTTCAGCATATGCAGCGGGTGCATTCAGAGCTACAATTCAAAGAAAAACAAAATGATTTTGTGTTCCTTTACATTTCAGTGAGAAGTCAGAAGGCAGTCAATGGACAGCGATTTGACAATTGAAATAAGCGTTCAACGATAAGCCGCAGCGGAGCACTTCCAGTTCCACAACGGATGAAGTCATCACCGTCCATTAGTGATTTGGCTAAACAGAAATCTTGCATCCTGTGGAGTAACCCGGTAATTGAGGTGCGAGAGGATCGTTGCTAACAATCTCCACTACAACGGACAGAACATTATGACATCAATCTGATAGCCAGAGTGGGACCGAGCCGCTACGACCTCTGTTTTACTCACATGGTAAGATACCCTGGTCCACCAGCTCATTCATGGACCGTCGTAACATCAGCTTCCGCTTCAGAGCTGAAGAAGTACAGAGAACGATTATATTGTGATACAGTGAATAATCTTTAAACTATTTGGAAATTAATTGGCCTAGGATTCCTAATTATTTCTCAGTCATCATTAGTAGGTCTGATTTGCTTTGTGTCAGCCAACGGCCAGAAAGCAATGAATGAGAGAAAATACTGCAGCGCGGATCAGCTGACCTTTGTTTTGATTTATTCATTGCTGTCTCAAGCATGTGTTGTGGGTCACACATAGATGTTGTGATGCCAAAAGTGTATTAAAAATTTTGACAATAAACTGTACAAACACCCCAATTAGAAGAAACAAAGCTACAAGGATAACAAGAATTTCAGTACCAGGAAGCGATTCAACTTGATTAGTTACGATTGTGTGTGTTGGTTCAACAGAACGAAGATTGCGCATTTGTGGTGCAAAAGTCGGCCTCAAGCTTTGACCACTTTCAAGTCTAACGGAATCCTTGATAACCGATTTGAAATCAGCTCTAAAGGAGGTAATAAAACATAACTTTCAAGTTAGGAAGAAGGGTGGAACTTACACTCGCGGTTGGCATCCATGGTTGATGCGAGAGATAGTTGGTCCATCTGGTACTGGGGCGGGCTGTTAGGCTTATCCGAGCTGCCCGAAGCCATTCTTTCCTGTTCCCTACACTCGCGGCAGTAGATGCGATGAATATATTGTCCTAGGACTTCCTTATTATTGTCAAGGTCGTTCAATGGCGATGCCACTCCATAAGGAGATGGCGGTGAATCTGGCCACGAGTCAGCCAATCTTTTCCTTCGTCGGCGGCGATCTGCAGGAACAAACCGAGACAGTTTAGTAATCTGCGCCGTCAGCACTCGAGTCTCCATTACTGCTGCTTCCGCCCGACAGCCGTGACTCAGCGAGAGAAGTCAACAGCCAGCCATTAGCCCGTCAGTCAGTGCTGGTTGCTAGGTTCTCACTAACTCACTTAACGTTTTACCGCTATTCTACCTATGCCGACTTTTGCCTTGAGATTGAGGCAATAGGTCAAGATAGTAATTACTAATTAGTCGGGCCTACATTTTACACAACAATAATCATCGTATCCCATGCAAGCAATGCGCCAACCGAATAAACATTCCCCCACAACACACTGGCCTAATGAAATGGCCCCAAAATGTTAATCTATGACACTCGCTGCTAGATCAATGTCGCCAGAACATTTCCTATGATGCACACACGCGAGCTATGGAATTGCTGGCATGTGAGCTGTAAGACATCTAGTTTCACTCAGAAGCAACCTGCAACATCTCATTACTAACATTCACAAACGCAATAAATAAAGGCTTTATAGAAGTGCCTAGAACTACTAACCTTGCAAACCTATAAATTACTTAGTGAAAAAGAGAACTTACACTTTGCAGTTTCGTCTGACCAAGGCGATGCAAAAGGTTGTGGGTAGCATTTCAGCATCATGTAAAGAGCAAACCACACACTCGGCCCTACTGCCGGTCGCGAACGGATCTAGGATCGGATTAACTACAGCAGCTTCTTGCCACCCAGAGTAAAGCAATAGATCTGCTGCGCAAACATGATTACTTCCTCAGGGCCGAGTTTTTTTTAGACACTTGTCCATTGACCCTATGATATTGACTAACCAACTTTGACCTAACACGATGTTTAAACATCTAGTCATCGGACCCCAACGTAAATATGTTTCTAGTACTGAAGCCATTAACAGAGTGAGAGATTAGCCTGACAGAAAGCGGTGTTATGCCATTACAGAGTTCCTAAAAGTGGTATCTGGGGCTTCAGAGTTATGCTCTCCTAGGGAAGCCTCCAGTTCCACAACATCATGGCGGATTAAACGGATTTCTCGCACCGTTATTTCCGGTTTTACGTTTCTTGACAAATGACAGCCTTTCTGTGTTAGTTAGTTATTTCCAATGTATATCTGTTACCAATACTGGCATTTAAAACTCATGAAGATACGCAGTAAAACATCATAAACAATGACGTCTCTCTTTGTTTCTGTGATTAAGCTGAACTATAATTTATAAATTGAAGCCTGATTAGATGATCAGTGTATCAGGTGACCAACATATGCCCAATTCAGGGCGCACCTTGGAATACTTCCTAATTTCTACCATAGTGGCTAAATGAAGCTACTGGGAGAGTGGAACTGCGAGGACAATACTACTCTGACTACAGGTCTATTAACGCCCAGCTATCTGTGTGGGGAGTTAACTTACAATCTAATCAACTTCATTACTATGATTTCATATCTCATTGTACGGATGAGCGCAGATCAAATAAAGATTCGTATCATCTATACTCACCTAAGTGCTTTATCTGTCTCCCAGTCTGTCAGTTAGGGTCTCTGCGATGAAGTCCGACTAATCGCTACAAAACCCCTCAGGGGGTGAGACCATCTGCAGCCACAGAGACGTCTGAATATTCCAGCTCAAATTAACGCCATCAACCTGTACATCAGTAGAGGAATGCATGACATACCGTCTACCGGGATTTGTTAATGATGTGGAGGTTGGAGAATAGGAGGGCTGCCAGTGTTGACCGGCAGCAATGTGGTAATGATCATGCTATTAACTTCCTACACACAGCATTAAAATTACGCACGCCAGAATCATTGTTGGAGGGCCAGACTCTCTCATGGGGTATCCTCATTGGGCCGGGGGTTGCAAACCGGTACATCACTAGCAAATGCACAGGAGCTTCACCAGGAAATTTACTAGTCAAGCTGCAACTTTCAACGGGCATCGTCGCTAAAGACCCGAGGGTATTGACACTCTGGCAGTGTTCGGTCAAGGTTTATCAGATAGATATCTCTTTTTCGGTGTTTTTATACGATATTGAACCAATGCATAAATTCATGAACCCTAATCTCTGAGCACTACTTCCAAGGCACACTTACTGTTGCACTGAACAGGGCAATAAATACAAAGGCAAGATGAGATGAGGGACCTGTGTATTGACAATTGGAATATACCACCTAATGTTCACAATAACTTAAGTTAGAAAAGTGTGAGGATGGCACAGACTTTGTTTTTAGTCTGGGCATGACACACAGTCATAGCTAATTAATCATGCCAATGAATTGATGAGTGAGTCAGGTCAGTTTTTCAGTCACAGAGCCAATCATCACCAGAATTACCTCTACGGCTACAGTCTACCAAAATCCAACCTCATGGTTCAATCCTGTCTGATTTTTGTGCTATATATAATATAGTGAAGTAACTAAGCAAGGTTCATTTCACGCTGGACCTATTATTGGTTTTAATAAATAAATCATTAAATGTGTTGACTGTTGTGTTGTGTAATTGCAGCTACTAGCTAGATTCGCCTCCTTTATCTAGCTCAGCTGGCATATATATATGATATATGTTATTATGTAGCTTAGTTAGTCCATTGTGGTTGGTCTTAGTACAATACCAGACAAAATTAAACATCGACTATGCGTTAGGGTGCTAGTATTCAACACGACAATACCACTGACAAAGCAGCGCACCGAACAAAACACAGATTGAGTCATTGGCAGAACTGTTCAGAAACACTCAGAGTCAGAGCCAGATACTGAGTAACTGACTGAGATAGTCAGATGACATACTCAGCCGAACTTCATTGGTGAGTGAATGTGAGTGGATGGCATAGGGTCTGTACTTACAGCGTAGATCATTAGGTGGATGAGGAATGTGGTGCCAGTTCGTCTTTAAGAGACAGTATTTGGCTTGTCGAGTTTTGGAGATATAAAAGTACAGCAGGAGTTTTCTCTATCTTCTAGTTCCTGAAATTTAGAAAAATGGGAAATCCTAAACAGGAAGTTAACCTCGATTCCGATCAAAGACCTCATTCGTATAGGAACGTAGCCGCTTCGTTTACTTTTCCATATTACCCTAGCGGATGCGAAGAGGGCAATGAAAAGTGCATATCGCGGTTACTGTATTGTGTAGACTTCAGGTGGACAGTATTGCTGGTCGGGTATGTCTTCGCCAGCGACGCAAGGTTGATCAGATGGTAAATAGCCCGTTAACTAGTGAGTATATTCATTTGTGCTGTATCACCGACAGTATCGCCCACATGAACTTTTATCGTACCATGAAATATCCTGTTAGTGTTATGCCGCTGAGTGACCGAGTTACCCAGTCTCACAGTCGGTGACGGGTGAGTGACTCACTTAGTAGGGACTTAGTAACTAATCAATCATCATCGACTCGGTATGTTTAACTCACTGGTAGAGACACATGTAGTGATGTACAAGTTAGTTAATAACACGGATAACTTATCGTACTCGTACTCGTAGTTAAGCTGGCACTTACGGTACTGACTTACAGTTACAAGTTACTGAGGTGCTGTCTGATTCTTTACTGCCTTCGATTTTAGCTTCTGATACTGACGATAACGGTACTAGCCAATACAAGTAATAGAAGTAGTTGGAGTTAGACTAGTACTAGCAATATCATGAGCCTGAGTCCTACTTGAATGAGTGCTATTGCAAACAGTTTGTTTCTCTCTCTACTCTTTGGTGATCAAGTGATTTTAGTGCACCACAATAAACGCACCGATCATTGTGTATTGTAGTTCTAAAGTTGACCATGTAGAAATAGCTTGCTGAGCTATAAGAACTGTCACTGTATAAAAATGGTAAGTAGCAATATTCTAAATCTGGTATTAATTTTTATTAAAATTTCTTGACCATGGTATGATTTTTGTATAAGGATGGCTAGGGGAGTTTTCCCTGCCTGGCACTGTTGTACATGTGAAATACATGCTACACTCCAAGTTGATAAAAAATACATTTCATTGGAATGTGATGGTGAACTCTATCTGTGTGGTTAACTTAAGTCTCATGAGTTACTGCAATGAATGAATGAACTGTATGCGCTATTCGAATTCATTTCTTTAAAGCGCTGTGTAATTTTTCCAGGCAAGCAATAATCCTGCTTCAGGTGAACCAAGACGGAAGACGTCGCCAGCAGATTTCATCTTTGGGAAGATTCTTGGAGAAGGCTCATTCTCCACTGTGTTTTTAGCTAAAGAGATCGCCACCAACAAAGAGTATGCAGGTAAGAATGCTGCTGCAGGCACTATTTTTCAACCCTGCTTTACATTCCTCTGATTCAAAAGGTTTTTTAAATAATGTTTTAGTTGAATCGTCACAGCTTGTGCTGTTACAGAATCTTTGGTTTCACATTTTGTAGTGAAAGTCTTGGAGAAGCAGCACATGATACGCGAGAAGAAGACGGAGTATGTTATGAGAGAAAAGGAAATAATGGGTATTCTCGTTCGGAACGATCATCCATTTTTTGTGAAGCTTTTTGCCACCTTCCAAGACAGAACAAGACTCTGTATCCTTTCAATTATGTCCAGTGGAGAGAGCTCGTGAGCAGGTTTAGCCTACCACCACTATGACCTCTGGGCATGGTTCATTCACACATCATTCACATTGAAGCATGTCATTGGCTGACCGATGATTTTGAGTGTAAGATATTCTGCTGCGCAGAAAGAAATAAATACAGATTGATTGAAATGGTGGAAGTGTAAACAGGAGCCTAATGCCTTGTTCGAGGCTAGTGTGGTTACTGCCCGATTAAAAAATGGCCCCCACGTCACAACCGCCGTCACGCAAACTACCACAGCGGGCCGACCATGTTGGTATAACACTTTGTTGTAATCTG
>Ga0224501_10001388_pt1 | contig 18802 bp, 6 predicted proteins | sample SF_Oct11_sed_USG_4_FD_169105 | JGI IMG/M metagenome (GOLD analysis project Ga0224501, IMG submission 169105) | Sediment microbial communities from San Francisco Bay, California, United States - SF_Oct11_sed_USGS_8_1 | ecosystem: Environmental > Aquatic > Marine > Sediment | place: USA...
AAGACTTCGTCACCACCAAGAGCACGTATACCGGCCCGGCGGCGGGATCGGACCTCAACGCGGCGGACATCCAATTTTACGTCGAAGGCACGGGAATCGCAACGCATCACATCAACATGGGGCAGCTCAACATCCTGTTCGCGCATTTGTACGCGCCGAACGGCACCTTGTGGACGGGCGACAGCTCGCAGCTTCACGGCCGCCTCATCGCGAAAGACGTGGGCGTCGCCAAGCTCAGCCAGGTGAGCCTGGAAGTGGGGGGAGCCGCCAACATCGTCGCCGCGCCCATTATCCTGCCGGCAGGCGGAACGTACAACGGATCGGTGGAAGTGAGCATGCTCACCATCACCTCCGGTGCGACCATCCATTACACGACCGACGGGACGACACCGACCGCGGCATCTGCCGTGTACACAGCGCCGTTCACGTTGACGGCCAGCGCCACGGTGAAAGCGATTGCCGTGCGGGCGGGATATACCGACAGCGGGGTCACCAGTGCGGAGTACACCATCGGCGGTCTCAACACCGCGCCGGTGGCGGCGTTCACAGCGACCCCGACTTCGGGTCCGGTACCGCTGACCGTGGCGTTCGATGCGTCGACCTCGACCGATGCCGAAAACAACATCACCAGCTACGCCTGGAACTTTGGAGACGGATCGGTGGGCGTGGATGTGACGCCCTCGCATGTTTACACCACGCCCGGAACGTTCACGGCGACGTTGACCGTAACAGATGAATTCGGCGCGTCCAGCACCGCCACCCAAACCATCACCGTCACCAACACCGCACCCGTGGCGGTATTCACCGCCACGTCGACGGCGGGCTCGGTGCCGTTGACCGTGGCATTCGATGCGTCGACCTCGACCGATGCCGAAAACAACATCACCACCTACGCCTGGGAATTCGGCGACGGCGCAACCGGGACAGGCGTCACCGCTTCGCATGACTACACCACCCCCGGCACCTTCACCGCGACACTCACCGTGACCGACGCAGGTGGCCTGTCCAGCACGGCCACCATAGCCATCTCCGTGACCAACACAGCTCCCACTGCCGCAATTACTGTTAGTGCCAGCACAGGTGTCGTGCCCTTCAAGGTATTTTTAAATGGAGAAACCTCAACTGACGCGGAAAACAATATCACAACTTACAATTGGGATTTTGGGGACGGTGCCACCGGCGTTGGACAGGGAATCCTGCATGAATATGCCAGCATAGGTGTATTCACCGTTACGCTGACGGTGACAGATTCAGGTGGTCTTTCAAGTACGGCCACCACCACGATTGAAGCCGTTTCCAATTTACCACCTACGCTCCAAATCAATACACCGGAAGACAATTCCTTTTTGATTCAAAATCGACCCGAAATCGGCTTTTCCTATAACGATGAAAAGGGTGTGGATACCTCCAGCCTTAATGTCACAGCCAATGGCGCAGCCTTACCAGTGACCTGTCAGCTCAATACCACTTTTGCCTCTTGTACACCAGCGGCGGACTTGCCGGAAGGCGATGTGACTCTTGCGGCGACTATCAGCGATTTTGAAGGGGCTACGGCCACCGCTTCCACATCGTTCTTCGTGGACAGCATTCCGGTTGAGGTGGCCATTTTCACCCCAGTCACCGGATCCATAACCAATCAGGATCAGGTCACAGTGACCGGAGCGGTGAGCGACAACGTAGTCTCTTTGGAAATCAATGGAGTGCCTGCCGTTTTGAGCGGTTCCGGTGGGTTCACCAGTTCCACCGTCACCCAATTGAATTCCGGCGGGGACCAGCCGGGGAACCGGGTCAGCGAGCAGGCCAAAAACAACAAAGGCAAACCGGTTTCCAAAGGCAAACCCACAGACCTGAGCGGAGGCAACCTGACGGCGGCGCAAACCACAACTGATTTTACCGCCGTCGTAAACCTCCGTGAAGGCAAGAATATGATCGTCGCCACCGCCCGCAACATCAATGGCAAGACGGGTGTGGGCACCGCGGACATCACTCGGGACATCCAGAAGCCGATCGTGCGGATCGATTCGCCTGCCGATGGATTCCAGGCGATAGAAAACCGGGTGACGGTCACCGGGATTATCAGCGATATCGTCACCGGAGGATACAACCATAAAGTGACCATCAACGGTATTGAGGTGCCGGTCGTGAACGGAACGTTTGTCGGGGTCAATCTGGAGTTGGGTCTGGGACCGAACGTGATCGAAGCCGTAGCCACCGATGCGGCGGGTAACGAAGGCCGGCATAGTATCACAGTGAATTATCAAGAACCGGCCGGACCCAAATTGATGCTGGCTTCCGGCGACGGACAGCAGGGACCTGCCGGACAAACATTGATCGATCCTCTAACAGTTCAGGTTCTGGATGGCAAAGGCCTGCCGGTAGCGGGGCGTCTGGTCCGGTTTGAAGTTACCCGAAATAACGGCACACTGTCAGCGGATGGTATTCCAACCCCCGGCCGCATTATCACCGTTCCCACAGATGGTTTGGGCCAGGCGCAGGTTAATTTTACATTGGGAACAACCGCTGGGGGTGGCAACAACCGGGTCAAAGCCACCTCCGCAGGTGTAGCGGGCGAAGTCGGGTTCTGCGCGACCGGCCTCCCCAAACCGCCGGACAAGATCATTTCCGCCATGGGAGACCATCAGCGTGGAGTTATTGGAGAGCCTCTGCCCATTCCCCTGGAAATCATCGCGGTAGATGACGGCGGAAATCCCGCAGGAGGAATTCCGGTCACCTTCAGCGTTATCCGGGGAGGAGGGAACCTGGCAGGACAACCTTTTCAGGTCGTAACTACGGGGAACGATGGTATTGCACGCGCGGTATTTACACTGGGCCTTGAGGAGGGCGCCAACAACAATGTGGTTGAAGCTTTCTTTGACGGGTTGACCGGTCTGTCGGCAACATTCGTGGCCTCCGGGGTAAAACCCGGTGACCCCGCCAATACCACCTTCCGGGGGGTGGTTTTGGACAGCACTCAACAGCCCATCCCCGGAACCGTCGTCCATATTAACGGCACCCAAATCTCAGGGGTCACGGATGTAGACGGCCAGTTTTTGCTCACCGGAGTACCTGTGGGCCCCCAGGTTCTGCACGTCGACCCCTCCGCCAGCCCGCGGCCGGAAATGTTCCCGCCGCTGGAGTTTGAAGTGGTCACCATAGCCGGTATCGAAAACACATTGGACCGGCCGGTAATCCTGCCTCAAATCAACATTGAAGGCGCCAAGTTGGTCGGCGGATCGGAAGACGTGGTACTGGAGATGAAAGGCGTGCCGGGCGCCACGCTCACGGTATTCGCCAATTCGGCAACCTTCCCCGACGGCTCGACCACCGGCATGGCCTCGGTCAGCCAGGTGCATATGGACCAGGTACCGATGCAGCCGCCGAACGGGATTCTGCCGCCCCTGGCCGGAACCCTTCAGCCTTTGGGCGCCAAGTTCGACCCGCCGGTGCGCGTCCAGTTCCCGAACATCAACGGCCTGCCTCCCGGATCCATCACCGATCTGTTCCAGTTCCACCACGATACTTCACGTTTCGTACCCATGGGCAGAGGGACGGTCACGGAGGATGGACGATTTGTCATATCCGATCCGGGCTTCGGCCTGCAAACAGGAGGCTGGCACGTCACGGGCCCGCCCCCTCCCCCACCCAACTGCAATGCCGGCAACGAGGGAGAACCGGCGGGGATCTGTTATGAACTGGATAGGCAAAATTGCCAATGGGTGCAAAAGGCTTCGGAAGCTTCCTGCGAAGACGGCAATTCCTGTACGGAACAGGATAAATGCAGTGCTGGAACCTGTCGGCCGGGCCCCAAGACCACTGAAGACAAACGCTGTGTCGAGGAGAAAGAGTGCGGGTACGGAGACCGTTGTCAGGATGGCAAATGCGCAGTCGATAAGAAATTCTCCGTAGGCAGCCTTACGATTGATGCCACTGCTCCAAACAGACAGTTAAAAGACAAAGTAATCATTGTAAAAAAGGGTGAGAAAATTCAGTTCACGCCCACGGTTACCGGTGTGGACTGCGGAGGAGATCCCACTGGATCCAATGAAGGGCGGCTCCGTTATAATTGGGATTTAGGTGATGATAACGAATCTCCGCTGAAAACGGTTAACTATTCCTACACCAAACCCGGAATTTATACAGTAACCTCCAAAGTCACCTGTGGCGAGTGCAAAACCGCTCTACAATTTGACGAAATAACAGTAATCGTTGTTGATTTTGAGTCAAAAGACCGCCTTGTAAAACTCACAATCGGTGCCAAATCCGATGAGGACGTAGATTTTAAAATTACCAACGGTGGAGTGCATATTGCTACAGCTCAAAACTTTTTGAATAATCCTCTTATTAAAATATACGATAACGAGGATGAAATTTACTCAGACACCGACATTGAATCCGTATCATCAGACTGGGAATCGGGATTCCTGCCAGATATAGTAGTGGTCCGGGGAAAAGCAGAGGACACATATGATGTGTATACCATTTTGGATACCACTGCCAGTGTCCAAATCGATGTGACGGTTGGTGAGAATACTGCCAGCATTGAACATAGTCTAAAGAGTGATGATACATTCAAGGAATGGATAGATCTGGTCACACAATTAGTAGCAGATATTACCGAAGCTACCAAAGACGCTGGTGGCGGCACAGGAGTTGGAGTGGCCTCTGCATTTTCAATCTCTGCGACAGCTGCGCCCGCAGAAACCCGTTCACTGATAACCCGGGTTTTTATTACCTATTTTGAGATTGGAATTAATGTCCCGATCAGTCTAGCCAAGGGAATTTATAATGGTCTACTACAAGGCATAAATGATGACATTGAAGGCTTGAAAGCACTTGCAGCATTTTTATCCAGCCCTGTAAAAGCTGCCGCGGAGATCTATAACGCAGTTAAGGAACTGGATGGAGCTACAATTGAAAATATTCTTTTCAATTTAACGTCAAGCCTTTTGATCCAGGCAGAGGGCTCCCTAACTTGGACATTCGATGAAAACGGGGTTGCTAAAGTCCTAGCTACCCGAGCCTATATTGCGGGATATGTGTTTGGTTATTTAACCGAACAAGCCGCGATCCTCCTTACTGGAGCCGGCATCATTGCTAAAGTGGGCCAGGTAATAAAAGGCGTACTAATTGCAACAAAAGGGGGTCAGTTAATATTAAACACCTTGGACAAAATTCTAAAGTTCAAGGCTACCGTATTGTACTTTGGCAGCCAAAAGGTTAAATCTATTGCGGAAATGACCAGACTGCCAAAAATGATCCAGGCTTTGGCCGAAAAATCCTTCGCCGGAACAGGGTTTACATTTGGAGAATTTCTTGCCGAAAGATATGCAAATTTCAAAAAACCCATCGAGCGGCTACGTTCCACGATTAACGGCAAATGGGATGATTTTGGCCAAAGATTTATGGAACATTGGGCGGACACCACAAACCGTCTCCGCGGACAAAACCCCGCACCGGCTCTGGCCGACTCCTCCACCGAGGGTTTTTTTGAAATGGTGAAGCGGCTGATTCCTGGAAATGTCCTGCATGCCGAACGCTATCAGGATTTTCTAAAGCTGGTAAACGCTGAGGGGATCAATAATATACCTGAAGATCTGGCTCAAAACTGGTTTGCCAAGTTTAGGAATGAGGTTGATGCTGGCGCCGCCAAACCCAAGATGTTACTGGAGGGAATCGAGCAGTTACGACCCATCGCGTATCGTTATGTGAATGATTGGAAAGGAATTATTAAGGATTTACCCAGTGGAACTAAGGGGCTTACAAAGCATGAGGGCAATGGGTGGTATAGTACCTTCAATAAATACGATGCAGCTGCCGATGCGAAGAGCGCACTGCAATTACGGCCTGACCGTACAGGCAGATACCGAATTGAATTTGATATGACACCCGATATTGGAAAAAACACCAAAGTCCCTTATGGTAAGGAATATGATAGCCCAGACTTGGAACCCGTAACTAGAGATTTCCCTGATAGAGGATCTGGCGGCGCGACCCAGGTTCTGGTAGAAAACGTGGAAATACCGATAAGGGAAATATGGGATATTGGTGTAAATCCACCGGTAAAGGTATTTCCATAAAAAGCGTTGATATGAGCAGGATTCTCCAAAGGTAAATGAGCATGACCAAAAAACCGAGCAAGGCACAAATGGAAAGAGATGAGTCATGTAAAAGGCAATTGAAATCGGGTATCAACGACTACCTGGACGACAGGGTAAAGAGGATACGTCGATCCGGACTTGCAACCAGCGGAAATGGGAATTGGCCTGCGATAATGTCGGCACTTAAAGAATGGGAATCGCGAGGGTTGCTGAAAATCCTGACCAATCCGGAAAAAGCACGGGATGATGCCATCTGCATTGAGATGCTTCAGTATATTGATCGTGAAAGTCAATTTGAAGGTTGGCCGAGCATGGATGAATTTATTCCTGAAAACGATCTGGAATCGGCCTTGTTGAAAGCCCAACAGGGAGATTTGCCATTAAGCGACCTTTTGGCTTATTTGATAAACCAGCCGATATTTGTGTTGAACGCTACGAATAAATTGCACAAAGATTTGGAAAAGCGACCCATGGCGGTTTGGTTTCAGAGCGATGAAGATCTGGTCGCCGCTTTTTCCTCAATGAATCGAGCCATAAGTAGCCAGCAGAAAAACTCCGGCTTTAAACATATCATTGAACTCCCATGCGGTGAACTCCTTGAAATTATCGCAGAGGGGTTGGGGCTGGTGATCAATCCATTTATGAAAGTGGGATTGCAGTTGAGCGCCGCTTATACCCTCGAAATGAAGAATTTTATGGGCCGAAATTCTACCGCGGATGGCAAAAGCGAATTTGTGCTGGATAAGGCATTTATTCCTGAAGTCCACCGGGAAAAAATCTGGTTGGAGAGATGATTTGAAACAGCCAATGGAGATGGCATTAAAAAGTTACCCATCCCTCGAGAGACAATAGTATTGAAGGAACTGGAATTTTGCGTTGAAGTGCTCAAATATATCGACTGGAGTTTTCCTAATGAAAAAGGATTTTGTACCCGAAAACGACCTTGAATCGGCCTTGCTGAAAGCCAAGCAGGGGCAGATGCCCTTCGGCGAACTATTAACCTTTGTGATGAACCAGGTCATTGTTGTGCTTTCCAAAACCGTGACTATGAATGAAGATCCCAACAAGACTCCTGAATTTAAAGACCCACTGGTGGTTTTCGGGGCGAACGATGAACCTCAAATCGCGGCTTTCACCTCCCTGAGCCGGGCGAAAGAAAAACAGAAAACCCGTCCTGAATTTAAATATGCCGTTGACCTCCAATGCGGCGAACTTTTCAGGATTATTGCCGACGGTGCGGGCCTGGCGATCAACCCGAACATGAAGGTGGGATTGCAGTTGAACTCCGAACATGTCCATCAACTGAAGATTCTCTTGACCCGGAAAACTTCCGGGGGTGGACAAAGTGAATTTGTTTTGGATGAGGCTTTTGCTCCGAAGAACGATCTGGAGTCGGTTTTGCTAAAAGCGCAAATTGAAAATACGCCCCTGACTTCGATTTTACCGGCAATCATCAATTCCGATTTGGTGGTGCTGGCCAAAGGGTCCAATTTAGAAGACCCTCTGTTTGTTTCCCGGAGTGATGGCGTGAATTTATTGGCGGCCTTTTCCACCCTTCCGCGATCGCAGGAACGACAAAAAGAGAATCCTGACTACAAATTTGCTGTACCGGTCACCTGCGGGCATCTTCTCCTGGGGCTTCCTGAGGGAACGGGCATGGTGATTAATCCTGGCATCCGGGTAGGCCTGGTGTTAACACCTGAGATAGCACGTCAAATTAAAAATCAAATCAAGTCGGATTGATGCAAAACTTTTTTGATCAAAATCTGTGCCTTCGAACCTGTCAGCCAGTGCCCGGAAAGCACGGAATGGAAACCGAGGGATTTTCTGAGGAACTTTAAAATTACCTGGAAATGATCATGCTGAAACCAAAAACGACGCATCTGGGATTTTTTACGAAAGTTTTATTGCTATTGGTTCTCTGCTTTCCGCTCAAAGCTTTGGGGCAAACGGCGGATCCCTTCCCTCCTCCTGAAATAATGGATGAGAACTGTGTGGCCACGGCAAATAATATTGCCGTGACGGTGAATCCCAATGGGACATTCTCGCTGAGCGGTCCGCTACCGCTAGGGCAGTACCGGGTGCGGGTGGTGTGCGAGCGGGATGGGGTTGTGACCCAGGGGCAATCGGGTTTTCTCGAGGGTATTTTTCAGCAGGTTACGGAGGTGGGTCCAATCTTTTTCGGGGCGCAGGATTTAATTCCTGAATCTTTGGAGCTATCCAGTTCGCTGAGTGAGCTTAACCAGACGTTGAATACTACCCAAATCCAGGTTACTGGAATAATAGCCGGCGGAATACAGGTGGATATGACGGCAGGCGCTGACGGCACCTCTTATGTTTCCACCAACCCGGCGATTGCTACAGTATCCCCCGACGGCATGGTAACGGCCGTGGCCAGCGGATCGGTACTCATCAGCGTTCGTAATGAAGGAGCGGTATCGACGCTTCCGATCCAGGTGGTATTAAGTGACGATACAGACGGCGACGGCCTGCCGGACGATTATGAGGTGGCCAACGCCCTCAACCCCGGCGGAACCAATGCCGCCCGCCTGACGGGAACCATCGCTTCGGCGCATACGGAACTGAGCGGATCGGAAGCCGCAAAGGCGGTCGACGGCGATCCCAATACCGTGTGGACGGCGGGCGGAGGAGGTTCCCCCACGTTTTTTGAGGTCTACCTGCCGCAGGACACTCCGGTGGCACAGGTTCGATTAGTTGGTAATCCTTCCCATGCAGGAGGGGCGGTGGAATTTTTCCGCGGAGTCTTCCAGGCATTCGATGCGCTGGACACGGAAATTTATAATTCCGGGGAAATCTCCCTTTCAGGCAGCGATCCGGAGGTCGCAGTGGCGATCAATGCACCCGGGGCGCGGCGCATCCGTTTTACCTCGACCGGGGCGGAAAGCCTGCAACCGAGTTTGGCGGAATTCCAGGTGATCTCCGGTCCGGGGGGAGCCGGGTCCGGATTGGATTTGAACTTTTTTTCTGATGCGGCGATGGATTTCGATCTGGACGGCCTCACCAATCTGGAGGAATTTATTCTCGGCACCAGTATCTTCAACCCCGATACCGACGGCGATGGCTTGACGGATTCGGAAGAAGGGGCCCTGGGGTCCAACCCCCTGTTGGCTGACGGAGACGGTGATGGATTGACCGACCTGGAAGAGCAGAATCTGGGCACGAATTTCAATCTTGCCGATACCGACGGAGACGGCTTGCTGGACGGAGTGGAAGTGGCGATCCTTTTGAATCCTCTGTCCACCGATTCGGACCTGGACGGCGATTTGGATGGCAATGAGGATACGGACGGGGACGGCATCACCAATATAAACGAAGTTCTGGAAAACACCGATCCCGGTAATCCGGATACCGACGGGGACGGTTTGAGCGATCTGGAGGAATTGACTCCCGGCGCGGACGGGTATATCACCAATCCCCGCAAGCGGGACACCGACGGCGACCGCCTGCCGGACAATTATGAGATCGCTTTTGGACGGGATCCCACCGTTCCCGAAGCCATCGGGCCGGATGCCGACCAGGACGGTCTTCCCGATACATTTGAATCCGCCAACACTGCTGGCGGGGAGGGTTCCAATCTTGCGGCGTTGACTGATTCCGTCGCGGAGGCCAGCAGTGTTTTGGCGGATTTTCCCAAGGAAAACGCCATCGATGGCGATCTGGCCACGTCGTGGTTTACCGACACCGGTGATGCGGCCAACCAGGGATCGGTTCCGTTTATTCAGGTGACCCTGCCCTTTACATCGAAGGTTTCCCTGATCAAATTGCTCGGCAACCGGATCAATCCGGACAACCACGATTTTACTCAGGGGGTGCTACAGGGATTCGATGAGAACGACAACGTCATTTTTGACTCCGGGCTGGTCACCCTGCCCTTGCCGGACCGTGATTTAATTTTACCGGTGAGTTTGGATGGCCTGCGTAAGATGAAATTCACCTCTGTCGTAGACGAAGGTTTGAATCCTGGATTGTCCGAAGTGCAGGTTTTTGCCGACTTGTCGGGGACAGGACTGAACCTGAATCTGTTCGCCGACGCGGAATTGGACTTTGATGGCGACGGATTTTCCAACCTGATTGAATTTTATTACGGCACCAACATTTTTCTGGCCGATTCCGATGCGGACGGATTGTCCGACTTTACTGAATTCAATTTCAAATCGAATCCCAACTCCTCTGATACCGATGGGGATGGCCTGGCTGACCGTCGGGAGACCGACCCCACCCTGGACTTCGACGGTGACGGAACGGCCAACATCCTGGACGCTGATGCGGACAACGACGGTCTGCCGGATGGAGTTGAGGTTTCCCTTGGCTTGAGTCATTTAAACACTGATACCGATGGGGATGGAATCAGCGACGGCCAGGAAGATACGGATGGCGACGGTCTGGTCAACAGTGACGAATTGGCTGCTAATACCGATCCCGGAAATGCGGATACGGATGGTGACGGCATTCTGGACGGTGAGGAGCTCGTGGCAGGAGCAGATGGTTACATCACCGATCCGTTGCTGGCTGACACCGATGGCGACGGGATGGTGGATGGCTTTGAAACGCAGTACGGCTTGAATCCGCTGGACTCTGCCGATGCCGCGCTGGATAGCGACGGCGACGGTATCAGCAATCTGGACGAGTTCCTGGCCGGAACCGACCCGACCAATCCGGACATAGTACCGCCGGCGGTGTTTGAAATCGATCCTTTGGATGGCGCTACAGATGTGGCCGTCACAAATATGATCACCGCCCGGTTTACAGAGCCTCTGCAACCGGAATCGGTAGTAGCGGGAGTCATTCAACTCATGGAGACCGATACTCAGGCCGAAGTTCCGGGATCTGTAGGCCTTTCGGGAGATCAGTTGACGGTGACTTTCAATCCAATTGCCGATCTCCAGGATATAACAGGCTATACCGTAAAAGTTCAAGGGGTCCGGGATGTGGCGGGGAACCTGATGGTTGGCGTATTCCAGAGTTCGTTTACCACTAGCGGTGTGGTGGATACGGTTCAGCCGTGGGTGGTGCGGTCCAATTACGTTCAGAATGGGTTCATGCCCATCAATAGTCCCGTTACCGTGGAGTTCAGCGAGCCGATTGATCCCGCAAGCCTGACCACCACCAGCTTTCAGGTTTTTGATGACAACTATAATTCCATTACGGGGGAATATACCTTTGACCCGTTGCCGGGAACCATTCAGGTGGATCCGGGTGGAACGCGCGCTTCCTTTATAGCGGACCCGCTTCTGCCGCGGGCTCACTGGATGATGATTTCCTTGAGCGCGGAAGTGACGGATCGCGCGGGAAATCCCCTGCTGCCTTATGAGGAATGGATTCGAACGGATAATGAGGAGGATACGACTTCTCCGGCTCTGATCAGCCATTTTCCGGAGAATACCATGAGCGGGCTTCCGCTGAATTCGGTGGTCTGGCTGTTTTTCAGCGAAACGCTGAGCCAGGAAAACGATTTTCTGAGCGAAGTCAAAATAACCACAGGCGGAGTCGAGGTTTCCGGGTCATTTTCCATGGAATATGGAAATCGGGAAGTGATGTTTGTTTCCGAATCTCCTTTCCTGCCGGGTGCGGATTATACAGTTACGGTAGGGCCCAATATCCGGGATATGGCAGGGAATACTCTGGGAACCCCGACCGGCTTCAGCTTTCAAACCGGGGTCTCTATTGCGGCGAACCAGGCAAGCGTCGCTTATTATGAACCCGCACCAGGCACCACGGTGCCGACCAACGCCAAGTTTATGGCTCGGTTCAGCGAACCGGTTATCCGTGGCACAGTGGAGTTGCGTGGAAATTTCGGGTTATATGATCCACAGTGGTTTTCGTTTGAATGGTTCGATTCCCCGGGCACGGAACCGATCGGAACCGTTACGCTTTCCGCAGACAGGCGGACGGCGACCTTTATCCCGAACCAATTAACCCCGTATGATAAGGGTAATTGGTATGCTACCCTTGGGATCAAGGATTATGCCGGCCGGAGGATACTAAATTACTTTTCCTCACCTTTCCAGGTCGGGCCGGGACCTTCGGCCACAGGACCCGTGGTGCAGGCGACCAGCTTGGTCGACGGGACTGTCGACGTTCCTGTCAACGCCCAGGTGGTGATCCAGTTTGATGTACCAGTGAGTTTGACAGACGAAGGCTCTTATTTCGTTCGGCTGGTGGATGGCGCTAATATCATAGACGGTTCAATTACTTTCGATACTACGCGGTCCCGATTAACATTCACTCCTTCAGTTTTGCTTACACCGGGAACCAGTTACACGGTGGAAATCGGCGGGTTCACAGACCTTGCGGGCAACCCCATTCTGGCGACCTATACCAGCGGCTTTACCTCCAGCGCTTCTTCGCTGGCGGATACGGCAGGGCCGGTTCTCACTTCCATCAGCCCGGCCCACGGCGCGACAAATGTATCCGTTAACAGTAACATCGTGATGACCTTTGACGAAAACATCGATCCTCTTTCGGTGAGCAGTCAAACTATCAATATTCAAACAAGCACAGTGGGTGTTTTGGGGGGGCAATTTTCTGTTAATGGGAACATAGTGACTTTTACCCCATTGGTTCCTTTACCCGCCGGGGCATCAATTAGTATTTCTCGCATCGGTTCAGGGATCCGGGATTACGCGGGCAACATTGCCTTTTATAGCAGCAGTTTTCAAACCGAGGCCATCTCCGATGTTGACAGGCCTCAGGTTTCCTTGATGAATCCTTCACCCGGATCGGTGGATGTCCATGAAAGCACCCAGGTGATGTTGGTGTTCTCGGAATACATGGACCGGAATACTTTAGTGAAGGACAATTTCGCTTTATATATTAACGGGGAAAGGAGCACAAATTTTAATGTTCTAAGAAGCCCTGACAACAACGCGGTGGTTATTTCCTCCAGCCTTCCGTCCTCCGCCAGTGTCACCGTTGTGGCGACGAACCGGGTGCATGATACGGCGGGAAATCCCCTGGTCGATTTTCAGGGACAATTCACCACCCGCGCCCTGACCTCCACCTCCTCCCAGTCCGGACCGAACCTGATTACTTTCAGACCTGGCTGGGGCGCAACCGGGGTTCCGGTCGATGCCCAGGTACGATATTTATTCGACGCTCCATTGGATCCTCTATCCCTGACCGACGGCTGGTTTTTTGCCGAAGATAATTTAACGAAAAGCGGTTCCAAGACCTTGGATCTGGGAGGAAAAATGGCCGTCTTTACCCCGGACACACCCTTTGGGAAAGGAAAAATCGTTGAAGGGTTTATGACGGAACAGTTACGCGGGATCAATGGAATTCCGGTAGAGGATAATATATGGTATCAAGTTTATCCTTGGAGTGCTTTTCTCACGGAACAAGATCCCGCTGCCCTGACTCCTCAGGTGGTGGACTTCATTCCCTATTCCGGCGCGGTGGACGTTCCCGTCAACGCCGTAATCGAGGCCCGGTTTAACGAACCCCTGAACCCTGCAACGGCAAACTCTACCAATGTCATATTAAAGGATTCCGTAGGTGCCACCGTACCCTCCTCCGTGAGTCTGGCCCCGGGAAACAAAATCATTCGGCTGGTGCCCAACGCACTTTTGGCGGCTGGTGCGAATTATACCTTTGAGATATCTACCGGCGTAACCGACCCGGACGAAAATCCTCTGAATGCGTTGTTCAGTCAAACATTCACAACAGGCGCCTCGGAGGATAATGTCATGCCGGAGGTAGTCGCGGTCAGCCCCCCGAATGGCGCAGCGGGAATACCCATCACGGCTTTAATTCGGTTCCGCTTTGACGAACCGGTCAATCCGTTGACTATTAGTGAGCAAACGGTGACTATAACCGATGGCTTGAATAATCTGGTTCACTGCACCCTACAGTTTGCCAATAATGACCGGGATATCGTGATCACGCCCCAGAGCTTTCCGGCCCCCTTCAGCACCTACACCATTACGGTAAATGGAGTCGAAGACCAGGCGGGCAACGCAGTCATTCCCTTCACCAGCCAGTTCTACACCGGTGAGGGCCTGGATTTTATAACTTCAAGAACCATTCAGAGAACTCCCTCCGATGGTTCTACTGATGTGCCCGTAAACGCCGTTGTCCGTGTAGAGTCACCCGATCCGTTGGACTTCTGGTCCGTAACAGGGCCTTACGCGTTTACCTTAATCCCGCGGTCTTCGGGGCAAACCATCCTCGGATTCGCCTCTCTGAGTCCGGATGGCAAGGTGGCGACTTTTGTTCCGGACAATCCTCTTCCAGCCGGTGATATTATCGATGCATATGTTTGGATTGCCAATTTATCTTTTAATTATTTGATCCCGCCAGAGGGCGAAGGAACTTGGTTCGCCTTCTCGACCAGCAATTTGACGGATACCACTCCTCCCAATCTGCTTGGAATTATACCGACCAATGGGGATGTGGGTATGCCCATAAATCCACTGATTCGAGTAAAATTTGACGAACCGGTATACGTAAATAGTTATACAGGCATTTCCTTGGAAAAATTGGACGGCACCCCGGTCGCCACCAAATTTGCTCTGGTGGAGGGTAGCGCGGCGGCCACACTGAGACCGGTGGAATTTTTGCAGGCCCATACACAGTATCGAATTAGAGTGGACTCATCCGTTGCCGATAGCGCAGGTAACGCCAATCCCTTCTTGACCGAATCCTTCTTTACTACGGGCTCGCATGTGGATATCCATAATCCCAATATTGTCTCATTGGAGCCACCCACTGGATCGGTAGAGGTTTCGACAAATGCAACGATTATTGTCCAGTTTGATGAGCCTGTTAATCCATTATTCAACCAGGATGGAGTGATTCAACTGAACTTGATTCCACCCTGCCCCCCTGATGATCCTTTTCTCTGTTGGTTTGAATCTCCAGATCCAATACCAGTAAGCGGAGCGATCAGTTTTGCCCCAGATCGATTAAGCGCAACCTTTACTCCCGACCAGCCTTTACAGGACTCTTCGGATTATGAAGCTACCATATCCGGGGTGATGGATTTTGCAGGAAATCAATTGGTCGGGTCCGGGTTTATCTTCTTTTCCACGGGATCCTCGGGGGGGGGCGGTATTTTGCTTCCCTAGCATGATTAGGTAAATTGATAATCTTACAAGACGCTTTGGAGTGAACGAATGAAGTTTTGGAATTTAATACGAATTTTAATGGTGATATTAGTTCTGTTGGGGTTTTCTTCCCCGGTGTTTGCGGAGGGGATGACGCGTGAGCAGGGGGATGCGATCCTCAAGGAATTGAAGCAGATTCGCAAGGAGTTGGAGGAGATCAAGAAGCAGACCCTGACCGCCCCCAGGCGAGGTCCGGCGCGCCGCCCGGTTTCGGCCAAGGTTCCCACCGAGGGCGACCCGGTCCTGGGCGATGCCAAAGCCCCGCTTACCCTGGTTGAGTTCACGGACTATCAGTGTCCGTTCTGCCGGAAGTTTTTTGCCAATACTCTCTCCAAGATCAAGGAAAAGTATATCGATACCGGCAAGGTCCGGTTGGTGCTGAAGGATCTGCCTCTGGGATTCCATGCCAAGGCGCGTCCCGCGGCGCGGGCAGCGCATTGCGCGGGCGAACAGGGTAAATTCTGGGATATGCACGATGCCTTGTTCGCTGGCGGCGGACGGTTGGACCGTCAGGATTTCGTGCGTTACGCCGAGAAAATTGGCATAGAGGATTTTCCGTTCCAGGAGTGCCTGGAATCGGACCGATTTAATAAGGAACTGGATCAGGATGTGGCGGATGCCGGCAAGGCCTCGATTAACGGGACTCCCGGGTTCGTACTGGGCAAGACGACGGACAATGAGATTGAAGGGACTTTGATCAGCGGGGCCCAGCCGTTTGCATCTTTTGACCGGGAGATTCAAAAACTGCTGACAAACTAAACGCCTTGGGCAGCGGCAAGCGGGGATGAAACTGTATCACCTCCTCAATGGAGGGTTGGGTGTGGCGCGCGCTCTTTTCTGTTACCCCAAAAGTGGCGAGAGTTAGCGTGAATGGGGCCGGAGGATCGGAAAGGTCCTGCAGCTCCTGGTATTTACTTTGATTTGAATTTGGGAGGGGGAATTATGAGGAAGTTTGTAGTTTTGCTGGCGGGAATTTGCATGGGTTTGGGGTTTGCGTGGGAGGTGCAGGCGGGTTCGTATCAGAATCTTCCTGATCCGGTGGAGGATCATGATTATTTTAATGAGGGCGTTTTTGATCCTGGGCAGGTTCAATTGGGCCGGCTGCTATTTTTCGACAAGATATTGAGCGGCAATCAGAATATCTCGTGCGCCACCTGTCACCATCCGTTTGCCGGCACCAGCGACGGTCTTTCCTTGCCCATCGGCGAGGGGGCTCAGGGAGTGAGCGTCACCCGCAACACGGGAACCGGTCCCGATGCGGTTCATGAACGCGTGCCCCGCAATTCTCCGACGATTTTCAATTCCGGCGCTTTGGAATTCAATAAAATGTTCCACGACGGACGGGTTTCGATCAATCCCGGCGCTCCGTCCGGGTTCGACAGCCCGGCGGGTGGAAACCTCCCTTCGGGTTTGGATAATGTCCTGTCGGTCCAGGCCATGTTCCCGGTGACCTCAGGCACGGAGATGGCGGGCCAGGCTGGCGAAAACACTATCGCCAATGAGGCGGCGATTAATCATCTGGCCGGCGCCGGAGGGGTGTGGGATCTGCTGGCGCAGCGACTCCAGGCGATTCCCGAATATGTCGACCTGTTCAAGGCGGCCTATAGCGATGTCAACGTTGCCGGGGATATCACTTACGTGCATGCAGCCAACGCCATCGCCGCCTTCGAAGCCCATCAGTGGCGGGCGGATAACTCTCCCTTCGACCGGTTTTTGTGGGGGGATCGGGACGCCTTGAGTCCCGAGGCCAAGCGGGGCGCCCGCCTGTTTTACGGTCACGCGGGGTGCTCCCATTGCCATAGCGGACCGTTTCAAACCGACCAGCAATTCCACGCCATCGCCATGCCGCAGATCGGCGCCGGCAAAGGCGATAACCAGCCGGGCTACGCCGACGGACGGGACGATTTCGGGCGGGAGCGGGTCACCGGCAATGCGGACGACCGATTCAAATTCCGCACTCCGTCCCTGCGCAATGTGGAGTTGACGGCACCTTACGGCCACAGCGGGGCATTCGCCACTCTGGAAGAGGTGGTGCTTCATCATCTCAATGCGGTAGAATCGCTGTATCACTACAATCAGACCCAGGCGGTATTACCGTCGCGGCCGGATTTGGATGCCCTCGATTTTCAGGTGATGAACGATCCCGACCGGCTGGATTCGATTGCCCAGCACAGCGAACTGCCGGTCGTGGAATTGAATGAGGGTAATTTGGTGGATTTATTGGCCTTTTTGCGGTCCTTGACCGACCCGGCCAGTGTCGACTTAAGAATCGACGTGCCGGCCCGGGTCCCCAGCGGCCTGCCGGTATTTGACTGATAGGATACCTGTCTCAAAACGGGAAACAGTATTATCCCCATTCTTTTTTCGGTTGCCTCCGGAAAAAGAATGGGGAGTGCTCCCTTGGAAAAACATACAGGGCTTAATTCCTTTTATGACAAGTTTTATAATATTAATGAGTAGGATTTTGCATCGAGTTCCAGCCCAATGAAACCCTTCCTTAAAAAAGAGGGTTGGCAAACTCTTTTAGCTATCGGGATCTTTTGGTTTTTGATTCCCCCTCCCCTGTCAAGCGCTCCTGCGCGGGTTGAAGTTTCACCGGGACAAGTAGTTATCGAAGGGGAGGCGATGCCGCTTTCCTCCTGGCTGAAACTCCTGCAAGCCCGGAGCGGTGTTCGTTTCTCTTATACCGAGACCTTGCCGAACGCTCTGCTTACTCCTTCCATAAAGGAACTCACTTGGGAGGAAGCGTTGCGGACTTTTTTACAGGATTACAATTTTCTGGTTCTTTGGAACGATGGCAACCTAGCCGAAATCAAAATATTGAGCTCTCGGAACTCCGACGAGTCTGCTCCCCCCGCCGCACTGATCGGAAAAAAAGCGGCGCCTTCCTTTTCACCATCGAATCCCTCTTTTGCTTCAAGAGGTAACAACGGTTTGCCCGATTCCTCCTCCCCTTTACCCCCTGAATTAAATCAGAAAATCGACGAACTCCAAAAAATCTCCCTGTTTCCCATCCGGCGAGCCATTCCATCCCAAGTGTTTGACATCCCTGTTATCCGAGAGTTTCTTGCCAGCCAGGGAATACAATCCCCTGTGGAATGGCAGAACAATCCACTCAAAGCGCGGGTAGCCAAAAAGAACGCCCTCAAGCGAATCCGGGAACTGCTACAGGAGCACCGCGAAAACGCCCTGATCGGTAACGTAACGTCACCCACCAGCCACCCAAGGATCGAAGATTTTGATTAGAAAAAGCGGGCAGGAACCGGAAGAATCATCCCATCCAGCTCTCAAGGGCGTGTTGTTAAGGACAAAGCTTTGGGGGCAAAATTGGGGGCATCTCGGAAAACTCTAGAAAGATAACTCCTTTTATAATAATGTTTTTCTGGCTTTATTCGATTCCCCTTGGGGCTAGTTTTAGAATGGGCTTGAACTGAAAAAACGCTTTACGTCTCCACCTCTGCTACGGTTCAACAAGCACCCAATTTCTCAGTCCATCACGCTCCACACAGTGGTTCGATTCTTCGGCCCCAATTGCTATTCCATCAAGCTTCCTTCCCTTTTATAGCCGGTCATCCAAAT
>Ga0224501_10001390_pt1 | contig 18791 bp, 13 predicted proteins | sample SF_Oct11_sed_USG_4_FD_169105 | JGI IMG/M metagenome (GOLD analysis project Ga0224501, IMG submission 169105) | Sediment microbial communities from San Francisco Bay, California, United States - SF_Oct11_sed_USGS_8_1 | ecosystem: Environmental > Aquatic > Marine > Sediment | place: USA...
GTGATGGATAGTCATAATGCCGCAGAACAATGGCAACTATGCTGATGTTGGTCTCAAAGCTAGCCGAGCTGATAAACTGAATTCAAACTACTATGTCAAAATTTCATCACTGCTTATGGATGGCAGTTTCATGGGCCACAGTGACCACAGGGCTGCATTAGGTAAAAGCACTTGCTGAGTGTGTTAAGCATTGTTCTTGAAATCAAGTAAATAGCCTTTCGAATAAATTCTAGAATCTGCTTGGTAAGGTGATCATAAAGTAATACGCGGTCTATAGTGGTGACCTAACTGGCCTCACCTTCCTCCTTGTCTGCCGAGTCTGGAATGTCCTTGGCGGGCCTGGCCTTGGGTATAGGCGCTGCCGATGCTGGTCTCTCCGGACGCGTTGCCCCGGATGGGGGTCTCTCTGGTCGAGGGACAGGTGCTGGTTTTGCCTCTGATGATGGTCGACTAGCGGGGGCAGGCCGTTCTGCCGGTGCTGGCCGCTCGGCGGCAGCAGGCTTCTCTGCAGGTGGGGCCTGTTTTTCTGTCGGCTTTTCGGCGGGTTTTTCAGGCTTCTCCGGTTTTTGCTTCTTCTTGAAGAAATTTGAAATTCCTGATGCTATGCTTTTCCTACAGAACGAGAGGCTCAATGGTTCTTAAAGAGTAGGTGGAGTGGGTGTTGAGCCCGAGGATGATACCACATGCGGCCAAGGATGCAACGTTCGCCTGAATGATATACCCCAACTCAGACACGCCTAACACTGGCTATCCTACACAAACAAAGTGACAGTCGCATGTCAGTAAACGAGCATCAACAGACAAACTACACATATGCCCCAAAGGTGTCAAACTGTTATAAGGAATAAGTGCGCGACTATCGTCTTAGTGAACTTAAAGCTGCGCTACTATACGGAGAGAGAGAGAGAGAGAACTGATCATTCACAGGCTCAGTATACTGGGGTGAAGCGACTGAGCAGCATCTTTATTACCTGGTCCCCGAGTGGCGTGAGCTGGAATGAGACAAACTCATTGTCTCATTTATAAGGAAGATGGAATAACACAAATCATTATACGCACGTCGACAACAGTTGTCATAAGTGACAGAAGCTCATGGCTATTTTTATAGTTAAGGACAATCTTGAGCGGTAAAATTGTAGAGTTGTGTCCCCTTAGGAGTAAAACTCTTTAGGTAGAAGTTCAGCTAGACTAGAGCAATTTCCTTTGCAGCGTTTGGTTTTAACTGAACAATCTGTTGCATTGTTATCCACGGCCACACATGAATTCTGTTTTTACTTTATTGCGGGTTTGGACTGTTTTGAGAGGTGTATTAATCAAATCATTAAATGCAAGGGCAACAATCATTTTGTCCAAAAAATGCCTCAACAACTCATATTGCCTGGCCTTAAAAACATCCCTGAGTCGTGATGTGCACTGCATCAATATATTGTCTTCTACCTTGCCAGACGCGCTGGTAGGAGACTAAGACAATCGACAAATCACGCTGGGGTCCAGCGCCCGGGAATGAAAGGGAGTCGACAGATGTACAAACTCATCCGGGCAGATAGCAGTTGGGCCCAATCAGGAGTAATCACAACACCCCCTACCCGGGAGGTAGGAATTGTCCTACCTCTACACCTTTGAATTGAATGCAAAGGAAGGGAATTCCCTTCTTGGCGCTAGGGCGCCTCCATAAATATATAATCTCAATATTTCTTTGTGGATAATCCTGAAACTACATGGAGGATGTGCTGGATGGAGTGTGTACTTGCGTAACCAGTGGTTCTGATCAGCAACATACATAATATATACATCTAATGTTACTTCACCTTTGGTAACCCTTGAAGCTGGGTTGCAATTAGTGAAGGTATGGTTAGTCATTTGTTAGGCTGCGGTATGAATGAACTATGTACATGCTAAACATATCTTTGTAGTGTATGTCTTTCAGCATAGACTACGAGACTAGGGCATAGCAACATGCATGCACTGATTACAGAACAATATCTTGGCTCATAATATACACGGATGGGTTACATGTTTGTAATGAGACCGAGGCACTGAACTGCCACTTAGCCCTGGAATTTCGTCCCTGAAGCTTTTCAAACCTATGTACCGTTTTTGTGACAAACAGAAAGAATACGTTCAAAATTGCAAGTTAGCTTCCTGACAGGACAAGGTCAAACTAAACTATATAATAGAGGCGTTGCTGATCAGAATGAGTTATATCCTCGTTACCCTATTAATTCTTCCACCCGATGCCCTTTAAAGGCTTTATACACACTGACTAATTCAGATATTTGGAAGGGAGCAGTGACAAGAAGGGAGGGGGAGAAGGGAGGGGGAATCAACATGCGGTATGCAGTCCAGGGATCATAGAATATCTATGGACTGTACCACTATGGGTATTCATTCACACGCATCACAGGCATCAGTGGGGAATGGTAGGGATTGAGGTGACTGACTTTCAGGGTAGTAAAGAGCGCGGCTTACCCTTGCTTTTTGTCTGCTTCTTGTTTTTCCTTCTGACTGCCAAAAGGAGATCGTAACTTGAGTTTGGGGCTGCAATCACAACACACGGGTGAAATTTAATTTACATGGCCAGAGTTCAGGGTGAGGGGGGCTATACATGAGGTTAGAGACAGACAAAACACCACACATTCATTTAGCTAGAAAACATGCTGGAAAGGTCATAAGATAAGAGTCATACAGCGCAGTGTATTCTTCCAGAGATTATTGGTAGACCAATACAAATGTCCAAACTTTGATATGTAACATCACACCAGTTGGAAAACTAAAAAAATGTGTTGGAAACTAACAGGTATGTTAAAGTGTGCCGGACTGCAGTCTTGATGAGGTAATAAGATGCAGGCGTCATTTACAGTTACATCCGAGTAGTGCAGTTACCTGCTCTTGGTAGTGTCCTTGACTGGAGTGACTATGACAGGCGTGTTGGTGACAGCGGCCGCGGCCGGTTTGAAGAAGTCATCGAGCACCTCTTCCTGTGTCTCCTCCGTCTGCACGGCTGGGACTGGGCGCCGAGCCGCCTGCTTCTTGGCTCGTTTCGGTCGTTCCTTGTTGAGATGAGTGAGCGGGGCTGACACGCCTACCTCCACCGGCGGAAGATCTATCGGGCCTGGGTCTGCTACAAAGGGAAATACTGATTCTGCTGTAAAGGGAACTGCTGGGTCTGCCGTGAAGGGAACTGCTGGGTCTGCTGTGAAGGGAACTGCTGGGTCTGCTGTGAAGGAAATACTGGGTTTGCTGTGAAGAGAAGTCCTGGGTCTGCTGCAAAGGGAAATACTGCTTCTGCTGTAAAGGGAAATGCACGCACTGATTCTGGTGTCAAATAAAATGCCAATTCTGCTGTAAAAGGAAACACTGGGTCTGCTGTAAAGGGAAATACATGTACTGATTCTGCTGTAAAGTGAAATGCCGATTCTGCTGTAAAAGGAAACACTGGGTCTGCTGTAAAGGGAAATACTGGGTCTGCTGTAAAGGGAACTACTGTGTCTGCTGTAAATGGAAATACACGCACTGATTTTGGTGTAAACTGAAATGCCGATTCTGCTGTAAAAGGAAACACTGGGTCTGTTGTAAAGGGAAATACTGGGTCTGCTGTGAAGGGAAATAGTGGGCCTACTGTGAAGGAAGTCCTGGGTCTGCTTTGAAGAGAAATAAACTAGGTCTGCTTGTAAAGGGAAATAATGGGTTTGCTGTGAACGGAAATCTTGGGTTTGTTACAACGGTTAAACTGGGTTTGGTGTAATGGAAAATATGCGCTTTGGTGCAAAAGGACAAGACTGGATTCGTTGTAAACCAAATGATTGGTTTTACGCATAATAGCTATCTACCTTTACTCTGTGTTAGGTCTGTGTTGGATGCTATAACCTATGGCCTAATGCAACATGCACCAAGGGTCAGCTGTTAGCAGCAGGATATACTGGGAGTGTTGATGGGATTGAATAATGAAATATTAGCTCACTTGTAAATAAACAAATCAGTTTGCATGGTTCTAGTAGGGAAAGCCACTAGTGCTAGAAGGAGAAAGGAATCAAAACACTCCTAAACAAATCGAGGAAGTACTGGAAAAATTACAGGTAAATGATAGGCGAAACCATTATAAACTGCGGTCACCATTACTTCTGCAACTGTCCACAGGTATGCTCTGAATTAGGGTCAGACAGGCGTGTGGTGGAGAGATCTTACTGGCTGTTAACCGGGGTGACAGTACATTTACAAGGGTCACTTCACAAGGATTCCATAGTATTGCGTACACAACATAAATCAGTCATGCCAAAATGACAACAGCCACTCTGTTTAGTAAGTGTTATGGCTAACCCCCAGATCGGTGTCAGGGTCCACTGGAAGAGAGTTCTTACCCGGAGATGTGTTACTGACTGAAGAGGTGATCAGAAGCTTAGGATTGTCCGGTTCTACAAGGGAAACGAATTGGTGAATGAAACGCTTACAGTGAAGGGGCTATTGGAATGGAAACTGGGTCATTTGAAGGGACCACAAGGATGAGTGCTGGCAGAGCAGCTGACTATATGGCCCCGTTAGTTATGATGTGGTCTTCGAGCTCAAAATGATTCCTCATACCACCTTAGTACACCTAATCGGGTGACTGAGTGTGCATTATGCTTGGTTGGAAGACTTCGATATGCCCATGATATGGCAATATAAAGCATTAGTCACTCAGGTAGAAAGGATCATTGCCAAATCTGTTCACGATCACTGAGCAGGCCCTATCAGTCAACCTATACATCATCAAGCTAGCAGCAGAAGAGTGCAGGCATAATGATGAATCTAGAGAGACAGAAGATTACAGCAAACATAGCCATAGTGATTGATTGCTAAGATCAGTAGCAGGAAATAGAGCTTTGGTGTGATTATGCCAGAATCTGTTCTGTAATCAGTAGATTTTAGGCCCAACATATGGCCAAATCAGACTCTACCTAGAGAGATTACATACAGCGTGCAAATAACATCGATCACAGCGCTATATTTTATCTATCATAGATCATCGTGGGAGGCAATGGGTGAGCGAGGTGAGCTCTAGTTTCCATGTTTCTACCTCCTTGAGTGTGACTCGGTGTCAATTCAGTGGCCGACTCGCCGCTAGCAGACTCTGACATCCGTCTAGTCGCAGCTGGTGACTTCTCATCCACTGATGAACTGCGGGACGCTAAACTTGTCCGTTTCACAGAACCTTGGCACGCTGAGGACTCCACTTCCTCTTTAGTCGGGTGCTCCTCATTCTCACAGTTTTCCGTTTTGGTGGGTGAAGCTTCGTCGTCCATCCTCTTCGGCTTGGAGCTCTTGTCTACCGGGACTGCACGCTGTCGAGGACTGGGGTCAGATAGACGCGTCACAGCGTCATGCTGACTAGCACTCAGTGAGACAGCGGGAGGTGCTGTCAGAGAGTCGGATGAGTTGATAATAATCCTCGGAGGTTTCCGCGGCTCTTGATGTCCACGCGGTCCAAACTGAATGACTTCTAACAGACAAACGTACACACACTGACTAACTAGTATGGAGCTTACTATATTCCGTGCAGTTTGCTACCTGATCCTAAGCCGTGTGAGCGGTTAGTAGGTTGACAAGGGCTCAGCCACACGTGACTCATGCATAAAAAATGATCGCATTACATTGGGCGAAATTCCAGGAGCCACTATAGCAGCCAATGATGAGCATCACTGGGCGCACGAAATAAATCCCTGTCTTTACCCACAACTCAACAATGTTACAGCTGCATTTATAGAAAGGTCAATAGACCTGTGTGGTATGCTAGCTGAATTAATTAATAGGTTTGGCATTAGTTATAACTCTATGGTGTTAGTATGGTAACTCACCATCAGCGCTGGGCTCTGGAGACTCTGTAGTCATATCCATACCCCCGCGATCTGTAAGCAGAGAGAATTCGGTGAGCCTCATCTAGAGCCCGATGGGGCTATAACCCCACATAGCCTTCACCTTCACCGTATCAGGTTAGCGATAGCAGCTAGATCCCGGGGAAATTTCAGTCCTGCAAAGACTGGCCATCTCACCAGGCACATCAGGTGAATTACTGCCATGGTTACTTAGTTAAGGACTTGCTGACTGGTTATTTAGGGTGTCAGATCAATGATCTGGATGACCACAATCTGTACTACATCCACTTACAGTGTGTGTACACTGGGTAAACGCTCAGTATATTATAATCCCTCATAGAATAGATGTCTGTGTATATATAGTATGTTGTGTGCTCAGCTAACTACCAGCTATATTCGCCCGCCGCTGACGGAATATTTTTGAAACAACAGACATTTCGCAGAAACTGTCAATCAAATCTAGACAAGACGTTACATACTTGCCTTGGCAGATAGAAACGCTTCACTGATCTTACTTAACTTCCTCAAGTCCTAATTGTATGTATCCATGTGTACTAAACTTATGTACCTACATCTGAGCAGTATGTAGGCTGTACTAATCATACGCCCTTAGTCATAATAGCATCACAGTGTTTGTTCAGTTTACTAACAGGTCTAATTAGTACTAGGTATATAATACAGGCTAACCCTCAGGAAATAGAACCCAGTAACAATGAACTCATCTTATAGCGTACAATACGCAGATCACACTGGTACATTACAAAGCAAAAGCTCGTCCCTTCACCATGCAGCTAACCAGCGAGGCGGAGCTAAACTACATATTACATGCATGGGCCAGAGAATATATCTAGTCACCAGCATAGGTGTGGGTATAGTGATTCTACCAAATCCAGGTCGAGTAAAGCCCCCCCCCCCACAGTGCTGTTACAGCATCAGCATGTCAGATAAGGTAATGCCAATTAACCTGCATATAGCTCAGAGGGCTAGTAATGATTGAATCACAGATACTGAAGGATAAGCGCTATGATGGAAATCTACTGTACTAGTCTATAGAAACAGCTAAATAGAGTATGTTCAGAGGCAGATTGGGGACAATGGCCCTCTATTCCTTTTAACGATGGGTCAGCCTGAATCTAACACCCACACAGACAGCGAAGAGCAGTGGACACTGGTTAGACCTTACCTGAGACCAGGTGCTCTGTACGAAAAAACCAATCATAAGAATAATTATACTGCCAAACTATCACCCCATCAGGATCGATTGCTTGCCAGGTCTATATCCTAACCATGAGCACCAATGTAGGACGCTTGGCCTCCATATGAGATGAAGTCATACTAGGCTAATATAGCGTGCGTTCAGTAGCAGAAGGTAGTGTACACGGCTGAGTGAGGGTTTGGCCGTTTCTAGGCTCCCGTTTCGAATGTCACAAGCTGATTGATGAGTGTGTTGTACCACTCGATTTGTTGTTGCAGCTAACCAGGTGCCAGAAGGCTCGTCATCCAACAGAACTAATTCTGCACAACAATGAGTCATTTTCGATGATCTCAGTTTAGAAAGACAGTCAATTTTCTGAATAGTCACCACAAAGTTCACATAATTCAGTTTATGCACTCCTATCAAGGGCAGTGTTGGTAAATTCTTGACCAAATTGCCCTCTGAATTAGAGGCTTGCTATGGGTGGTACGATCACTATAATGAATTACTCAGCTTACCAAGAACTGACTGGGGCCGTCTCTTCAGAGTGTTGAGCATCGATAGTCTGTTGGGAGGCTGGAGGGCTGCACCAAGGGGCTGTACAGTGTCACTACGCGTGGTGGGGGCTTCGCTGGATCTCACTCCCTACAACATAGAGTCAGTTATAAACCAGAAACACAACCAGTCATGTTTATTTTCTGCGCGGAAAGTGCAGCAAGTGGGGCATATAGGTAATAGGGGAGTGTATTGACTATGGCAAAGCATATAGGTTTGATGGGTTTGAAATGATAGGAGGGGGCCGTGGGATGTAACTTACCAGGTCAGCCAGTTGGTCATTGAGCATCTCCACTATATTATCAATGATAGCCTCGGCGAGGTAAAACGCCACATTGAAGTTGGTGTAGCTAATTTTAGACTGAAGGTCGGAAACCATGGCTTTTTGTATAAGAGATGAGATAGTAGACTGGGGGAGATGATTCCTTTCTGTACACCCCTCCTCTAAACTCTCCATAACCGCCTGTCAATTACAATGCTCATAATTCCTCATCGATGGGCTGTGAGCGACTTTACCAAATTTGGAATCAAGAGCCAGCTCAGCCCAGGCACTTATTTAAACCAAGTGGGTAATGTCATTCTATTCTGATTTTGCATAATGGGTGCTTCAGAACAACCGAGTGTTGCCTTTGTACATTGGGCTGATTCCAGAAGAGATTTAGCAGACAATGCATACTCGCATTGCGCAAATCCGAATGAAACAAAGAAAGAAACAGTTTGTTCTATACGCTGTTTTCTCCAAACAAACTCCATAGAAAGGTAACTGAGAGAGCCCATGCGGGTGTTCCGTCAGCACAATGAATTGTGGTGCATTGACATTAGGGTGGGGCAAAAACCAATCAACATTCATTTGTCTAAACACATCCTGAGTGTCACTGTAGAAATATTATTTTGTCTCTCCTGACATCTGCTAGGAATGGCGTTGAAATTTACCTACCATAAATCTTTCCAAGGGTGCATCAAAGGGAACTTTCTGCTTGTTAGTTTACTTTATGAACGGCGGCTACTGGAACCCGGTGACAGTCCAGAGGATCATTGAGATACAATGGTGTATAACCGCGGGTCTAAAACCGTATGCGTGTGACAGAAATGGGTCAGCGAGTTGACAGCACTAACTAACCTTCTTAGCTAGCACGGTGGGGCATTCTTTCACCGCTGCCTTTAGCATTTCCTGTGTGGTGCTGGTCAGCAGTGAGCTCACAGAATCACTGAGTAGCTCGGAGATCTTAGACAGACATTCTGTCAACTCATTGGGTGGTGACTCGCACTTCATGGCTACCGACTGAAGACTCACCAAAATCTATAACAAACGAGGGAGGCATGAATCAAAAGGAAAAACTGTGTGTCTCCTACAGTGTCCACATCTCAGTAACACTCACTTGGCTCATAAGTTCTTATACAGACTACATCGAACAAAAGGCTGATCCACACAATTTAGATTAGTTAAAGCTGCCATGTTTAAAAAAGCCACAACCGCTTGTTCCTAGCCATATCAATTTTACATACCTAGGCAGTCATTTCTATTCAACATATGCGTTTTATAATTCTCAGAATATTTTCCAATGTGCTGATTTTTATAACATAACCAGCGATAGCTCACTGGGAGAACGAATGAATCTCACTGTCTGTCCTCCCTGTGGCCCGAGTTCAATTCCCGGCCATGGCGAAGTATTTCAGGGGATTTTTCCCTGGCTGATCACACTCTACCAACCCGTCCTGAGTCAGCGTGCCAGAAAATGGCTCAATCTCCCCTCAATGGTGCCGCACAGCCCATGGATAGCGAGGAGGAAGGCCGAAGTCCAACCACTGACAGACGATGGCTGAGGTATCGCACAAAAAAACTGTGAATTATCTCAGACATGACAAAAAAAAACAACAATTGATAACCTTCGACATATATGTAAGTGCAGTTAAAAGTCTGTGAGTGACTAGTGTGACTAGTATGACGATGCGTAGGGATTATCACCCTAATGTGGTTATCAGGAGGATCTGTATCGCTGCGGCAAGCCTGGAAAAGCACGACATCAATAGCACCCATAGAGTTATAGAGTTAAATAACTCTATGAGAGCCCCAAGCTCAGAGCCCACTGCATTACTCATACCATACCAGACATACCAGAACTAACTTGCCATCTGCGCCTGCACCACCGTAGTGGTAGTGCACGGCCTGCACCACCGTAGTGGTAGTGCACGGCGGCATTGTTATCATATAGGGTGAGCAGTAAGCGATGAAATATTAGATAAACAAGCTTCTGTAGGCCATTCACTAGGAGTAAAGGAGTATTAGCCAATGATGACAATGGAGAGAGTTTTATTAGGAAACTTACATTTGATGAGGAATGCTGTATATAACAGACATAAATATCACCCGGGTACACATATGCCGGATAGGAAATGTAACTAGCTACCCATAAAAAAGATTCGCAGAAGGCCTGTGGCTTACTACTTTCACCCTGCCTTTGATCCAGGGCCCTTCTCATTGGTGTACCCGCCAGTTTGCGAGGTCCCCTCCCCTGCCCAGCCGGCATACTCAACCCCTAGCTCAGATTTCTGCCACAAAAGCGAATCCACCAGCTCAACTATTCAAACGTGACTGGTTCCTCAAAGCATCTTCAAACTGGACACACGCACGTGCGCACACACATACCTGCTTGGCCTTGTCAGCATCGGAGAGAAGATTTCTCACTTTCTGCTTCTCTTCGCTGGTAATAGACTCATCAGCGGAGAGCGCAGTCTCTATTTCCTGGACTAACTTATCTATAATCTACAATACACATATGGGACTATGGGTATAAATTACATACTGGAATCGACGTCAAATGGATAGCGAATATCTACATATTGTAAAGAATTCATAACTGAGCTTCTTTGATATGGTGCATGTTCTCCTCCCCCCCCCACACATGATGATGTATTATTGATGGATTGCAACAAATTTGTTGACTACCGTCTTGGGCCAGTTGCCAATCGATAGTTTATGTCAGGTAATTCTCTGCGGAGAAGCACTACCAACTAGAAACCATGCAGTGTTGTCTTCTACAGTGAGTGACTCACGGTTTGTGTTGAGCTGATTAGGAAGCCTTGTTGTAGTCGGTAGGATTGGTCGTATGCTATAGTCTTGGGTGCATGATTTCTCTGGAGGAACCTCTGAATCTGTAACAGTGATCATCCAATTATATCAATGAGATAAAGACCAACCCTGTCCTCTGGTGATTATCCATTGTGTTGTGATGCTCGTACCAACAAGACTAGTACAGGCTGACCCGAACTAGGGTTTCCAGTAAATCTATTTTCAGAATTATTTAATATGATTTTTATGTTGTTAATTTGTTTCTGTTTATATGCAATTTAGGACAATAGAGTAACTCGGAACTATGTAATATTAATGAAAGATTTTATATAGATAATGATGGAGGAGTCAACATTGCCCACGGACTGGTTTAGCCTTACGTTTACGCAGGAGGATTGAATCAGGTCCGTATTGGTCTTCGCACACGCTGCTATATCAAACACTGGTAGAGGCATATCCAACATGGTGTAATTCCTGCAACGATGATGATATCTCCTCATCACATGATGTCACGCCGCATATGTCTATCTCAAATGATCTATCGGGCGTCTCTGGTTTATCTTCAGGTAAGGCACCACCTTCTCATTGAATTTTCACGGGAGTGGCATCTTAGCATCAAATAAAGGAGGCCCATCCATAGAGCTGCTTTCTCTAAGGGACACGCCTTGCATAGCCAACCAGGAAACAAGCTGATAGCCTAGTGCAGTTCAGCACTCTAACATACTGGGGTTGTTAGTGTCACTCCGTATATGCAGGTCTAACATACACCCACCCAGGGACACTTACCTCTCTAAGGATTGAGCTACATCCTTCAGCCCGTAGGCTGTCACGTTATTCCTATCCCAGACGACACTGGTGAGACTTGAGTTAATGGTCAGTGCCTTACCCAGCATCTTAGCACCGATATCACCCATCGTATTACCAGATATGTCTATAGACTTGAGTGTGCTATTGCTGCCCAGGGCATTAATAATCACTGTAGTTTCCAGTTTCAGTCGTGAATCAGCAATTGATAGTGATTCCAGTTTCTGTAAGACAGACCAGTGGAGTATTTATCCGGACTACCGAGGAAGGCGGGGGTGGTGAGGGTTGATGGGCGCACGGTCAGTTGGCAGAGGCCAAGGGAAGAAAAGGTAGGTGGCATTGAAACAGATACAGAAAAGGGTCGGGGAGTGGACTCCAAAGACAGGGCCAGTGAACATGTACTTTGAGTGAAATCTTATTGGTATCGTTTATATCTAGTACCAGTCAGCAAGCCAACTTACACAATTCTCATCTTGTATTGCAGCGACAAGAGCATCGAGCGCAACCAAAAGTGCCCTGAAAAAATACCGACGGTGGAACATTGAATGATCTGCGGGTACCCCAGCAGGGTGAGCAAAAGTTGAGTCATTTATACAGATATGTTAATCATGGGAAGAGTGAGTGGTTATGTCTCACTTGTTACGTAGTTGAGAGAAATTCTTGCCAATAGAGAGATGATGAATTGTCCCATTTCTACCGAACCATGGCAAGATTTCATGTAGGTTCGCGTCCAGGCCTGTCAACAGCAGAAAAACAATGTTCAATGCAAAAAGTCAAATCAACTGTCAATGATTCGGTAAACCTTGAAGCCATGTGCCCTTGCGAATGAGTTGGAACTGAACACTGGAACAATCCTGAGTCAAAAGCGGGTCTCAAACAATCAAGTCTATGACAAGCACAAGGCCTACACGGCGCGTAGCTTACAGCTAGGCGTATAGCCTACAGGGGGTGAGCTATGGGTGTGTGGCATGCCGACTGTGGCGTCTGACGGCGAATATCCCACACTCGTGCCAAGTCACCAAGTTCTCAGTTAAGTTACTAGTGACTTGTCTATCATCAAGTTAATGGTTTCAAACCATCTGTCTTCACAATGTTAGTCACAACAAAATAAAGTTATACTCTCCTAAGATAAATACAGATTTTGTGGCATAATTGCTTGTTTTGATGTGATACTTCCGAGAATTTGTTTCGGGATGATTGTTCCGGAATCCTCCTAGTAATACCAGACGGTCATTTCACTCACCGTTGTCACTGAGGTCGAGTCCATGTACATTTTTGAGCCCTGCGATGCAGCCTCCCAGGATGAGCCCTCCATCGGTCTTCATGTCATTGCAGCTGAGGTTAACAGCCACCTGCGGCTCATTGACATTACCCGACAGACCCAGTAGCAGCTCCCTGCAGGTGGTAGCACAGTGTGAACGTGAAACTGCCACTATTATCTAGTGGTTTTCTTGATGAGCCATTGGCAGGAAGTCGGGATTTCTTTTCACAATTGAAATAGACACTAAACTGCTACATAACAAAATATATTACAAAATCTCTCGTTGAGAAGTCATATATCTAACTTTACACGCGAGACAATGCATAATAAACCATCATAGCATCTACACATGGTAACCTAAGGTTACTACACCTACTTGATAGCTTGGGGTGGAAGTCCTTTAGTGGATGACATGTTAATCATTTGAAGGCGGAGCACGGAGTTGAAAAATTGCTTCCATGATTGCGGTACTTGAACATCTTTGGGTTTCCTGTGTGAGAAACTGTTTCCGGAAACATCCAGAGTCTCCAAGTGCTGGGTACATCCGCGAGACAATGCCCCGAAAAGCTAAAATAATTATTCAGCTGTGAGAACATGGTCAGTTGAACGATAAAACGGTGCCCGAAACATTAACTTATGCACGAGTTACACTCCCGTTTATCTTCTTAACCTAAACAGTGGGAACAGGGAAAATAACTTTACTAGGGGGGTTGATGAACAGCAGTCGTTATCACTGTGGTGTTTATGGCTAGTAAATTAAATTCAATATTCTTAAAAGAGTAGATAAGGGACCCATTTTCATACTGCATTTTGATGCTGCAGTTTTCTAGTATCAAGGGCAGACACCTCAGCTTTTCAAACTGGTTTTTACCTTTGACTGAGCATCATATTTTTAAAAGACAAGCATTCGCGCTGAGATTTGAACTATTGGTTTTGAACATTTCTATATTTGAGAGCAGATGTGAATGCAGACAAAACACTCACTGCATCGAGGGCGACATCTGTGTCAGCTAGGTAGACTTTCTGCAGTACATTGGGTTGTGCCAGGAAAGTCTGTAAGATCTGTAATGAAGCCAGGTGAGATATCATGTACAAGTAAACGAAATAAGCCAACGTGTGCCGTGTAGCGACCTCATAACATCAGCTCATACCAGGTTGTGACATTATACAAGCAGTTCCCTTGAATTGTGACATCATTATCTATGAGCGCATAAATACATGGTTGATGCTCAGAAATTTTATCTCGCAATGTCCAACAATAAAAACCATGTCGAAAAATCTATATCATGTGATCACAGAGCTAAACTGACCAGTAGATCATCATTTCTGAGATTGTTTCCAGACAGGTTCAGTGTGTGTAGAGTGTTAGGAATCATGGTATTATGTGTGAAGCCATCTATTAGCTTATTCACTCCTTTAGCTGTTATACCGCATCGAGCTAGGTTTAACTCCTGGAGACCGTGGATCATCTTGGCAACAGCCCCGCTCAGATACTGGGCGCCTGGATAGCAAAAGAAGCGTGAAGGCAGAGGTAGCAGCGAAGAAAACTCGGCTAATATCCCCATTTGGCAGCTAAAGCACTGTTATCGTACAGAGCCTTGATTCTGTCTGGTATGGCACCGGTGGGGCACCGGTGGGGCACTGTTGGGGCACTGGTCAGGCACTGGTATGGCACTGGTGGGGCAGTGGCGTGGCACTGTTGAGGCACTGGGCAGGCATTTGTAGGGTACTGTTAGGACCCAGGTGGTAGTAGACACAGGTACTTTTTGTTCAGCGAGAATATTTACCCTTATCCTCAACGAGGTTGTCGCTCAGATTCAGACAGACCAGCTTCGATGTGCTGTTGGTTGACAGAGATACTGAAAGTTTCTGGACAAAGTCCCTGCAAAGAAGCCACTCAATGGTAGATTAAACAGAACCAGGCAACAAAACACAGAGACAGAATTCCTCTAAGAGAAGATTGTATCAATTCATACCATTTAATTCCACTCGAAGCAAGGTCCCATCTCTCAATGGAAGTGTTCCTTTTAATCACCTTCAGTATTTCGGCTAGAGCGTCTTGAGTCTACAATGACAGGAAGTGATAGAGCAGAAGGACAGCTAGATGACAGCACAGATAGCACATTCACACAGACAACATGCAGGACACGGTGGACTGCTAAGCTATCACAAGCAGGCGGCAAATACTGACAGCCAGGTTAACTGATACATCTGAGTGCCTTTGCGACTGGGGTTGGTTGGTAAGACAATCCTGATGCATATGAGGAGCATGCACAGCGAACGATCTGCTAGGATTGGGCATTAAAGAAGTGAGGCTGCCCACATGCCTGGCTAACAGATCAGTTTGAAGTGGAGTACGAGGACACAACTTAAAATATCTGCCAATAATGAGAAGAACACAACTCCTGGTACTGTATGGATAGCGAGAACTTACCAGTCTCATTCGGGAGGCGTCCACTCCGGTGAACCATTCATTAAACTGGAGAGCTGATAACAAAGGCACATGGTCCCTACAAGTGAGAAGGAGCGGGTCTCAGAACGCACACACGCATGCTTGGCTAACTGATAAATGACTACACTGAGTAGCTAACACCGTGCCTTACCGGGTGGCGATAAACCTGAAACAGATCGCAGCTTGCGCATTCATTGGGTGAATTATAATACAGGATTCTCATACAAGACAATAACCTGTACTATACTTGTGCTAGCATCCGAAATATACATCGCGTGGGGCCGTGTGACAGTGAAGAGTGGAGCGACTCGTTGTGCGAAATATCGGGCCCGTCACCACCTGTTAGTAAGCATACAGCGCGTGCAGACCCAGTCAGCTAACTGCCACGCTATGGTAATCACAAAGAGCGGAGAATAAGCTTTACCTGGTGGTTTGTGGTTCAACGCTTTATACAGACATACAGAGGTGTAAGGTGAGGGGAAACCACGATGCATGCTATCGAAAAGTGTCAGCAGCTTGAAAACTCCGCTTGTTAAGAGTTAAAGAAAAAGAGCCAACCCCAAACCAATGCGATCATGACATCGGGTAATTGAGTGACTGGTATGCTGTCATGTGTGCCTGAAGCCATTCGCAAGCTATAATTTAACACACAGGGAAGTAGGAGAGGGGATAGTGATAGTTAGATGGGAATGCATACAAATCAAAATCCATGTTCAATAGGACGAAATTTAAAGGGCAGCTAACGTAGCTTGCTCCAGTAGTTATTAGCTACTAAATGCAGTCTAACTACCAGGAAGTTCATGTGATTGTTGTCATTTTGCTTGCTAGTGTTTGATAGTCAAACAGCCTCATGGCATCAAAGCATCAATAACTGAAGACAATAAGAGTGGATAGATTTACAGGACGCAACCCAGAAAGGGAATCACTTTGCTGGTATGAGCCAAAACGAATGAGCTTAAGCCCCGACTAACATGATCAGCAAACTCACCTGGATGAGAGATGATCGAAGTCATGCAGGTAAAGAGTCCTGGAATCTTGAGACAAGTAGATGGTATCCAAATCCCAAACAATCTCCTCCATCAGACTGTAGCCATGGAAGTCGCACATGCAGGCGTACATGCGAGAAAACCCGGAGCAGGGAGAGATGTCCTTGGCCTGACACTGGTCAAGCTTCTTCCACAGAATCGTCAGTCGCTCCTCGGGGACGAGGTCAACTCGTCCGATTAGTTGCCTGTGTAGTTAGTGAGGGTTTTATACACATGTGACATCCGCTCATGTGATACTTCACAGTTCCTAGTTATTCCATTAGAATTGAGCATGGCTTATGACAGCCTGGTCAGGCGGAGACTCATTCACGCTCTCCGCACACTCGCTCTCCGCACACTCGCTCTCCGCACACGCTCTCCGCACACGCTTGTGACAGCTGGGTCAGGCGGAGATGCATGCAGGCCATGACAAGGAGTAGAATTACCGCATCTAGCTAAACTGCGATTCACTCGCTCGATTCAAAATTGTTCAAGAATATCACGGTATATTACACAAATGATGAAAGTTGCGTAGTTTCCTGACGTAGCGACCGGTATCAGTGTATTGGGTGCCGCATAAATCACATTGCCTTTAGAGTTACACTTAGCTTATTATTATTAATTAAGATACTTACTCCATAGATATTAGGGGAAATATCATCTTTAGGGAGATGCCAATATACAATATGATGTCATCAATATCCTTTGTCTCATTAGAATCTGCGGCTTGTATAGCAAGCGTTTTGTTATCTCCATAGCTTATCCTGACCTGAAACCAGTTACACAGTCACGTAGGAGTTATGACACAGAGACATATACTCTGTATCGCTTAGACCGTAGGGTGGTTATCCACACCATTATCAAGGGATAGAATATTACACAAGATCAGAGTCACATAATAGCTTATGGTGAATTGAGTTTGATGACTTTGATTTAGACATGATTGCTTTGATGACTGGATGGAGAGCAAGCTGCAGACAGATCAGCTGTTGAGTAGGCTAATTGATTTTGTGAACTAACACCCGGTGAATAGGTAGCAATTTATCACCCTATATCATTTCAGTAAAAGATTTATCTAACCTGGGAGTAGTTAGAATATATGCTTTATCAGGCGTCATATCTCAGTAATGTATTCTGCTATAAAATACTAATTAAAAGGTAACTACTCTAATCCATTTGCTTAGCAACTACCCATCCATTGTAGAATTCATCAATGCCAGCAGCCGATATACGGTTTATCAGATATACCACTCTCAGGTTGAGTGTGATACAATAACCCTCTTATCTTGTCTATTGATACAATCCCCGATGGCTGTCAAAATGACCAATGGAGGAAGTGTGCCGCTGTGCCATCATAACCCGCATTCTCTATTTATGGGTGACCTGCAACCGGGTCAACACAGGCAAAACCGGACAAGCCTCCCCCTCCCGCTCGCTCCAAGGAAGATCTTGGGTCTGTTATTATATACCTAGTTATTGCATAAGCTTATCGGTGATGTTCAAAGAAAACTTTAGCCGAAAGGCTTTTACTGAGCAGCTAAGCCTACCTGGTCACAGCCGGTACTTTCTATGATTTGGATGTCCAAGAAGTGAATACTGTGCTCCAGCTGAAATAGACCAAGAAAAAGACGTAAGTAAGTTAACCACATACATATCTCTCCAAACAGGACCTCTATGTCGTTAGCAGGCAAATATAGAGCCTTCCCTCTGAGTGTGAGAGAGAGCTTAAAGTTAGCATTGCCATCTTAATTCATGAAATCTAACAAACACTAAAATCGCAGCAGTCATCAAACAACAAACAGAGTTCAAAATACAGGATAGTGTGATACGATAGCGATAGCGTGATAGTGCATAGGCTATATAAGGACATTTTACTAGTGCAACAGGACACAGAGAAATGAATCATTCAGTGCCTAATGAGTCATCGGATCCTGCTGCACAGAGTCGTCTCATACAAAGCACTAGCAACAGCATAAGCATGACCCCTCTGCTAGTCCATCGTATCAACTGAAGGCACCCACTTCCTTTGAGGGTGCATACAATCTACTACCTACTAGCGGTACATTCTACCTACTGGTGGTGCATGCTACCTACTAGTTACACGTCACTACTGGGAATAAATGTATTTGCAGGGTTAAACATTACCTTCGATGGATTTTTATTGCTGAAGATCAGAAGCCTACAGCCGGCATTTGGCAAGAGCTGTAAAAAAAATACAATGCGTTTATGATTACCTGCAGGCCACACCATGGCAATATGCTCTTTCCAATCCGTCTTAATGAGTTTATACTGGAAAAATTACTGTACTATTTATTTCCAGTTCACTATTCAGAGTTCTCAATTGATACAATGGAATACATGTCTAAATGAACTCACCAAAACTTTAGATTCAAACTTGTCAGACTTCACTTCTACATTTACCAATCTCAGAGTGGCAATGGTAAGCTTGGATTTGGTTTGAGCCACAATATTCTCTACAACAGACAACTCAGTAGAAGTCATGTGGTGCATGGACATGTTTTGTTACTGTGTGTAAAAATCCAATCTACTCCCCCCCCCCTGTATGAGCACCATGATTCT
>Ga0224501_10001391_pt1 | contig 18781 bp, 18 predicted proteins | sample SF_Oct11_sed_USG_4_FD_169105 | JGI IMG/M metagenome (GOLD analysis project Ga0224501, IMG submission 169105) | Sediment microbial communities from San Francisco Bay, California, United States - SF_Oct11_sed_USGS_8_1 | ecosystem: Environmental > Aquatic > Marine > Sediment | place: USA...
CGAAGAGGATGTTAAACTGGCTACTCAAGCCTTTGAATTAGCTGAAACAATGGTTAGTGGCGGCAAATACGATATAGTAATTTTAGATGAGATCAATGTTGCTTTACATCTGAAACTGATAGAACTGGACAAGGTAATCCGTTTGATAAAGAAGAAACCAAAGCATGTGGAACTAGTGTTGACTGGTCGTAATGCTCCACCAACAGTCTTAGAGGTGGCGGATCTTGTTACAGAAATGAAAGAAATTAAGCACCCTTACACCAAGGGTACGCCACCAAGAGAAGGAATTGAATACTAGTATTCACTCAATTGCATAGTAATGCGTACTATGCGTGCCCAATAGAATTCTACCGAAAATATCATTACGCTAGATAGCACAATGTAGCTTTAGAATATCTCTACACGATAAAATCCCTTTAATAGAAGTCTACTTTCTATTTACTGATGCCTTAGAGAAGAGGGTCCACATCGTTGCTCATAAAAGAGATAATCCTCGAAAACTTCATGTCCTACGAATATGCTAGAATACCCTTTAAACCAGGATTGAACGTAATCTGTGGACCCAACGGTTCAGGCAAATCATCCACACTACTCGGAATCTCAGTCGCACTAGGCCAATCCTACACCGAACGATCAAAAAAACTAAGCGACCTGATCCGATGGGACAAAGATCAAGCCCGAGTTACGCTCGTCCTAGACAACTCTCGCAAAAGCAACCGCCGACCAGTTCCAAGAATCAACAAAGACTATGTCATTTTAACCAGAATTTTAAGACGCGATGGAACGTATTGGTTCGAACTCGACAATAAAGCAGCCACCAAAATCGGTGTAATCAGACTTCTCTCCAAGCTTGGAATTGACCCAGAAAACATGCTGATAATCATGCATCAAAACATGGTAGAAGAATTTACGGTGCTATCATCCCAAGAAAAACTGAGAATGGTTGAAGCAGCCGTCGGGCTAGAATCCTACCGCAAAAACGTCTCAAAAGCACAACGAAAATTGAGCCGCATCCTCAGTCAAGAAGAATCAGTCGAAAAACTCTTAGAATCCGCCGAACAAACCCTAAATTACTGGAGAGAACAATACGACCGCTACCAAGAGAAGAAACAGCTACAACTGAAACGCAGATTTCTCGAAAGAGAACTCACATGGGCAGAAGTGGCAAAAAGAGAAAAAATAGTTGTAGACGTAAAAGAGAAAATCCAAAGAAAACAAAATGAAATTCGACAAATCGAAAAGGAAACAGAAATCACAGATAATCAAATAAATCAACTACAGACAAGCCTGCAACAGAAGAAGAACCAGTGGCGAACAATTCTAGAAGAACGCCTTACTCTAGAACGTGAAAGAGCAAAGCATGAAACCAGTAACTTAATAGCTAACCAAGCCTTAGAAGAAGCCAACTCGTGGATACAAATACACGTAGCAAACATGAATAACTGCCTAAGCAAGATCGAACAATTAGAGACAGTGTTACGTAATAATCAAAATCCAACTGACATCAACACTCACTTAGCAGAAATAAAGCGTACCTACAAAAATCTGGACAGCACTTGGACCAACCGATTCAGCTCTAAAAGAGAACATCTGAAAGGCTCACTTGAAAACTTCCGTGAGCAACTGACAAAACTAGATAACCAGGTAACTGAAGTTGAAATGACGATAGAAAACTTGAACTCCGAAATTGAGAAAAGCTATAGCGAGATTATAGACAAGAAGATAAGCTTAGCTTTGTTGAACTATCGGAAAGAAAACCTTCAACAAGATCTGGAAAAACTGGACAAAGACCTCCGAAGTTTCCTTCTGGATTTAAATGAAACTAAGAAAAAGGCTGAAGAAACTGGGCCACAAATAGCAGTAGTCAAGAGTATTATGGAAATTGTGGATGAAATTCGCGTCACTGATGGGCATCTTGCAGCTCTTGCGGATGTATCTGAAGATATTGAACGCATGTATGAATCATACTCTAAACTCTATCTAGAACTAAAAGAAAAAGCTCGCATGGTAGCAGAAAACCGAGAAAAGGCACTAGAAGAAGTAAAAACAAGGATGGAAACATGGAGAACTATCATGAAAAACCTCCTCGAACACGTCAACTTCAACTATCAAGAAATTCTCTCAATAGCACGAGCAGTAGGGGAAGTTGGACTAACAAACGAACACGACATTGAGGGAGCTGGCCTCGAAATACTTGTGGGCTTCAAGGGAGCTAAACCTGTTCCTCTGAACTCCTATACGCAAAGTGGTGGAGAAAGAAGCACAGCAACCATGGCATTCCTTCTTGCATTGCAGCAACACGTACGTTCACCTTTCAGAGCGGTGGATGAATATGACACTCACATGGATCCCAGAAACAGAGAGATGATAGCCAGTCTTCTTGTTTCATCAGTCAAAGGCTCAGACGCCCAATACTTGGCGATTACACCAAGCCAAGTAACCTTTGAAGGAGACGATGTTCACATAATCACAGTTCAAAACGTCGAAGGAGCATCCACAATCAGAGAGGTCACCTAGTTGTCCTCAAAGCGGCAGAGGAAAAAAATCGGTGGTGAACATCTTCAACGCATCATTGACTTATGTACGTCTATTGAAGAGAAAGGTCTCGACCCTTTTCTTGTAGACGTGGAAGATATACTAGAAGTTGTTAGAGAATATTTTCCAGAATGGGAGTTACCAGAAGAACTCTCATTGGACGCCGAAACAATTCACAGACTTGCTTCCATCATTAAGCTCCAAAGCGACTGGCTAAAACATAGGTCAACCTCCCTGTATACCGACCCCTTCCTCATAGAAGAAAAAATACGAAAACTAACGAAAGTAGAACTTGCCAATCTATTTCTGGAAGTTTGGCATCCGATAGTCGAATTTGAACAAATATCGCCTCATAGCCTAACTGAAGCTATAAAATACTGGCAAGGTCTTCTTCCGATAGACGAGAGGTGGCTACAGACCGGACCACAGAAAAGGGAAGCTGGGACTGTAACTCGTGAAGAGCTGATCAAACAGAAAATACTTGCTGAGAATACGTTCTCAGAGGATCTGGAAGCCTTTTGGGACGAGTTAAAGGAAAAAGTTGGAGCGAATGAGAAGATTCTATATTGGGATTTTGTTGGCGCCAATAGTTACAATGAAACCATACAAAGAGCGTACCTAACAAGTTTCCTCATAACATACGGCTACGCAACTCTAGAAATAGATCGATTGGAAGAAGAGATGTTCATAAAGCCCTATGAAAAACCGGTTTCGATGCTTGGCAAGAAACAAGTAGTATCCATTCCTGTTTCCATAAGCAATGAAGAATGGATGAAATGGAAGAGAGGCTTGCAAAATTGAAGAAGAAAGCCTATTATACAAGGAAACTCAAAAGGGCAACGCACCTCCTATTTTACAGACGACACCAGAAACCGGGAGTGAAGGGATGGGAGCTCAAGAGAGGGCTCGGAGTCGACTATCCTAAGGTTCTCAAGATTTTGGATAGTTATTTGGAGAAGCTGGATCTCGAAGTGAAAACGGTTTTTGAGGGAGAAAAACCTGCTGAAAAGCCTAGTCGAGAGCAGCTGGATAAGGCCAGATTTTACATAACTCTTCGGGGAAGTCTTGCTCCCAAAGAGACAAAGATGATGGGGTGGCGCATCGACGACATTGCAGGCCTTGCTACGGCGATCTCATATGTCACTTCAAAGAAGGGAAAGGCACCCCGGGAAGAAGTAGAAGACCTTTTGAGAAACAAACTTCCTGGGTGGAGAGTGGACATAAACATGAATCGTTACATCCGATCTGGATATTTAGCTGAAGATGGGAACAAGCAACTCTACCTCGACTGGAGAACCAGAGCTGAGATAGATCAGAAGACTCTTGTCGAATTGCTTTTGTCAACCAATTCACTTGAGAAAGAAGACTACGATTACGAAGAAGAAATCTCAGATTAACCCAGTTGCATGCATCCATGTGGTTAGTCTATCTTTTGGAATTTGGTTTTCGGAGCACTGCAAATTGGGCATGTTTCTGGCGGCTTTCGTTCGGCGAGGTAACCACAAACCGTGCAGACATAATATTCAGTAAGACGTTCTGCTATTAGATGGTTAAGTGCTTTCTTGTAAAGCTTGGCGTGGATGTCTTCGGCATCCCGAGCTTGCGAAAACACTATAGCAGCAGCCTTTTCGCCATCTTCTTCTGCTTCCCGCAGCATTTTGAGGTAATGAACTCCATTAACTGTTGTCTCCGACTGAAACGCTTGCTCCAAATTAGTCTGCGTATCGGCGACAGATTCAAGGAGTGCAAAGTGGCATCGCGAATGGACGCCTTCAGCCGCAGCGACAGCTCGGAACAGGTGGGCAATCTGCGGCAAATCCTCTTCCTTTGCTTTCTCGGCGTACATTAGAAGTCGTTGATGGGCTTTTGCTTCTCCAACAAATGCTGTGTGTACGTGGTTAGCAGTTCTTTCTTTTAGCTTCATTTTCGCACCCTCTTGGTAACGTTGCCACTCCAGTGCTACAAGTTCCTTATTAGATATTAGGAAGAGCCGACGTAAAACTTTGGATTCCTAAATGCTTCGTAGAGTTACATCATGCTCTTGAGGAGAGGAATAATATTCACATCGTCTACTGGCATTTTTGTTAGCGGCATACCTTTTAGGTGTGGAAGACTGTCACGGTATGTGCGTTTTTCTTCCTTGAAGAAGATTCCAATGGGAATTCGGTTTCCCCATTCAAAGCTCTTTTCTAGGGCCTTCTGCCGATCCGTGTAGTCGTGTCCTTTTTCTTCCAGCTTGTAGACCCTCTTCGTGAACCAGTCGTAAGTATTCAGGTAGTTGAAGGTCACGCAGGGCTGGAAGACGTCAACAAGTGCAAAGCCTTTATGGTTAATCGCTTCCACGATCAAGCTGGTTAAATGTTTTACATCTCCGGCGAATCCCCTAGCGACGAAGGTGCCATTGCTGACCAATGCGTGGGCGATGGGATTTAGCATGGGAGGTATGGAGCCGAAGGGAGTCGATTTTGTTTTGAACCCTCTTTGGCTAGTGGCCGTTGTTTGTCCTGTGGTCAAGCCGAGGACCATGTTGTTGTGCACGATCAAGGTTATGTCGATGTTCCTTCTGAGGGCATGGCTGAAGTGTCCCCAGCCTTCATCGTACTGGTCGGCATCTCCCGCGAAGCCCACCACTGTCAGGCTAGGATTCGCCAGTTCGATGCCGGTTGCTAAGGGCAATACTCTGCCGTGGATGCCATGAAATCCATTCACGTTCACATAGTTAACGATCTTCCCATGGCAACCGATGCCTGAGACGAGCATAACTTGATCTCTTTCCAGGCCCATCTGCATCAGAGCCTTCTTGAAGGCCATCAATATTCCGAAGTTTCCACATCCAGGGCACCAAGTGTTCTTTGCCTGAGTCTTTAAATCGTCGAGAGTTACCGTTTCAGAGGACCTCCTTTATCTTCTGCAAGAGCTCCATTGGGTTGAAAGGCCTTCCATTGTACTTCAAAATTTCGTGATCGACGGTCATGAGAAGGTATTCCCTTATAAGGCTGGACAACTGAGAAGTTTTGTTGTTTTCCACTACGACTGTCTGCTTAGCTGATTTCAACACCTTCTGAACATTAGCAACTGGAAAAGGGTTCAGATACACAATTTGGAGATAGTTAATCGTCGGACTTTCCTTACCAAGAAGTTTCATGGCCTCTCTTATTGGTCCCTTTGTGGATCCCCATCCCAAAATGGTCACATCTGCTTTCCTGGGACCGTAAAGCTTGGTTGTTTCGTAGTTTTCCAGATCCTTGGTAAGAGCATCTAGTTTCTTGAACCGCTTATCAGTCATTTTGGTAGTTAACTCAGCATCATCCGTTGTGTATCCGCTTTCGACGTGTTCATCAGCGCTGGTTCTCACGATGGCTGCCCTCGTTCCAGGCGTAGCTCTGGGCGAGACACCATTTTTCGTGAACTTGTGTCTCTGATATTCTTCCTCACCCGCATAGGCATCGGCGGTCAATAGAAGCCCTCGATCGATTCCAATCCTGTTCGGGTCAAAAAGCTTTGCAGTTCCATGGCTCTCTACGAGATACTTGTCTGTGATGAGGAGGACAGGTATCTGGAACTTCTCCGCCAAGTTGAAGGCGTTCATGGTCTCGTAGAAGCACTCTTCCACGTCACCTGGAGCTATGACGACTCTGGGGAACTCTCCTTGGGAGGCATGAATTGCAAATCTGAGATCACCTTGTCCCGAATACGTGGGAAGACCAGTGCTAGGTCCGGGTCTCTGAGCCAACATGATCACTACAGGCGTCTCAGTCATGGCTGTCATCCCCAAACCTTCGCTCATGAGGCAGAACCCTCCCCCAGAAGTGGCGGTCATGGCCCTCACTCCAGCGAACGAGGCACCAGCGGTCATGTTGATGGCTGCTATCTCGCTTTCGGCTTGAAGCACAATCATATTGTATTCTCTATCAAGGGGCGCCATGAAGTGAAGCAGTGGAGTGGCTGGAGTCATGGGATAAGCGGCAAAAAACTTACAGCCGGCGCGGATGGCTCCGAGAGCTACCGCCTCATTGCCGGTCAGAAATATCCATCGTTTTCCCGCCAAGCTCGTTCTCTCCAATCGATATGTGGACTCCTCCGCATGGTGCTCTCGAGCATAATCGTATCCCATTTTTGCAGCCTTAAGATTCAATTCTGCCACTTTGGGCTTAAAGGCGTCTCTCACGATTGCGTTCAGAATCTCTAGATCATAGCTCAGAATAGCTACCGTAGCCCCCAGAGCCACGGTGTTCCTCATGATCAAAGGTCCATCCAGTTCCTTAACGACTCTCTTCAAAGGTACCGAGTAAAGTTTCAAGTCATCTCTGTCCATTTCCTCATCGTTTAGAGCTATTTCTTCCCCGTCGTACACTATTCCTCCGCCATGGACAAGTTTGTCTTTATGGAGAAGAATGGTTTCTCTGTTCAATGCCAAAAGCAGATCAATGGTGTCGGCTTGAGAGTAGATTTCCTCAGTGTCGACCCTTACAATGTAGAAGTTGTGGCCTCCTCGTATCAATGATTGGTAGTCGTTGGTGCCGAAGACATGGAGACCTCCCCTTAGACATGCTTTAGCAAAGAGGAAGCCAGAACGAGTTATTCCAGCCCCAGCCTCTCCCCCGATCAGAACAGAGATCTTGTTCACAATCATGCTAATCTACCATAGGTTGAGATGAATTTCTCTCTGGCGCGGCTGCGAAGTCACATTCAGTCTGCAACGCTAGATGTTTGATGGCAGTGCTAGGAAGATTTCCACAGTCCATGAATGCTACAGTATTCTCTTGCTTCTATTTTCTTGGCTGTGATTTCGAATTCTGCTTCTGGTGTGTCTCCTGGGTTTAAGAAAGTTCGACAAGTTTTGCCGTCTGCGATTAGCTCGATCCATTCAATGTAATGTTTTTGTTCCATGGGATGTGGAACACTGCCAACCTTGACTTTTATTGTGTGTCCGGTTTTTTCTATTATTGGGACGTGTTTTTCTAAGCCGATGTCAGTGGTTTTCTCTGTGAGCAGTTCCATGGGTTGGTCACAGCAGACAAGCTGTCCTACTCCTGCATGCAAGACTTCGACTATGTTGCCGCAGACATTACATTTGTAGATTTGTCTCAGTTCGGTCATCCAATTAGCTCCTCAACTTCTTTTTTTCCTGCTTTTAATTCTTCAACTTGCTCTTTGTCTTCTCTCAGCAGTAGCGTTTGAAACTCCCCCATATGTGTTTTTTCCTCTCCGGCTATATCAAGCAGAATCTTTCGTATGTTTTCGTTGTCTGTTGCAGCAGCTAGTTGTTCATAAAGGCTGATTGCATCAAGTTCAGCTATCACTGCAACTCTTAGGATTTCACGGTCGAGATGTTTCTTGCTAACTTTTTCTAACATTATAGGTATTTTGGATAACATTTTCTATCCTCCTCAATATTTCTCGCATTCAAGTTGGAAATAGCTTTGGGAATGGTCACACGATGGACATTTCTCTGGTGGTTCCTTTCCGAAATGGACATATCCACATTCTCGGCACACCCACCACACGGCTTTTTCTTTTTGGAAAAACGTGCCGGCCTTTATCTCTTTCAGCAGGTTCTTGTATCTTTCTTCATGATGCCCTTCTGCCTTAGCAATTGCTCTCAGTCTCTCTGCGATTTTGGGGAACCCTTCTTCTTCAGCAACTTTCGCAAATTCTGGATACATCTTCGTATTTTCGTAATTTTCCCCAGCAATTGCGGCTTTCAAATTGTCTGCCGTGCTGCCGAGAACTGTGGGAGCTAATGCTTCTACTTTCATCTCATTCAATTTCTCATTGCTTTTCTTCTTCAACTCGTTAATCAACGTGAACAGATTACTTGCATGTTCTTTCTCATTCTCTGAGGTAATGAGAAAAATTTCGGCGATCTGTTCAAAGCCTTCTTCCTTCGCAATCTTTGCATAGAATGTATACCGATTTCTTGCCTGACTTTCACCAATAAACGCTTTTACCAGATTTTCAATAGTATTTTTCACCCTATCTACCCTCTGCTCAATTTATGAAACCTATGTTTATTTAAGTTTCATCCAATCTACGTTTTATCCTCCAGGTGCTCCGTGAAATGGAACGTTTTTCCACAGAACGTCCCACCAATCTTCCTCTGTTATGGTTTCTCCCTGAACGAGAATTTCTAGAACTCTCTTTAGAAGTTCATGGTGTCTTTTCTCATCGATCAATATTGCGTTTAAGAGAAGCACAACCTTCTTGTTTTCAATGCTGGGCATTGTCTTCTTGATCTTCCCAATTAGTTCTGCTTCCATGCGTATGTGCTTCTGTACGAGTTCCCGTTGCTTGTCTAGATTTTCTTGTGTGAGAACTGGAAGAACGTTTGTTAGCAGACGAATAGCCGCGCCGTACATTTCTGCATGTTTCATGGAATCCAAAGATATTCCTTTTAGAACTCCATTTACAGCTGGATTTCTTATTTCATCCAAAGTTCTATTTACCGAATTTACAATCTCGTTTTCAACGGTAACTTGTTTCTCGAGAAAGCCTATTAATTCATCTTCTGAGATCAAACATCAACCTCCTTTACGCAAGCTGATGATAGGTTATATCATGTTTGGAACTTAAGGCTTTGAGCATCTTTTCTTCGAGGAATTTCTTGGTCGTATTAGTCATACTATGATGATAGGTCGGAGACTCAATCAGTATTGCGTCGAAATCAACTAACCTCCAATGGAATTCATGACGTTTTAGTTCCATCTCCGCGTCTTGAATCATTCTTATTCCTTCTGCCATGGCTTCTGGTAGCTTCCCAATGTTTCTAGTATGGCTATAATAGAGAACGCGAATGCTTGACATAGAAACCCTCCACAGGTAACAAGTATTGCAGTTTTACAGTTCTTCACAGTTCTCCCATACGCCGTGTATGTTGCAATAGGCAAGGGCGCAAAACGCTTTGAACTCCTTTGTAGGCACTTGAAATCCAATGTTGGGAGCGGTATAAGTTGGTGCGAATGCTGCTTTTCCTAGAAAGATGACCTGACGGTTCTCCTTGACGCCGTAGAGTTCTATCCAAGCGATGTGATGCTCTACTGTGTTGGGATGTGGAACTTCTTTGCCTACAATCACCCGAACGATCTCTACCCCTTTTCTTGACCCTTTGTCGATTTCAATGACCGGAACATGCTTTTCTTTTCCTTCAGCCCTTTTGTTTCTCAATATTTCTCCAAATTTCATTTTTTCACCTTCTTTTCCAATTTTCAAGATTTTATGCTTCACTCCCCTGAGATGTAGGTGGGGGCATAAATACTCGTGCAGCAAGTTCTTTGTCAATCATAAATAACCCATTGCCTTCTTTTCCAACCAGTTTCAACTTGAAGATGATCTCATTGTCGTTAGCTTCTTCTTCGATCTGCTCAGTAATATACCATTGGAGGAAGATATTCGTAGCATGATCATTCTCCTCAATGGCAAGATTAACGAGATCATTGATACAGTTCGTGATGAACTTTTCATGCTCCAAGGTCTTTTCAAACATATCTAAAGGCGTCCCAAATTCTGTTGGCGGTTGCGCAATAGCCATAAGCTTTACCAGTCCGCCTTGGTTATTGATGTAGTCGTAGATTTTCATAGCATGCACCGTTTCTTCCCGATACTGAACCATAAACCAATTGGCAAATCCCTTTAGTCCAATGAAAGTGCTGCGGGCAGACATAGACAGATACAGGTATGCTGAGTAGATCTCGTTGTTGAGCTGTTTATTTAGCGCTTCTACCGTTTTCTTGCTTAACACGTTATCACCACTTTTTCAATCTATTAGGTTGTGTTCCTTATGTTTGTCTAAAATTTCATCAGCTAGCTTGTCTAACGCCTTGAGGTTTTCTTCTTTTGGGAATCCTCTGGTGATAACAGGTTCAAGCAACTCAACCTTCAGGTTAGATAGTATTCCTTTAATTTGTTCCACCATCTTACCGCCCCAGCCATAAGATCCAATTATTGACGCAAACTTCAGTTTCGGCCTCAAAGCATTTGCAAGATAAACTGCATAAACAACATTCGGATGCGGTCCAACCAAGACTGTGGGTGAGCCTATTACAATTGTTGCGGCATCCACTAATGCTATTGCTAATTTTCCAATATCCGTTTTGGCTAGATCGAACTGTTTCACAGTTACCCCTCTTTCAACTAAGGCACTAACAAAGTATTCCACCATCTTCTTGGTGCTACCATGCATCGAGACATATGGCAATACAACGATGTTCTTAGGCGGAGTGTAAACCCAATCTCTGTACGCTTCAAGTATGAACTCTGGTTTGTCATAAATAGGGCCGTGACTTGGCGCTATCACATCTATTTGCAAATCTTCTATTTTCTTCAAATTGCCCTGAATTACCGTTCTGAACGGCATCATGATTTCTGCGTAATACCTTTTAGCCGCATCGTAAACTGTTGCCTCATCAATTACATACAAATCAGATGTTGCAAAATGAGAACCGAATAAATCGCAGCTAAGAAGTACTTTGTCTTCTCTTAAGTATGAGAGCATAGTTTCTGGCCAATGAACCCATGGAAAATGGATAAACTCTAATGTTTTGTCTCCTAATGATAGGGTCTCCCTATCTTCTACAGGTATGATTTTGCTTTCTGGAATTAGGAGCAGATTCATGAGCAGATCTTTACATTTCGGAGTTGCAACAACCATGGCAGTAGGGTATAGCTTCAATATTTGTGGCAGGCTTCCTGAATGGTCTTGTTCCGCATGGTTTGCAATTACATAATCTATGTTCTTAACTTCCAGATGATTCAAGTTATCTATAAGCACATTTGTCATACTTGGGTCAACAGTGTCGATCAAAGCTGTTTTTTCACCGCCTTTGACCAAATACGCGTTGTAACTTGTCCCATCGGGAAGCGGAATAAGTTCATCAAAAAGTCGCCTATCCCAATCAACGGCCCCGACCCAGTAGATATTCGCTTTCAATTTTCTTGGCTTCATTTCATTCTACCTCTTCAAACAGATCTTTCGTTGCCCGCAAATTGCACCGACTCAGTCATTCGGAAATCTTGACGCTTTCCTGTTTTGCGAGCACGCGACTCTTAAAGGTATGTGACTGTGACACAACAGCAACACGCACGCGAAAGAGAACTCGGAGAAATCACCAGAATTGATAACAGTGCGCACACGCGCATCCTATGTGTGGCGACCGAGTTCTGATAACTTAAATTCTGCAGTCGATGCGGATCTACACTGTTTAAACGTTGGGAATTTCAAGGGATATAGTTCCATAATAAGAAAAGAGAATGGTTGTCAGCCCAGTCCGAAGTTCTGTGCGGCTATGAGTATGTCGTCTACTCGGATTTTGTCGTCACAGTTGATGTCTACGTTGGGATCATAATCGGGATCACCTAGATCCATGCCGAAGGCTAAGGCTACAACGAGAATGTCATCTATTCTTACTTTGCCATCACCATTCACATCACCCGGAAATGTAACGAGAACTGTACCATCTGTTAGAGTGTTGTCTGTTGTGTCTGTTTCGCCGAGCACTGGTGTAGCATTGGCACTTATGGCATGGTTGCCGTAGGGGACGCCTGTGGTGTTCCATGGAAATGTAGCAATTGAAGAGTTTCCGCTTGGTATAGCTATGGTTTTGTGGTTTTTTCCGTCTGGTAGGGTGATAGCGATCTCGTCGTAGAAGACAGTAACATTAAAAGACTCAGTAAAGTAGCCTTGGTTTTCGACGGTTACGTTTATGGTTACAGGGTATTCCTGTCCAACGACGGGTTTAGAAATTTTGATGTTCGTTACTGCTATGTTGGGAGGTGACATGATGGCGAATATGGAGAGGTGGGTAGTTTCTCCATGGATTATGTTGTTTTCTGTGTCCACATGTGTTGTGATGTCTGTCCATTGCTGTAATGCTTCGTTCCATTGGAGGATCTGTAAGTTGTTTTCTTGGTCTTCCGTGAGACCGGTGTCGTTGTACGCTATGCTGATTTTGATGGTTCCTGTGTAGTTGGCTGTCGTTTTGATATCGTAGTAGATAGGAGGTTCTGTGATGAACTTGACCCTTGAAGGCGGGTCTGGTCCTCCTTGAGTTGCGTTGAATGTTGTTATTCCGCCCGAAGTTACATTTACAAAGGTAACAGCAACAGTAGTTGACGGAGTAATAGTAACGTTTTCTCCTTCCAAGGTCCACGGTCCCGTCAAAGGATAGTTATCTTGGTTATTTTCATCAATAGTGTATGGTGTATCACCTATTACATCACTTCCAGTTTCATTTTGATGTCCTCCACTATACAAGTCGGTACCGTTATAATCGCTCCAATAGTTTCCGCCAGAAGGATAACCACCATCCCAGAAGTTGGCATAGCCAGACGTGTGGATATACACCTGCTGGGTGTTGTGTATGAAGTTGTTATGGCAAAAATTGTTATCGGACGACTCGTTGAGATAGACACCGTAGCTGTTAACTGTTATGCTGTTTCCAGAAAAAATGTTGTTGTACGAAACGCAAAGTTCAATGCCGTGGACGTTGTTCGTTATGTTGTTTCCAGATATAACGTTACTATTTGAAGAGTTATTGACTTCAATACCCCTTCTGTTGGTTGCTAGGTGGTTTCCAAATACGCTGTTATAGTTTGACGACTCGTTGAGACCAATGCCACTGCCGATGTTGTTTATTACATTGTTACAAGAGAGAGTATTATTTGAAGAACAGATAAGACAGACGCCATCCGAATTGTTTGTTATATCATTTCCAGATATTGTGTTATTATGAGCCTCCACAAGTCTAATGCCGTACTCGTTGTTTGTCATGTTGTTGTTTCTTACTATGCAGTTGTTTGTTTGAAACAGTTCCAATCCTACAGGTGTATTGGATAAGTTAAGGTTCTCTATTAGTATATTATCACAGTTAACCAATATTGCCTGTCCTGCGTGATCCACAGTGTATTCTGATACGTCTTCAAGATATATCAAAGGTTTACCATTCACGGTGTTGTTCTCTACAACGTTTCCATAAGCCTTCCAGAAGCCTAGACCAGACTCTGTAAACTTATTATTAATTATGCTGTTGTTGTTCCCACCACTTCCGACAGTGATGCCACCAGGGCTGTAGTATATATTGTTCTCAACTATGCTGTTGTTTGAACACGAATAGAACTCTATGGAGAACAGACAGTTTATTATGTCATTTCTATGTACGCTGTTGTTTGAAGAAATGGGAAGAAAAATACCCCTGTGACTGTTTCTTATGACGTTGTAACTTATGTTGTTGCCATGTGACCCATCGCATGTCTTAATGGCGCTATGATTACAGTTTTGTATCGTAAAGCCAGTAATCTTGACGCCATTTGCTGAAACGGCAATCACATCTTCACCGTAGTTTCCGTCGATTATGGTTGTCTCTTTATCTTGTCCAATTAATGATAGCGCCTCACTGACGGCCAAGTTTTCATAATATGTCCCGTTCTTCACATAGATTGTGTCACCATTATGTGCAGCATTGAGCGCTTCTTGTATTGTGTGGAAATCTGCTGGGCCATCATCATCCACTATCCATGTGGCGTTTAATATCAAGTTTGCAAATACATCGGCATTGTTTATCGTGTCAACTGGGACATCGAGTGAAGTAGATTTGGCACATAAAGTTCCTGAGCTGTAGTCGTGATAGTATTCGATTGAGAATGAGGTGATTGTTCCTGTTGTGAAGCTTCCTCCGTCGTAGGCTTTCATGAAGAATGATTGATTGATAACTGTTGATACCGCATCTTCAAATTCGGTTATGTCTAGTACTATGTGGTTAAAACAGAAAGGATGGTCGCCACCTTTCAATATCCAGTCATCAAATCGTTTTGTCCAAAGAGGAGTACTCTCATTTCCAATTCCGACGCTGATGTTGCACTCTCCCCTTTTCGAATGATCTATTGTGAATGATGTTACCATTGTCGGTTCATAATCTATTCTGTCATGGTAGAACACGCAATATCCAACACGATGTTTCATAGCTTCGTAGGATATCCAGTAACATCCGTCATTGATGTTTTCCCAGCCTCCTACTCCCCATGAATTAGCTACCTTGAAGGCGCCATACCGAGTCATTCCTTGTTCGATGTAGCCCGAGTCATCGTTATATCCGACTATAGTATTGGCATGGTTTACATCTGGATTTAAATAGTTATCAATTGTCCACAAATCACCACTTGTTAAATGACTATACTGATAGGCATCTACGGCTATTGCAGCAAGGTGACCAGAAGATATCCAATTCTTGAGATTATCAAGGCCATCATCTGTCTCTAGACTCATGTATTCGATTCCAGTACTGTCGCCGCGATACAAAGGAGCTTCTCTCCACGCCTCTTCCGAGGGCCAACTGGTTGAATCAACAGGATCGTAAGGCATCTTCTCCCAAGTACAGACTCCAATAGAGCATACAAGATCAATGGCGTCAGAGAAGTAGGAGCCAGAATCCTCTCCGTCATTGATTTGATGATAAATGAAATCTGGACTGAATATCTTGTTCTGATACGATTGAGTTGGGTGTCCGTTATAACCTCCTTCCCAGACTGCTGCGGACAGGTTCCAGTTATGCTCTTTCGCTTCTTGGAAAGTTTTCATGTAATAACCTACTGCCCAAGTTGTACATGACCCCTCCCCATCTTGGTGTCCAATAGGCGGAAACCAAGAACTATTTGTGTGATCCACGTATGACACCGAGCTTATCGTTGGATTGTTCCACTCAACGTCTTCGACCATGTAGGCTTGTTCAGCGATTTTGTTCCATTCGTTTTCAGTGGGAGGACGCAACCCGGTTCCGCATCCGTTAATTGTCGGATTGTAGTTCTTGCCCTGTTCCCGAACTCCAACTTCTTGTTTCAACTTCTCTAACTCGACGGGTGTGATTTTATGTCCAATCACTCCAACGGTTCTGCTCTCTTTATCTGACACGTGAGCAGAGCTATTTGTTTTGGCCTGTAAATCATTAGAAGTCACTCTGAATATGCTGATCAAAAATAGCAATAGCAGAATCAATGAAATGATTTTCCTATGCGTTTGCCTTTCTCTCCGTTATTCTACAAATATACAACTCGCTCATTTAACCGTTCAGAAACAATATTCTATCTTGTGTGCACAGATCAATTATAGAGCGCGCGCAGATTTACCCCATATTTCTCACTTTATGTAGACCCAATATTTTCAACGCCTTATTTTTCGATAAGCAATTAGAGCAATGTTTACGAGTATGAGCACTCCGAGAACTAGGAAGGGACTGTTAATCAGGTTGTCTTCAAGGGGAATGGGAAGCTCGAAGACAATTGTGTCTTTTATGGCGTGAATATTGATGGCTTTTGCAGGTAGCACAAAGCGGCACAAAGGATCCAACATCGCTGAGTCAGGGTAATCATAAAGATAGGTAGGGTGTATCTCTCCGTTTATTGTGTAGTTGGTGATCCCCCATTCGCTTACTGATTTTTCGAAATATTGTGCAAAGTCTAAGGAAAAGCCGTCTGTGAGGTTGACGTGAATCTTTCGCCATCCAGTCTCTACGTCATAGGTTTCAGTCATTGCGGCTGGGTTAAACGTGGAATCTATGATGTCTGAACCACTTAGATAGAACTCTACGTGTATTGATTTTGTCGAGTTGGTAAAAATCTCCTTTGCAGGGTCATAATCTACTTCTGCATTTTCCAGATTCTGTTCGTCAAAATATGTTTCAATGGCTTTGGGAATCGTTGAGTTGTTGAAAATTTTCTGCTCAAGAATTTCTTCGTAGAGTGTGGAATTGATGTTTTCGATAGCATAGACGACGTGGATGTTTTGTTCTATCAGTCCGTCTACTGTTATTGAAGCGTGGATGGGAGCAATTAGAGAAAGGAAAATGAGACTGAGCAGAGTCATAGTGACCGAATTTTTCATCATTTTTCCCTAATTCCCCAAGACGATAGATTAATGACTTCCTAGAATTGTTTTTCTGGCGGAGGTGGTGGAATCAGCCCTTTCTTCATTAGCGTCTTGGTGGCTTCTCTCGCATTCTTGATGATGGCGACGGCTTTTTCCCAGAGTTCCTGTTTGCTCGGTTTAACTCGGGCTACGCCTTCTTCAATCGATTTGAGGGCGCAGGCGACAGCTTCTCTGGGATAGACTTCCCATTCTTCCATTCGGGGAGTAATGTCTCCTTCATGGATTCCCCTTTCTTCTGCAAACTTGGCGAGTTCTTTTCCAGCTGCGATGCACATGTCGTCTGTGATGGTTTTTGCCTTCACATCTAAGACGCCTCGGAAAATTCCGGGAAACCCTAAGGAATTGTTTATTTGGTTTTCGAAGTCTGAACGTCCGGTTGCTACGATTTTCGCCCCTGCTTCTTTTGCTTCCCATGGCCAGATTTCAGGGATTGGGTTTGCACAAGCAAATACGATGGAGTCTGTGGCCATCTTTGTTATCCATTCTTTTTTGATGGTGCCTGGTCCGGGTTTTGAGGCGGCTATGCAAGCGTCTGCGTCTCTCATTGCCTCTGCCATGTCACCTATTCTTCCTTCGGCGTTTGTTTTTAGGCAGAAGTCCCATTTCCATGGGTTTTCGTCTTTTTCTGCTTCTATGTCTTTTCGGTTGGGGTGAAGAGTTCCTTTGCTGTCGACCATGATTAGGTTGCCAGGTTTTACGCCTGCTTTCATGAGGACTAGGGCTGTGCGGGTGTTTGCTGATCCTACGCCGATCATTGTGATTTTGGCTTGGTGCAGTTTTTTGCCTACGAGTTTCAGGGCGTTTATTAGGCCAGCGAGGATAACAGAGGCGGTGCCTTGTTGGTCATCGTGCCAGACTGGGATCTGTAGTTCGTTTATCAGTTTTTCAAGGATGTAGAAGCATTTGGGTTTGGATAAGTCTTCTAGGTTGATGCCTCCGAAGGTTGGTTCTAGCCATTTGCAGGCTTGGATGATTTCGTCTGGGTCCTTTGTGTTCAGGCAGATTGGGAAGGCGTCGACTCCACCTAGATACTTGAACAGTAGCGCTTTCCCCTCCATGACTGGGAGGGCTGCTTCGGGTCCAATGTCGCCTAATCCGAGAACGCGTGTGCCATCGCTGACGACTGCTACGTAGTTCCAGCGATTGGTATATTGGAAGACGAGTTCAGGGTCTTCTTTGATGGCTTTGCAGGGGGCAGCTACGCCAGGTGTATACCAGATGGCGAAGTCGGCTGGTGTTCGTATGGCGCATTTTGGCATGATTTGGACTTTTCCTCCGTAAAAAGGATGGTATTGAAGGGCGAGTTTTGCTGGTTTTTGGGCTTTTTTTAAGAGTTCTTCTACTGTGAGTTTTTTGGTCATTTTCTGTCACTCTTATGGATGCATGTTTGTGTGTGGTTTGGAGTATAAGAGATTTAAGATTGCATATGTAAGTCTATCGCGTGAGAAAGCCGCCCTATGAAGCAGTGGAATCAAAGTCGTTGCAGGTTAAAGGTCTTCATCTGTTGAAGACGGAAGAATCTCTTTCTACATCAGTAAGAAAGGTAAGTTCTTAACTCCGCCTTCCGTGAAGCATCAACTCTTAAAAAGGATTATAGAGATACCAAAAAGTCTTCTCTGGAAGAAGGATGTCTCAAAGTGCTTGAAGGAAAGAAGGTGAATTTGCGGATAGTGGAGAAAGAGGATTTGCCTCTCGTGAACGCATGGTTTAACAATCCCGATTTCACGGGTGAACATGATCCTCTTGATGCCCAAGAATCCAGAGCAGATATTGAGAAGCGGTATGAAAAACTCTCTTCCGAAAAGTGGTTTCTGATAGAAACCAAGGCGGGAAGTAAGATTGGGTTCATAGGTCACTTTCCACAGGGGGAACGCGTGGAAATCGGTTTTGCATTAATTCCAAGCGAAAGGGAGAAAGGCTACTGCACTGAAGCTGTCAAAATTATGGTGGATTATCTGTTTCTTTCCAAGGAAATTGTTCGAATACAAGCAGAGACGAATGTGAGAAACAATGCATCCCAAAGAGTGTTGGAAAAAGCGGGGTTCAAGCGAGAAGGGACTTTGAGAAAAGCATTATTTGTGAGAGGCACGTGGGCTGATGCCTATCTATATAGTATTCTCAGAGAAGAATGGAAAGAACCGGAAATACTGACGAAGGCAACTTCCTAAGAAAGGACATCACCCACATGGGTATGTTCTAGATATAGACACACCAAAACTGAGAAGTTAGATTACATTCCGAGTCAGGTTCGAAACCGTCTGAATGCGCGCACGATTTCTTTAGGCCTCTGCTTCTTTTCAAGTTTGTTTCGCTTCAACTGGGATGTCGGTTGCG
>Ga0224501_10001392_pt1 | contig 18773 bp, 18 predicted proteins | sample SF_Oct11_sed_USG_4_FD_169105 | JGI IMG/M metagenome (GOLD analysis project Ga0224501, IMG submission 169105) | Sediment microbial communities from San Francisco Bay, California, United States - SF_Oct11_sed_USGS_8_1 | ecosystem: Environmental > Aquatic > Marine > Sediment | place: USA...
ATGTATCTAGAGTTTTTTTATTACTGTATTCGGGCACTGGGCCGTGCTATTTAATTGACCTAAGGCTGATGGATGTTGGGGAGATAGGAGGTTGGAATTATGGGAGAAGCTTATTCTCAAATCTTTCGATCTTGAGCGAACCCCTCTATCCATCGCACTATACCACTGGCCTTGTTCACTTTCTTTTATCAGTTACACAGAAATCAACTCAGACAAATGTGAGACCCGCTGAGACAAGCTTGTGACAATTCAACACAGAAACTAGATGTCGGAAATACACAATCACAATGTGGGGTTAAAACCTAAAGACTTCACAATTGCTAACACGCTAGCTATTCTGTTATTCTAGTCGTAAAAACATTGTCGCCGCATTAAACTGACATTTTGCACAAATGGAAAAGCGTTCTAGTCCTAGTTTTGCTAAGTATTTCTCCGAAATACTCCCGGTGTTACCTTCAGTAGACGTAGCCATTTAAGCCGCGCGGCCGACTCAGATCGCGACACAAAGGGTTGTAAGGATACCGGCTATTAAGGGATTTAGGGGGAATTATGCAACCAAAGCACACAGGCATGACGTTTTCTATGCAAATAGATGGGAGGAGTGCTGACCAAGATCAACATAAATTTATGGGAAAATCTGCATTAGTAATGCTTTACCAGTGATGGGGAGGTAATTTAGAGTTATCCTCTCAACTTCTGTTATTATTACCCACATTGATTAGTTTGTCAATATGATTTTGGCCGTTATTTTATAATCATTGTTTCAGTGTTTAAAAAAATGGCATGAGGTTTTCATGACTCTTCCATTTTCTTGAGTTAAATCGTAAACCCGATTAATCAGAAGCCATTACAGGGCTGCTGTTTCCTGTTTGTATTACCCACGACTTACCCGCGACTGAGCAAGTAGCATCGACGGAGCAGAAATCTACAGCACAGGAGTCACAGCCTCGTACGACAGTCTGGGGTTCGGTCACAGTCACAACAAATTTATCCGTCTGCGCGTCTGACATCGGTAGCTGCTCCCCATTCAGCAAGAGATCACGGACACAACCTGCGACAGAAGGCATTTGTTACCTCCAATGCTAAAGTTTGTTACCGCATAAGACTGTATGTTTAAAGTAATGATGATGGGAGAAATAAACAACTGTTGAATAATTTAAAAAGTAATCATTCGGTTTATGCGACTAATTTTCTGTCAAGCGAATGTAAAGTACAAAAGCTATGGTGTCCTAACCAATGAGCACCCAGGAGGTATCGTCGCAGCTGCTGATATTTTTCCGGTGCCCAATGATATCAGAATAACATATAAAAAACCATTTTCAACTAAACATTCACTAATGTAAGTGCAGATTCCGACTGTTATATATCATTAGCCTGACATCTTATCTATACCCCATAGATTTTCAATTAGATCTAAAAATTTTGGTGAACACGGTGTTAACTGACCTTTGTACTGAGCATCCGTGACCTGAATAGCTGTGACCTGCTGAAGGTCACTGAAATCAGCTCCCGATGTTGTAGGCTGGGTGACGGGCAGTCCGTCAACCGAGAGGGATGTTTCGGTGGATTTCACAGACAGACTGACATTATGCCACTCACTGTCCGTTACCTTCACTAGTTTATTAACCAAAGAGCCGTATGAGATATATCCATCAACAATCTACAATAGGAGACAACTCCATGAAAAATTCAAGAATGGGAGGATAACTCCATCACTAAACTACAGATAATATAACTATACAAGTCCTGGACTATCTACTGGGGTTTGTTTCTGGCATCTGTTTTTGTTTGACTAAAATATAACCTTTGATTTCCATGGTAGTTGAGGTAACAAAGACCTAGGTGTTTTTTCAGTCATTATCTGTCCGCGGTTAACCTGCGGCCTCCCTCTTTGGTGTTCACAGGCTGTGTGGTGACATTTAGGGGAGATGGAGCCAATTTCTGCCACACTGGCCCAGGACGGGTCGGCAGAGTGTGATCAGTATAGGAAATAGTCTGTCACAGTCAGGAGTTGAACCCCGGCCATGGAGAGGACAGACAGCGAGACAGTTTAATTCTCTCACTGAACTGTCATGACTGACCTAAGGCTATCCATGTATAATACCATTCTTAAATCAAACCAAATCAACTATTGACTCGGTTACATGTGAAGTGTCAGAGATTAGAAAATATGCCTGCACAATATGGCATGTTTGAACTCACTAAATAAATGTACATGAGTTTAAAGTTAAGAGAGGGTGCCATAGCTCGGTGACTAGAGCGCATCGATTTCTAGATTTTGGCTTCAAGTCCCAATCATGCCGGGCTCCTGCTGTGAGTGTAAGCTCGTGATATAATTTCTATCTCTTACTGTTTGAGATCCGCTAAATTAAAGGACCAAGAAGCCGCATACAAAAAGGAAACAAAAAATGTTTTAAAAAACAGTCCTGATGCAGATGTTTGTTACCTTGAGAGTAGTCCTCTCATTGATTGGCTTTGTCTCCATAAGAGTTGCATCTACACCTGTACGGAAAGCCAGGTAAAAGGTGCTCTGCCCTCCTATAGCTCTTTTCTTTCGCCGGAGTGCAGCTGTCCGCAGTAAAGCTATCCTCCTATAGCTTGGCTTATATGTGTAGGTGAGGAAAGACTCTTTACTCAGACCCACATCAACATCAATCAGAGCTGAAAGCGAAGAGCATTATTAGTCGTCGAATTCAGATCATCATGTTGAAAAAGAGGAGTGTAGCGTCACCGAAGTCTTTGGTGTGACCAGAGACAAGAGAGTAAACTTGTGCCGGCAACGGCGTGCCTCGCAGAGAAAGTTCATATATGGGACACACCATAGACCATCCAGCAAACAAGTTGCTGGCTTACTGAAGCTATCCATAAAAGCAGTTTTTATCTTGAGTAGTTAAGTCCGCCCTATAGTGATCTCTCAGCAAGATGTAGATGTATATTGGCCTCCTATGTTGACAAACCATCATGGCTAGTACGCCACATGTGAAGGGACCTCTTATCCACCCAATAACATCAGAAAGTCAAGGTCAAAGCAAGAAACATATATGTAGTTTCCCGACTTCGATTATTTTGGTTCTGGTTTGTTTAACCTAATTGAGAGGTAAGTGTCTAGATAGAGCGAACAGGGCATTAGTGCGCTGGTGCTATTGTCAAGCTGGAGAGTTTGCACGATGATGCTCAATGCATGCTCGTATAAATTGCATACGCTAAAAACAGGGAAGCAGCAAGTTTCCTACCTTTATCACACGAGTCAGAAGAATAGAATCCATGGCAAGTACAGTACGCTTCAAACCAGCCATGATGACAACGGCCGCCGCACTTATTACAGTCTTGTGCAGTGGGCCGGGCCGGACATGAATCCATCACATTACTGGCTTCTGATTGGCTTACACTGATGCCAACACCGTCCAATGAAATGTCAGCGAGGCAGCCTACGAAGCTGGCGGAGCTTATGTGGGCGGAGTAACGAAGCAGAGGTTGAATGTCTGTGACACCTACAGAGATCGGAGGAAAAACTTCTACTACCAAACTATGTAAAAGTAGTAGGAACGATCATCCATTTTGTTTCTCCATGGCAGAACAACGGTCAGAAGTGGTGCAGAAATTGGCCTATTGAGTCTTTGAGTCAGCATTTCCCAGGGTACTTCATTAGGAGACTTTCTACTTGCACCCACGTGCCACGTAGAGAAGGTAGCTCTATGGGAGGGTCTTCTTTTTAAATGTCGGGATCCAACTCGGATGAACGTGTTGCGAAGGACTAAGTTTGTGCCAGAACTGACCATCAAACCAGGGATCCCGGGTCCTTTGCCCAGTAGGCTATCCACTAAGCTATCCACTAAGCTATCCACTAAGCTATCCACTAAGCTATCCACTAAGCTATCCACCAAGCTATCCACTAAGCTATCCACTAAGCTATCCACTAAGCTATCCACTTAGCTATCCACTAAGCTATCCACTAAGCTATCCACTAAGCTATCCACTGAGCTATCCACTGAGCTATCCACTGAGCTATCCACTAGGCTATCCACTAAGCTATCCACTATGCTATCCACTAAGCTATCCACTAAGCTATCCACTAAGCTATGCACTAAGCTATCCACTAAGCTATGCACTAAGCTATCCACTAAGCCCACCATGGAAGATGGAATGCAGTTGGGGATGTGACAGTGCCCGAGTTTGTTCAACAAAACGATCATGACGATATTCGAGAAATCAAGTTTACATTTTTCTTCTGAGTTTCAAAGGCCTACCAAACGCTATGTAAATTGTGCTGGCAGTCACACAGTCTGTGGTGATTAGGTAGCAGGCCCTCTGCACAACCTGCCTGATCTTTATCAGAAGTGACTGAGCTTTAGCAGGATTGACAGCATTGAGTAACTCACCACCGATGGTGGCCGATCGTCCGCCCGAGTTAAGCATGCCTCCTGTGTTAACGATCTCACTGATGGAGCAATCCTCATGGTGACCACAGTCAGTGCAGCTTCCAGGTGATTCACAGTGACTCACTTCTAGACTGACTGAAGTAGTAGTTCGTCTAGCTACTAGGCGATACCAGGAGCCCGACGAGATGGTTCTCTGTAGAAAGAAAGAGAATTGAAGACAGCTTAGTAACAAAATAAAAAAGATGTTATAGCGAAACAGCCCATGCCACATCTTACTGCTCTTCCATTTCAACTCTCGATGTTGAATGCCAAACGAAATCGGCCGATGTGACAGTACCATTATTTGAGGAATAGTAAAACTGTAGAAATTTATTGTTACTACCTCCATTTTCGCTGCGGGCTTCCGCCTAGTAACACTTACATGCAATACCGGAGTTAACCCACTAGTTGAAGTACTAATTAGCCTCAGTCACTCACCTTAGCTACGATCAGCCCGTAGACTTTTCCGCCGACGTCAAAGTTAAAAACGGCAGAACCGTTAACAATCTGCAGAGCGATGAAATCCGTATCGGTTCCTGGCTGGAAGAGTAGCAGAGCATCTCTTTGATTTGTAGAAACTGTCATCTGAATGATGTTCGACTGTGAGTCGAGGGGAGGCAACTGAAGGAAGGAATCTTCCAGAAAACCGAGACTGGAATGCTGACACAACTTGCCATAATATCCGTAGTCACAGTCACAGTGATGACCTCCACCTTCTTTATCTGTAAATAATGTATGATATGATAACGATACTATATGATATGAAACATACAATACAATATGATATGAAGCAAATATAAAACTGGAAGCAACACCAGAAGTAACTCCCTCTCACAAATCAATGAAAGATATGAAAAATAAATAACAGGTATGATTGAGTGAATTCGATCTGACCAGTCTAAAGCTGTGGCCGGGCTAGCTGGGTCTAGATCATATAATATCTGTGAAGTTTGAACATTTTTTTACCAAACTTCATGCAGTGGAATACTGTTGGTTAAGTTTTCTAATGTTCAGGCTTACCTCTGCATGTGGAGTGCGAAGAGCATGGATTTCTATCAGAGCATCTGATTGGCTGTTCGCAGAATGGTCCTTGGAACAGCGGCGTACAGTTGCAGTTATAGCCTCCAGCTCTTTCAACGCACCTGGAAATAAAAGCCCGGGCGTCGTAAGTAAAAATATTGCATCACAATTCAACGGGGAGATGATAGGGGTGCATAAACTGATTCAAAGAATTGGGTCGATTCCGATTCACAATTTGCAAAAAATCCTAGTCTATCTTCGCAAATGAACACCGAACCTAATCAAACTGATTTTACAGGCAGAGAATGTAGATAATCAGGATGAATCGGGATTAAATAACAGTACAAGTGGTAGCAATTTGAATCAATTCAAATCATAGTTTTTGTTAGATTGTACATTTCTGTGAGATTATGCACTTTTGAATGATGAAAAAGCACATAAATGACACTGGAGTTGAATGTGTTGACTTACGTGGCCGAGTTTTGACATTTGTGTGTTCCAAGCTGACACTCCAGTACATCCGTCTGACATGTGACCCCCGTCCAGGACTCTGTACACTGACACTCAAACTCTTCTTCTGAAAGGCGCACGCAGGTGCCCCCATTCTGACAGGGACTAGAACGGCAAGCACCTGCCGGCTCCTGACACGTCCGACCCATGTATTCCGGCTGACACTGGCACATTGGTACCAGCTCAGCAGTATTATAGGTCAAAATAAGGTCATTGGTGGCTGTAAAGTCCAGCTGATCGTTGACAATGACTCGCGAGATGCAGACACCATTACCGGAGCAGTCAAGGTCGTTACAAAGGTTAAGAGCGATGCTGCTTATAACGATTCCTGCTTCAGCTTCGATGGTACGTTTGTTGTCACGGAGAAGCTTTTCCAGGTCAGCGTAGACAGACCCATCGCCGTTCATCATCACAAGATACAAATCAACTTGAACTCCTGCAAGACAAAAGAGTCAACATTTAAAGCCTCATTCAGAGAAATTATTGAAATGATTAGGCGACAGATTATCCTGGTGTTGGGTTTAAGGCTTTGACCTCATGGAAAAAAACTATTGCTGCTGTAGAACACACAGTCATATTTGATGAATACGATTTGTAGATCTTTAATTGGATCTTTGACCCTCTAGTCCGAACAGACGATTAAATTTAACTTTTCAAGTCTTTCCCGACTTGGACATTACTTCATAGAAATGAACTGAATGAAACTCAACTGACTCGGGATGTTATCAGACTAGGGTTTCTCCTTTTATTCGATTTTATTTTATTTTATTTGGAAGATTTTGATAACTTAAATGAGAACATAGGTTTATTTTTACGATTAAATGAGACCATAGTTCTTTTTACGATTAAATGGGACCATAGTTCTTTTTACGATTAAATGGGAACATAGTTCCTTTTACGATTAAATGGGAACATAGTTCTTTTTACGATTAAGTGGGAACATAGTTCTTTTTACGATTAAATGGGACCATAGTTCTTTTTATGATTAAATGGGAACATAGTTTTTTTACGATTAAATGGGACCATAGTTCTTTTTACGATTAAATGGGAACATAGTTCTTTTTACGATTAAATGGGAACATAGTTCTTTTTTACATTAAGGTCAATGAAAATCAGAGATTATATTTTGTCAAACAAAGGCAGGTGCCAAAAGCAGATTTCATTAGACAGTCCACGTCAAAATCCAGATCAGACTCACCTGTGGGTCTCAGTGACAGCAGAATAGTATCCTTTCCCACGCCGAGTTTGTTTAGTGACTGGAGAAGCCGAGAGTACGAGTCCTTAACAAACGTCTCCGGTGTAATATCAGTCAGACGTAACACGACGGCATCATTCAGCGATTGGTTGTTATACTGACTGACCCTGACCGTAACCCGAGAGGTCACGACATTATGGACGCCATCACTTCCTGTCACCTCCAAGTTTGTCGTGGATGGAATCAGTGAACTGGCCTCCAGTAAACAGCTGGAACCTATAGGGAGAAACCAGCTAATGCATCCATTGCCATAGTATTTCATTCCACGACCCTTATTCAGAATCAGTGGAACCCATAGAGTTACCCACTATGCCTCCTGAGTAACTCCATGATTGTGCCAAAGATTGTCATGGGAAGTCAATTCTTATTAGTCATTCTCTTGAGCTAGAATTGGTGTGGAGAGCTCACACTTACGGCGGTAGCCTGTCACGAGTCAGTTTTGAACCCTGGTTCTGGTGATTGTGAGCCCAACCCTCTACCACTGTGCTATTCACCTTTAATGATGACGAGGTCATACAAGAAAAACAACCGAGTGAGATTTCAGTTAGGTACCAGTCAGACTTACCTATAAGTTTGAGCCGGGAATGTTGATCCATGTTGCAGGTGTAGTTGCCGACGGTGTCTGGGTCCAGAGGCTGGACACTCGCCAAAGTACCAGAGACTGTGCCATGATACGTCTGTACCAAGACAGTCACATCTCGCGGACTGGACGGCTGGTCATTTATATCCACAATATTCACCTGTCACAACAAGGAGTTGCCTTCTCATTTCTCAGCTCACAATATTATGTTTTCTCTGGCACGATAGAGATACGTGTTTCATGTAACTAGTTGTTCATGTTGTTACTCTGAACAACAACTCACTCAGTTCCCGAACTGAAGCAGAAAAACCTATCCAACTTACATTCCTGGTGAGGCTTTAGTGGGGAGTTTTCATCTCAAAGTTTCAAATGAGCCAGCAACCATGAAATTTCTTCACCAAAATCAACCACTTAGTTAACAGCCCTAGTACTAACTGACTGGTACTACTCCCAGTACCAATCAGTTAGAACTGAGGTTGAAAATGAAATGAAATGAGTTTAGTACTACTATGTTGTATCACTAGCAGCGACTCTTTACCTTGACTTGAAGTTGGGCTGTCTGTCTGGGATTTCCGCTGTCTGTAACCTGGATACCGAGCATGTAAACTTTCTGACCTTCATAATCAAGGTCAGCAGACGTGGTGGAGATTGTGCCAGTTTTCGGATCAACGGAGAACTTATCGGATGTCATGGTGTACCTGAATGGACCCTGGAAATAAAGCATCTCAGTGACTCGGTGACTCGGTGACTCGGTGACTCGGTGACTCAGTGACTGAGTGACTGACTGACTGAGTGACTGAGTGACTCGGTGACTCAGTGGCTCGATGACTCAGTTATCGGCTATCATACATGACCCCGCTTTTGTAGCCACATGATCAATCTATCTACCTGGCTGCCCAAGCCTGAAACTAATACTAAAGCTGTATAGCTGGGAATTATGTGAGGAGGTCATACTCAGAGTGAGACCTCAGCAGGGTCAGGGGTTCAGGGGTCAGGGGTCAGGGGATCGTGACACGAGAGGACACGAAATCCTTAGGGGCATCATCCAAAGTTGAACGTGTTTGCTCTTCAATCTGAATGACAATGAATGCTGTGTATTTATTAATCTTATCATGAGTAAATTCTGTGTAGTACCATACCTTATTAGGGGCATCATCCAAGTCAAAGGTGATCTGTTTGAGCTGATTAGATGGACCCAACAGCTGAACAGGCGTGTCTCTGACGGAATGTTCCGGCACACGACCTTCAGGCACCGCTGGCTCGAAGTACGGCGGGGAGTCGTTTATATCTAATATTGATACATAGACAGTAGCATATCCGGTGAGAGGAGGGGTGCCCCTGTCTACCGCTCGCACAACGACAGCATAGGAGGGAGCAACTTCCCTGTCCAGAGCACCTGAAGTAAGAGTTCATGGTTACAATGTGAGCTATGAATGAAATGACAAACCAATGCAGCAACAAGTTACAATAATTCACAGGCCTATCTTATGCAAAGAATAACGCCGGATCTTAGGTGAGTCAAATACAAAATACAAGGGTGCATAGAAAGAGCATTTTCTATAAAAAAAATTGTTTGACTTTTTCTTTTATTAATTTATTTTCGGCCAATGTAGAAGCCCCACTTCCGGCCTGAAATAAACTTTCCCAAATAGCAGTACCAATACTAGTAGAGGTAACCAGTATTGATTGTCTCACTCACGTTTAGTGCTGATTCGTCCTGATTGGGCGTCAATAGTGAACGGCATACCGCTATCATCCATTTCATATATAAACTCTCTGTTACCGGGTTGCTGATCCGTATCAGTCGCCTGTACCGTCTTAACAAACGTTCCAGCAGGTTTGTTCTCGGCCACTGTAGCGTTGTAGGTGGTGTAGGCAAACCTAGGGCTGTCATTAGCATCATCCAGGTATATAGTGATAGGCACAGTGTCCGTGTCATTACCTACATCCAAACAGTTGACAAGGGTTGATGGATGGTGAGCATCATTCGGAATCTAGGGTCAAAATTTGGGACATACCCTGGATATGAAAGATCAAGAAGACTTGTCCCCGAAAATAAATGGTGTTGAAGGCGCGTTAAAAATCAGAGATTTGTTTTTGAAATTAATCGGGTAATGGTACCGCCACACTGGACCACTTTCGACCAATTATCCGCCATCTTGCTCCGAGACGGAAAACGAAATACAACTCATACTGCCTGGAGAGTCAATCTCTGGCATGCGCGCATGTTCCATCCCCTTGTTGGACCTAACGATGGTCTGTGTGGACACATACCTGTGATGGCTCCAGGATTCTTCACAAGAGCGATTAGATGGATTGTCTGGACAGATTCACGGTCCAACTCAGAGGATACAGCGAGTAAACCTGAGCTTCGATCCAACTTAAATCCTGAAAACAGAACAAAGATGTCAGAGAATTGATCGAAACATGCTAGGTGGTGGATGTTTGCTTGTAAATTAAAATCAAATTGAGGAGAGGTGTGTGTATCTAGTAAGGATGTACACAATAACGAAACTAATACTGTAGGATAGCTCAGTTGCCAGAGTGGTTAAGTCAAGATGATTACATCACAACTTCAAGTCCCAGTCATACCGAGCTCCCATTGTGAGTATGAATTCCTCACATAATTGCTAGCTCCTTCCACGACAACAAGCCTCAAGCTTAGGAGGGCCATCAAATAGAATAGCTAAGTGCCTGGGTGGGCTAGCACTCTTTTATTTGCTACACTAGTGTGAGCAAAATCAAATTGTTAAAAAAAAGATTAAAATGGTTAAATAAAACAACCATTAGAACTGATTTATTCACAGTTGATTAGCACTCACCTTTGGAGTTACTTTCAGCAACTAGTAAGTATTCCCTAACTCCATCGATTCCACCATCTTCATCAATAGCGTCAAGCTGACCAACAACTGAACCGATCTCCGCTCCTTCTGATACAGCAAAGGTGTACTCTCGCTAAAACACCAGTCACCAGTCAACATCGATGTACAAATGACCCTCTGCAGATCCCCGAGCAAATTTACTGATTTTAGTTTGTCACTCGAAATAAAACAGCGCGCCTTGTTTGGCAAAGTGGAGTCTCGCTATATAACCAGTCAACATCAATGTACAGCGATTTAATACAGTATGGATAGCGGACTAGCTCAATGGCGGAGCGCTGGGCTTGCAGCTGTGAGAGTCTGGATTCGAATCCCGGCCACCGCGGGCTCCTGTTGCGAGCTTGAGCGCCGCTCATTCATACTCGCTTCTACCACTCCAACAAGCCTCTGGCTTAAGAGATCCATTAACTAAAATGGCCAAGTGCCTGAGTAGAACAATAAAAAATAAGATCTGTATGGACGCTTAGGCAATTTTTGGCCAAAATTAGGACATACCTGGTTGAATCTCGGATAGAACTCGTTCTGTCCTTCGATCTCGATTGTGACTCTCACTGTAGTTTCGTGTCGATCGCTCTGCGGGTTATACGCCTTTACAATCAGCGGATAAAGATGGCGGCTCTCATAGTCAAAGGTCTCTCTCGTCGTGATCACGCCCGTAATTGGGTCGATAGAAAACCGATGCATAGCATCAGCTTCGCCGATAATAGAATACCTACAACAGTCCGGTATTTTGTGTTATAAAGAGCTAGAGACATGACTATGAATCCGGCCTTGTACTAGCCGATCACCTCATAGTCGAACTAAATGCCTATGAAGTCTGAATTCAGGGGTGACAGGAAGGAGTCTAATTCACCACGGAGATCAAGTAGGTGAATTTCTCTTAATTGCGAACAATTTTTTTATAATTTCTTTGAAAATGTATCCCTATTAATCGTTGATTTCAATATTTTTAGAGAATTGGCCAAATAGCTAATAAAGCCCCCAAAAGGCCAATAAGAAGTTGAGTAAGCTTCACTGGCCAACTAATGGATGATGGGGTTATCTCTACCTGACGATGGCGTTGTTTCCTGCATCGGCATCTGTGGCCTTGACGGTTAAAGCATGTTCTCCCGGCGGTCGATTCTCTTCGACATGAGCGATGTACGCGGGCTGACTGAACAGCGGAGCGGAGTCATCTTCATCCAGAACATTTACTGTGAGGGTAGTGAACTTCTGCTTCTGAATGAAGGCTCGATCTTTCGCCAAAAGAGTTACGCTACGACTCTGGGACACCTCATAATCTGTAATAGACGGAGTGGCGGTGTGACTCATTGAGTCCCAATTGTGGATTCGACCAAAGAATTACGCTGTGACAATAGGACAAAGTCACCGCTGTTAGACAAGCAGTTAATGCCTTAAACTCATCACTAGAAGTTTCTAAACCCAATGACTCCATCTAATAACTTCTGTTGCGGGACTTTACATTTCACCACTAAAATCATTCCCGGTGAGCTAGTGAGACTGTGCAACTCTACCTCACTTTAAATCAATTCACCAAGTACCCAGTCCTCATCGAGGTCAGGTCGAAGGACAAACATTATTAAGTTACTGAAACATCAGGAGTCCATCACACATCGCGTCATGTCACATCAGACATACAGAGAGCATCGGATAATATCTTACCGAGAGGTTTGGTAAGGGTGATAACTCCTGTATCGCTGTCTATCTCAAATATACCATCCTCATTACTGCCATAAACGATCGAGTATGTGACCTCTCCGTTAATGCCAAAGTCGGCGTCCGTAGCTCTCACCGTGACTATTTGACTACCAACTGGTCTAGATTCGGAGACGTTGACGATAAAGCCAGGACTAGCATCCCACTATAAGCAGAACCAGTACATATAAGTAAGTCCATCTACACTCATATGTTACCATTTTTGATACACACAGTCAGAATGAAAAATAGCAATTTCCAACTCGAAATTTCACTGTTCACTTATGAATTGTTAGTTCATACATTGAAAGTATTATGAACTAGTGAACACAATGAAAAGGTCGGCTGACTCGCTACGATGTGTTCATGAAGATGTCCTCTCAAAATCTCTATGATCATCACACCCAAATTAATTCATTCATCATTCCATCGCCAAGTTTTCCAGAATGGACCTAATAATTTAGCTCGAGCTGTGTAACTAGTTACTAATACCGGGATTACACCGGTGAATCTTGCCTGTAGTATCTCAAAACCACAAGATTTGCCAAACCCCTTCTTGAGCAAATATACCTGTCTGAGAGGAGTAAGACTAATAATACTACCAGGAATTTCATTCCAACTAATATATTGTCATCATTTCACTCACAGAAAACCATTAGCATGACCTAAACTGGCTCTCAGCTCTGAATCATCTCACACTCCTGCTTCACCTTTTTTGATAAATATCTCGGTCAGCAAACTTCAATGTAGCTTTACTGGATTATAAAACCCTTTTGCTGGTACATAACCTACTTGGGCAGTCCCTCACTTGAAAACACGACAACACAGGGAAGAAAACCAACCTCCGGTTCATATCTATTCTCAGGAGTTATCTGTAACCGCACGGTAGTCGACGCTTTCAAACTCGGCGAGCCGCCATCTTCCGCCGTTACTCGTAACGTCAGCAGACGAGATGACTGGGATGTGACGGCATTCGTTACGTAGATACTTCCGTTCTGGACTCCCACACCGAAGAATGCACTGCCATTGCCACCGGTTATTGAGTAAGTGACATCGGCGTTTACACCGAAGTCGAATTCGTCGGACGCGAAGACGTTAAGAATGGTTTGTCCACGACTGATGTCATTGGGTACAGCTAAAATAATGTTACACAATTGCAGTGAGAATGGAGAGTTATAGCAGAGCTATCAAGAAGTACAGGACAGGTGGAGAAGACTAATGAACAGGAATAATAACAATCAGCTGGAAAACGTGTAAAAGAGAAAATATTAAAGGGGTTATGACACGGTCGATTTCGGAGTTGTGTTCCCCATTCTTAAAGAGAGGCAACTCTGCATGTCATAACCCCATTATAAGTGCATTATAAACATTATATACAGCATTTGCAAGGTCTGTTGAGTTGGATTTTAAGTGAAAGCGAATGTCCACGAAAGCACCACTAAGATAAACTTCTAGCTTCGTCTCAATGTCTTGTGAATTGTTGAGAATGCATACATGCATACAGTAAATCTTGCTTTACACGACACAGATGATTAAAGTCAGTGCCATGTGGTGATGACTAACCTGAAAAGTACTCATCAGCAACAAACACCGGTGGATGGTCGTTTGAGTCGAGGATTTCCACATTCACAGCAGCGAGAGATGTGAAGCTGGGTGTGCCCAGATCCTGGGCCTCTACGTAGAGGCTGTAGAGATTATGAGTTCCTGTCTCGTCAAAGTGAAGCCTCTCTTTGGAACGAATCTCTCCCGTGGTTGCATCAATCAGGAAAAAGCTGCTGGGACTAACCAGACGATATTGAACCTGCAATCAAGTAGGTTAGCGACTAGCAAGAATCAAACTTTGTAATTTAATAATAGAAATGCATCGCGTCTGCAAAAAAGTGAGTCTGCGACTGACTGGTTGACCATGAGTCAGTAGAGATTCCTGTGCACGATACCAAATAAAAGTATTCCCACCAGAGGGCGAAAGCATTCGTAGGCCCAGCAATAATTCGCATACAACTACTTTTTGATAACTAGTTCATGGTCAAAGATAAAGGTCAGTCCTTCAGCCAATGGCCGGGCGGGGAAGTGGCTGTTAAAGAGCAAACTTGTACCAAAGTCGGTGAAAATAGTTCACGAGGCATGGACAACTTTAATGAGCCAATCCAACTAAAGGGCTTTGACCGTGTGTGCAAGGTGAAGAGAGTAAGTGACAATCGAACGAGAACGAACCTGTGAATTGGGCCCGGGTCCATCCCGATCCGTTGTATTGACATAACCTATGGGACTTCCAATATCCTGAAGCTCAATGTAGGTGAAGTTATAGCTGTTTTTTGGTGTGAAGATTGGTGCATTGTCATTCACATCAGTTACCTGAAAAGTGACCGCGCCTAGTTATCTTCAATACTCGGGTGTTAGAATGCGATAAACCTAATGGTCTGGGGTGACAGTAACAGACTACCAATCTTTGGTGATTGACACATTTTGACGGAGACATTCAATGCGAGTTACAGCCTGAGCATCAGGAAGATTCAGTTACTGTGAAAGACTTTAGAAATTAGAGGTGCTTAAATCAGACCACGAGAGGATAGAGGCCTGGTGTTGCAGTTTGAGCCCTCTCCTAGTTACTTACAGTGATAAGAACAGACGTGGTGCCACTCAATAAGTTGCTTTCTCCCTGATTTCTGGCGCTTACAATCAGTGAGTAACTAGGTTGGGTCTCCCGGTCCAATTTACTTTTGATCGTGATATTTCCAGTGTCGGTGATATCAAACTGATCGCTCGGCGTTTCCAGAGCATAGACGATTCGAGCATTGATTCCGACATCCGCATCGCTAGCGTGAACCGAAGAGAGCAAACTGCCAACGGGGAGATCTTCGGCAGCCTGCCAGCGATAAGACGAAGTAAACCTCGGGAAGTTATCATTAATATCCGTCACATCGATGATGACTATCGTCGTCGATGTTAGATCACCGCCATCTTTAGCTTCGATCACCACGTGATAGCGAGGTATCGTTTCTCTATCCAACTGTTTAGTCAAACTGAGAGTACCATCGTCAGATAGGATGAAAGGATTGTCGATATTTCCCGACACGAGACGATAAGTCACCTGACCAAACACGCCTGAATCAGCGTCGTTGGCCTTGACACGGACCAGAGGTTTAGAGCCAAAGATACTCTCCTGTTCTTGCACAGTTGCGGTGTAGAGAGCCTGCTCGAATACTGGGGCATGATCGTTTTCATCTCTGACGGTGATCGCTAGGTTTCTGTAAGCGCTGAGCCCAGAGACGGTGTCCTTGGCCTGAATCCACAGGTCAAACTCTGGATTGATGGCGTTGTTCAATCGTGATTGGAGAACAAGCTTTCCATCGGGCCTCATGACAAACGTCTGGTCAATGTTTCCTACAATTATCAAATTTTTTCTCTATTGCTCTACTTGGGCAGATGATTGTTATTTAACGGACCCCCTAAGTCTGAGGCTTGTTAGAGAGGTAGGAGCTAAAAAATATGCGAGAAGTTCAGCCTCACAGTGGGGACCCGGCATGACTAGGACTTGAACTCAGGATCCTTCTATTTTGATTAAAGTGCTCTAGCAATTGAGCTATCGCTGTTTCAACGACTTTTTTACCTCCAGCTATAAGTAGAACCACAGGGCCAGTGGCGTTGGCTATTACTGTAGCGATCTCACTGCCCTCCGACTGACTCTCTCCCAACGTCAGAGCAGATGGAAACGATCGGAACGTAGGCAGAGCAGCGTCAGCGAATCTTCTATAGGTGATGCTGACGGTAGCAGTAGTGAACCGCCCTCTGCCGTCTTCCGCTCGTACGATGAGCTGAGAGGTGGTGAGATCGGCTAGAGCCCGGCTCGTCCGAATCACTCCTAGCAAAATACCAATGAGTGTGAGTTACATATAAAGACAAAGTCACAGAGTCACCCTTACTAGTTCCTAATTACCAATGTGTTTAACAGAACTTCAACGAAAAGTAAAAGTAAACAAAACGCAGACAGATCCTGATTTTCATTTTAAAATCATACCATCTGCTGTGTCATATCATATAGAAGTGTGGTAGATTGAATGCTTTCCAGCGGAAGTCACGATATAATTTGATCCTAACGCATTCTCCAAATTCAACATAAAAGATGACAAAATTCAAACGCCAGAGCGGTACCACCAAACTTGAGACCGGAGACTGCCTGCGGGATGAGACTTGTAAATGGGGACTGATTGCCAATCAGTATTTATATCAGTGCTATCCACACACTGGATTAACACAGTAGTTTTACAGAAACGCAGTTCATATCACTGAACTCATCGGATTCACATTGCCCATAGAGAACCACTGAACATACTGAAAACAAGACATTGGCTTAGTGATGTAATTTATGTAAAACAAAATGGCCTAACTCCAACTAACCTGTGACATTATTGATGGAGAACCTGTTACTATCTGTTCCGGACAGCGAGTAGATCACTGTTCCATTTACTCCTTCATCTCCATCCAGAGCAGTGGTACCGATAACAAACTGACTGGTTTCACTCGGGTCACGGAGAATCACAGAGTATGATTCTTGGATGAAGGAAGGAGCGTTGTCATTCAGGTCAGTGATCACAATCTACAACCGAGTCACATTGGTGAGATCAGTGTTAAATCTGGATGAATGCATGGGGATGGCGTATGAAAATATATTTGGACAAAGGGGCTCTGGATGACTCGGCACCAGAGTCTCCTCGGTGAGCTTCTAATGACCTATTTTCACACTTTTGGATCGCGACTGGATTCGACATGACTATCTTACCTATAAGCGGTCCCCAGCCTCAAATTTAAATTAAATTATACTACCTGGGCACCTAGCTATTCTATTTAACAAACCTGCTAAGCCTGAGGCTAGTTGGAGCAGGAGGGGGATACAATAAATATGAGGAGCTCATCCTCACAACGGGAGACCACTGTGACCTAGATTTGAACCAAGGTTCTAACGGTTGCAAGCCCAGTGCTTTTAGCACTAAGCTATCCCATTCTCCCGTTTCACACTTGAATGGCTCGGTGAGATGAGAACCCACATACAGATATGGCAACTCTGTGTGCATGTATAGATTAATAGGATTGTATGAAGAAAATAGACTTCATGGGTTTGAGACAGAGGTGAACATTTGAACGAAAGGTGTGATTCAAGTCCCTTTAACAGCTTGTACTAAGATTCAATTCATCCCAATTCTTGACCTTTTCCTCCTTTGAATTCAATTCTATTTAAATTAGGGGTTCGTTTTGCTAAGACTCGCTAGTTATCCCCCTTATGTATGTGATGCCTGATGCAGATCCTGTATGACAGCCTTGTCCAGCCGATCACCTGCGGTTGAGCAGTGAGGCATTCACTAGCTTACCTAATCCCTATCAGGACCGGATAATCCCAAATCATTACTGATATAACTGACATACAACAAGGACGCGGAAAGACAGTGACCTTAGCATGACCCTACACTGACCTTGACATTAGCCTCAGAAGTTTGTTGGATGTCACCGAGATCATACGCTATGACAGTGAGGTTGTACTCAGACTGAACTTCTCTATCCAAGTTGGCAATGTTTGTGATCCAACCTAAAACATGACTTCAACTGTACTACATCTTATCTCTATACAGTCTCAGCCTCTCTATTTCATGTACCCTGTTCATTGTCAGGGCTGTGCAGGGGTGGCCTGCTGAGTCAGGTGCCCTCAACAGTGGTGCGGGTACCCCGCAGGTGCCCTGACCAGTGTCAGGAGTATGCAGGTACCCCGCAGATGTCCTGACCAGTGTCAGCAGTGGTGCAGAATATGGCCTACTGAGTCTTGACTCAGCTTTTCCCAGGGTGCATCAGAGTGTTTTTTTTCTGATATTAAAACTGGAATAGCTAAGTTGCTACAACACTTAGCTCGATGAAGTAAACCTCCGAACTCAACCGTTAGTCATATTGAGCTCCAACGACTCCAAAACGGGTCTCAGTCTTACAATATTCCCTAAATAGGATGGCAAAGTTCCAGCATGGAGCAATAAAAGTTAAATAAAAAAACTAATTACCTGTGAGTTGATCGATGGTGAATCTATCAGCATCGGTGTTATTGACGAGAGCGTATCTGACCTCCGCATTACTTCCTAAATCCTGATCAGTGGCCGTGACCTGTATAACCTGTGACCCCATGACCTGATTCTCTCGGACACTGGTCGAATAGATCGGCAGGTCAAAGGTCGGTGCGTGATCGTTGATATCATTAATAACGACTTTCACTATTGCCTCTCCTATAAGACTGGCTGACCCTGTAATGGAATGAAATAAAATATAAACAACATCAACTGGTCGGCTGTCCCACAGTACAAACCATCAATACGAATATATGGATGGATGGATGGATGGATGGATGGATGGATGGATGGATGGATGGATGGATGGATGGA
>Ga0224501_10001393_pt1 | contig 18760 bp, 11 predicted proteins | sample SF_Oct11_sed_USG_4_FD_169105 | JGI IMG/M metagenome (GOLD analysis project Ga0224501, IMG submission 169105) | Sediment microbial communities from San Francisco Bay, California, United States - SF_Oct11_sed_USGS_8_1 | ecosystem: Environmental > Aquatic > Marine > Sediment | place: USA...
CGTTTGTCCTCGGTCAAATTCATAACGTTATCTGCTATGCGGTGCTTGATTTCATAAGATATTCGATTATCCATCACAGAAGTGAATTTGAACGCGTCCAGTTCGTAGAAAAAGAGAACTACAAACACTCAATCCATTGCATAGTGAGGCTTGTCTTTGGAACAAGGATAAGTTTAAACAGCTACTCACAACAGGAGTTCGCCATGCCTGGGATTTGAGGCCGGGCTATCACAATGGGGAAAACAGGGCTCTACGAGTGAACCATCCTGCTATTACATAAACAACTCAAAGTTGAGTAGTACCTACTCACTAAAACGTGATTATTCAGTTTATGCAGTAGCGTTTAAAACTGTCACTTGTCATTGCTTGAAAACATCATTCCTCTGACAGACAGGCATGCTTCATGTCACGTACAACATGTTTTGGTTTGGTTTGTTTTGTCTTCTGACAAAGATTAGCGCTGAAAAGCGTCACAAAAACAAAACTCGAATCTTGTTTACGGTTTGAAACCAAGAAGCGGTTTTTCAACAACAAGCCCTGGGAAACCCTGAATGAAAACGCTTTGCACAAACTTTCTGCACAGATGCAACAAATGTAGAGTTGCTATTATCGACGGTTGGACACCAATTCGGACCCAGATGCCAAACCAACCCCAGAACTTTATAAACAAACATGGACCAATTGCATTGCAGCCAGCATATCTCAACGACAGCAACAATGGTGACAGACGATGAGTGCGCACAGAAGTGTTAAGCTATCGAGCACAGCTTCAAAATGTAAGCCAATCATTGCCTACGCTCGCCCTTAATTGGAAAACAGCTCGACTTCGAAAGATTTCATCAGTATGAGAACTTGCTGCAAAGTGCAAAGTAGGTCCCGCATGGCTTTTACCATATGTTAACCCATGTTCCACTCTATATGCTTATAGAGTCTCTGTACAGAGTTAGAGCTTGTAGGGTAGCTTGAAACCTAGCTTCCCATTATTGTCTATAATAGGTGCATTCGTGTGCTCGGGTTATGGCGTCTGAAACGCAGTATCAGATGCATTTTCAGTTTTTCTGCTCAAAATTGCGCCCGAAAGGTGCGTTTTTACAAACCATGTACTTTGACTACGTCTGAAAGTGAATTTGGTCACGCGAACAAAATTCTGCACCTGAAAGTAGGCGTGCTAGTTTATACAGTGTGTAGGTTATCAAGATGTCAAGGCAAACTATCTATCGCTTTCTTATTCTATGGTCGCTTCGTTGTTGTAAAACAGACCAGAAAACAGACTGCACAACTTTTTTGTCCTTAGACACGCAAGACGTTGAGAGAGAACAACTCTGATGCACCCGAAACTGCACCCAAAACCCTTGCGTTCTTTAACCGCGCCTATCCATTCTCGTCCTCACGCCCGAAATCTTTTGTCTGCTTCTGACCGAAAGCACCCCAATAGACCTACCATATGTGTGTTACTTGGTGATCCAGCTAACAACCAGGGAGTATTTACAGTGCATAATTAGACTTGCCTGAAGGCCACTTGCACTCTATCAGAATGCCTTCTGACTTTAGCTGGAGGCGTTGCGCGCATTGGTTGAAAACATGCGCACTCAAACTTTTTCAATTCCGTGCTAACAACGACATAATCTAGGTCATTACCTTTAGCTATGACAAAAATTTTAGGCAAAGCCACTTTTTAGAACAAATTACTTCACACACTTACACTATAGCCTAATGTCATCTACCGAAGAATGGGCAGGGGTCAGTGACTACCAATCAGTGAGCTAAGTTCAGCCGACAGCTGCATGGGGTCTGACCACCCGTGGTTTAAAAATGTAGATTGTCCTAATTTCTCCCCCATGGAGGGCAATCCTGCACAATTCGGTGCCAGCCCCAACCCCGAATGATGTATTAGGGGAGTTGTTGGCAGGATGTCTGTGTCCAACTATGCTACGGCATGATACGACCTTCAAAACTTCACACCGATAACTACAATGGGGTGAAAGTTCAAAGGAAAGACCACTCATTCTCGCTTTACATGTACATCGGAAACATCTGGTCAAAGCCTGATGCATGTATAAGATATAATAATAGGCTTAATCTAAAGTTCCCCTTGGTAAAAATATTTTGCACCGTCAGCTGTTGAATTAGAACAGCCTCACACTAACTGCGCAAATATCAAACTTATGGGAAGCAAATGAAATGAGACCAGGGAGTCACCTCGTCGGCATCTTCAGTCCCTGCCTTTCTCCTCTCCGTCTACTGGTTTTCATCTTGCACTGTTCATTACCACTGATTGTTAGCCTTCTAAAATACAACCTGAACCGGCTCTACTTCCTCACTCGTGCCCTAACCAGTATCATCATCGGCAAACAGTCGTGAAGTGACGATGTCTGTTCCCATGCAGATAAGTTCACTGACCGTTTCCATTTATTACTTTGCAGATTAACGCTGGTGTTTGATTCATTGCTTTTTCACGATGCTTGTTCCCACATACCCCATAGAGAAGCTGACTCAATAAAAGGGCTTCCTTTGTTTAATGTCGGCATTTGAAACCGACGAGGATGTTTTGGAAAACAAAGTTTTTGTCCCAACTGGGAATCGAACAAGAGAACCCCGGTCCAAAGCCCAATACACTATCCACGGAGCTATTGCTTCACCCTATAACAATGACCGCGGATCCAAGGCCCTGCATGCTATACACTAAGCCGTCGTTTCATCCCATAACAAGGTCCCCGTGTCCAAGGCCCAGTGCGCTATCATTAAGCTATATCGCTTCGCCCCATAACAGGGTCCCCGTGCCCAAGGCTCAGTATGCTGTCCACTAAGCTATCGCTTCGCCCCATAACAGGGACCCCGTGTCCAAGGCCCAGTGCTCTATCCACTAAGCTATATCACTTCATCTTATCTCACCAACACCTTCAGTCGTTTTCTACCCATTGTTGGATACGGACCTTTATCCTCCTTGTCCACTGGCTTCTGGCTTGTGTTGTTTACTACCACCGATTGTTAATGCTATGAATTGAAGCCCATTATAGGGGAATTACTGTACACACTAGTCCGGCCATCATCCAGAGTTAATCAGATCGGTTTCAAGAGATTAGCCTCCATATCAATGACCCTCCAACAAATCCACTAAGAGATTGCTATGCAGTATCATTTTATTCCAGTATATAAAACCTCATTAGTCATGCTCGCTGTGCATGTTGGTGGTTCCGATTTTTACATTGTGGTTCAGACCTGGCTAAGTCTGTGGCAGCAGCATTATCACGACGTGACTCTGGTCACAAAATAACAACAATGTGTAAAAAAAAAGTGACAGTGCACTTGAACAAGAATTAGTGAGCACTTGTATCTATTCTATTTAATGATTCTCCTAAGCTCGAGCTAGGGTTGTTGAAGTGCTAGGAGGCATCAATGATATGCGCAGCTCATTCTCACACGCAGTGAGTGCTCAGTTTAACTAGGATCTGAATTCATGATCTTTCATCTTGGCCCATCTCGGTTTTATGTCATTCCGTCAAACGCTCTACCCACTGATCTATCGCACTATGTCAAATGCTGACTGTATTTTGTGGTATCCAGCAATCTTGCAATTGGTGGCGTAATTACAGTGTACCACACATATGTTGGCATTTGCTAGATGGTTTGACCAAAATTCAAATGGTTTCAGATCACTTTACCGACCCCTGTACATTTTTCATAAAACATGCATAACGAGTTCCCCGCCGCGTTCGACACCTCGCAGCTGTTATATTTATAGAAATGCGTAGTCACACCTCCCTTGGGTTTTGGCATGTGTCGACAAAAGCGTTAAGTCATAACTGCAAAAGCAAAACTCATTATTCATTGACATCGTCTTGGCGCCCTATACAGCGTTGCCGAATTACCTTTCATGAGCAGTCCTGAACAACTTTGTTATCAATAGATTAGTCTGTTGTCTGATGTCATTTGCATAATTTTAAAGGTTTTCGAGCCTCTGGAAACTCCCTCTATCAGTCACCATTGCGCCATGTCTGTGTTAGATGATGTGGATCTCCCATTGATGTCAGCTGTTGGAAAAAACACATTGGGAGGCCTTATCCGACCACGCAGCAAGAATATGTTATTCTTTGCTAAAGGTAGATTGTCGACGCGTGATATTTGCTTTAGTTTCTAAGACTCAGGGGCTTACAAATCCTTTGTAACGGACCGCATATATAAGCGTGAGGCTTGGTGGAGTGCTAGAAGCTAGGATAAATGTGAGGAACTCGCGCTCACAATGGTGGTCCCTCATGACCTGGATTCTAATGCAGGTTCTCACAGTTGCAACTCCAGTGCTTTTCACGACTTAGCTATCCACCTATCTGGTGCATGGAATAGTTTTGTGGTAGAGAGCTCCATACAGGTAGAACAGTGAGAAACTGGGTTTGAAACTTGACTATGGGTGGCTCTCTTGGTCGATGTGAGCTCTTTTATTTAATCCGTTCCTAACTCGAAACCAGGACACGCCTCGTTATATGAGAGGGAGCACCACCCATGGTGCTCCATGCTAAGCCAGCAAGTATCCAGCCCGGCAGTTTCACCATAGCAGTTGAAGTATCATATGAGCAAAATCACCACTACAATGTAAAAGTACAAAGCTGCACCACCAGGTTGTAGTGAACGTTCCGGAAAATAAGCAACAAAATTATGCAACTCCTTGCGACAATCAAATATCACTATCATGTCATGAATTTTCTCTTGCAGTTGCATATTTTTAGTCATAATTGCATATAAAAAGGATAATTATATCAGTAATTTGTCACAATTACATGTAACCAGAAAATATCAGTGATTATGAATGAATTATATTCCTCGTGGATTTAACGATGTCCAGTAGCCATATTCATTCTACCAGGACACCCGCTCAGTCAGTGTGAAGTATTGTGCAATACAAAACTCATTAGAGGCCAGCATACATAGGGTGACATAGGATGGCAATAGAATTAAGGTTTGACTCATATCAACCATCAAACAGCACCAACAAAACGCTGCACGCTGACTGAGCTATAACTCTCCATATATCACTCTAAATTGCTGGAGAGTTGCAGAAGTGAGACGTTGCACGAGAATAATGTTTAGTTCCTTTTTCTGTTTCACTGTTCAACATTCCAAAGAGATAACAAATACCATGGCATCAGCACTCTGTTGATTGGTACAGAAAAGAAAAGAGATCAGACGACCAGGAGGCGACCTGGGTTTATGGCCCCAAGGTAAGGCCAGAAAATCAACGCCCCTGGTCAGGTGAGAGTTATCCTCACATTGTTTCCATTGGGATTCGGCGTGAAAAATACGCATGCGCCACACCCGCACCGCGACAGCAACGGACCGCAGCACGGCAAACAAGTTGTATCGCATCGAAATAACTTGGGTATTCGCACACTTGCTGCTCAACAACTTTGCGGATTACCAACGATCAGCTCCTGCCCCTGGAAAGGGTTTTATACGTATGGGCACCGATATCTGAAGGTTCGTTGCCTAGTTGTAAGTTTTTATCCAAAATGCTCGCTGGTCTGAGTTTATCACAAATGAACTACGGAATTGGTTCACCGTTCACAATCATTGAATCAATCATTCAATCACAGTTTCAATATATATTTCATTTGAGTTGGCAGCACATCAAGATCAATTCAATCAATCTTTCATTGATTCTGAATATGATCATTCCATCAGCATGGTCGTGATCGTGCTGATGATCTACACTACAGACTACAGGCACGCACTGAAGTTCAGACTCTCTACGTCGAATGATGGCTCAGTCAGTAGCTCCTTGACTGGTCGGATAACTCAGTGATTATCATCCGGGGATGCCAGTCACTACTGGATTAATCTGGACTCCACTGTCACCTCAGTCAGTAGCATAGGCTAGCGGACTCACATTCACAGTCAGAGTCACTCACTCACTGACCGAGTGACTCAGTATCACTTCACCATTTGGATGGCAATACCTACAATATTTATATATCAGGATTATTCCTGCTAATGGCCATGATTGTCATTGGAGCTAAATCCTCTTGAATTTATGCGAGGTCTCAAGGCCAGAAGTGTGCGAGTTGCAGAACTTTTATTACATAGAACGAAATTACATCTGTCGTTCTCTGAGCGAAACTATGTTAGGCTGACTCAATTAAGCACTAATTACATACTCCTGGTTGTATAATGCGCCTGTAACACGAAAGGGAACAATGAGTGAATAATAGGTACATAGTCAGTAATCCAATCATTTAGTAGAGACCAGAGCGCATTTCTATACGCAACTCATCGACTCGTAGCGGGATAGCTCGAGCGGGTGGGGGGGGGGTCTGCAAGCGCAAAAACTTAGGTTGGAATCCCGATCAGAGCAGGCTCCCGCTGAGCCTGAGCTTCTACTATCCCAACTGTCGGCAGGGCTGTGTCTGCGATTGCCTGGGTTCCAACCCCGGCCATGACGAGGTCCTCACATGTATCGCAGTTTACAAGGCACTTGGAGAGGAGATGGGCACTGTAAAGCTGTGACAAGCGCTTTGAAACCTTGGTCTGAGTCCTTGTCACGATGTGAGCACCTCAGTATCAATTCTAGTTTTAAAACAAAACAGAGTTTTTAGCAACAGTACATAGTAAACTAAACTAGAAAACCAAACTAAACCCCCTTACTAAGTAGAGACTGTGGATTACTGTTACTTATCCACTCATGGTGCTGCTCCACGCTAAACCATAACTGGTGAATTAACAAAAACCTAACCTAACAGCTTCATTAGAACTAAACATTCAGAAATCATACATGTAAAGAGCTTGTTGAAGAATAGCTAACTAGGCACCCTGTTAGAAGGCCTACACCTGAGATGCACACTAGGCTCACGTCTATTACACCACTTCCAGACTCGCACTCATGACCTTCATGGACCGTAATATAAAAATCCCATCGGTCTTTTCTATAAGATAAATAAAATAACATTTTCCAAGCGCGTCAAAAGTAACTAGAAATGGTAGGCTTGTCATTGGGTGAGACACTCTTTGGTTGTGAAACGTTTTTGTTATTCATGTTTTTACTTGGACACCCATCCATCCTATTTAACTGACATCCTAACCCTGCTGGAGCAGGAGGAGCTAGGAGTTATTAGATGAGCTAATGCTGACAGTGGGCCCTCAGCATGACTAGGACTTCAACCGAGGATCTTTGCGCTTCAGCCATTGGAGCTATCCCGAAGTTTTCCGCAGTGCCGACATAGCTAGTAGTCTTATATATGTATGGAGTACTAGGTCGCCTGATTACCAGCATGGTATTGATACTGACCTATTTAGTCAGGATATGGCTATGATAATTACTTCTGAGATCAATAAACATTAGATGACTCAGTAGTATGTTTCGCTACAGCCGATGTATACCTCCTACTAGTCTTGATGCTCCTGATCCTCCCTCTACCATCAATCACCATACAGCTTTCTGTATTTTGTTTTGTTCTCATACCCAATGGCCGTGCGGGGAAGAAGTTGCTAGAGAGCCTATCTGTACTGGCAACAGTTTAACTGAAATAGGCCACCACTCCTCTTCATCACCGGCTTCACCTTCGTCAGATTGGGAAAGAGCCGGGTATCCTGCTGGGTGAACAGGGCACATTTCTGGAAAATCCCGTGCCTAAATTGTCCTGAACCCGGGAACTTGTGCATCAGTGACAAGCGCTCTGACCAATCAGTCGCAGCGTAGCCCGGCTATTGCATTTAGGGTACACTATATGAGGTTCCGCCCCCTCCTCTCTTCCACCATCCAGTACAGCCTTAAGCCATAGACACATTTACATAAACATATAATTTTTGCCTATGCTTCGAACTAAGGAACTAAATGGGTCGAGCAAAAGTTACTCTTACAATCAGGTATTAAAATATTAAAAAGATACATTTGGGCTAACTAGTAGTTCTAATGTGCTCTAGGATATCTTTGCTAGTTAATGGGCTAATAAGTGACAGCAGCTTCACTGTTTGTTCTCTTTAAAGGGCTGCCAGTTGTTGATTTTCATTGAATCCTTCAGTTAGTTCTATCTAACCATCATAATATTGATCATCAGGTTGGAGTCTGTACTACTAAATAGCGGCTGGTTAGTGGCTTGGTGCGATGATTTCTGGGGTTTCCCTCAGCCATGGAACCCACCATGGATCTTGCAACTATTGGTCTTGTCAGTAACGACGGAAGCTCCCCTGATTGGTTACAGAACATTTGATCCTGGGTTTAAGTCCCGGTTACGTCAGATACCCGCTGTGACGAATGTGATCCTCGCATAATACTCCTATCTCTCCTATCGGTCCGAAGGAGGTTGTTAAATACTGTAGGATGAAGAATAAGGCAAGGATAGCTCAATTGGTCATAAAGGCTTGGGTCCGCGATCTTTGGATCATTCAGGCCTTACTGCTGGCGAAGTGTCTTTCTGGTATAGAGCGGCATAAAAATAAATGGCTTAGGTTGACTGACCCCCCCCCAGACTGACCCAGAAAAAAGATCGTGGATTCAGCTTTTTTTGCAAACCCCTCACATGAATTGTTGTTATCATCAGAGTTAAGGCCGAATCTGACCTCGGGCGGCAACATGACATCGTCACTGACAGTGGGCGTGGCTGATGATGACATCATCAAGATGGTGGAGGAGTATCTATCCAGCAGACGTCTGGATATCTCACTGATGTGTCTGGAGAGAGAAACTGGTGTCGTCAATGGTTAGTGTCCCCCCAAACTCGCTGTTTCTATCCACCACCAACTCAGTGGCCCCACCGACCCAGTGGCTCCGCCCACCAATCCAGTGGCTCCGCTCACCAACTCAGTGACTCCGCCCACCAACCCAGGGACTCCGCCCACCAACTGATTGGCCCCGCCCACCAACCAATTGGCCCCGCCCACCAACCCAGTGGCCCCGCCCACCAACCCAGTGGCCCTGCCTACCAAACTCTTTCAGCTCTCTAACCCGCTGTAAAACGGTTTCTCATATCCAGTGGCATGAATGTCATTTTGTTATTGCCACCGTTGGAGCGGTTTCATGCCAAGGAGCGAGAAGACTTTGAGTGGTTCAGTACAATGCTGATGAATCTACTTATTTCACGTTGTCTGCGTTATGACCTCAATAAACAAAATAATCTATGGGGACCAAACTATATGGCACCCTGGGGTTCTTTGAAAATGTATCACTTGCCGTTCACGTTATATCTGTTGGCTAGCAGCTGGTTAAACTGACCCTATGTGATCCAAAACTCTCCCGACCTGAGTGAGATACAGCTACTGTAGTTCAATTCAAAGGACTAAATAGCTATATCTGTAAATGTAACTATTTGTATTTCTGTTGGGTATTCACTTTTTATATATACTCTCCCCAGGGGTATCTTCTTCACTCACATTCTTACTAGTAGCGAGGAAAGCAAATTGCCTTTGAATAGGTGAGCTCTTCCGATTGAACGTGTTTGATGGAGCTTAAATTGACCATAGTATTATGTTCCATATTGCGACTGGCGTCATGGGTGTGCAGGTGCCCTGACCGGTGTGAGTGTTGTGCAGGTACCCTGACCGGTGTCGGGGATATGCAGATACCCTGACCGGTGTCAGGGGTGTGCAGGTACCCTGACCAGTCTCAGGGGTGTGCAGGTACCCTGATTGATGTCAGGGGTGTGCAGGTGCGCTGACCGGTGTCAGTGGTGTGCATGTACCCTGATCGGTATCAGCGATGTGCAGGTACCCTGACTGATGTCAGTGGTGCGCAGAAATTGACCGAATGAGTCTTTGACTCAAAATTTCCCGGGGTGCGTCCTAAGGAGACTTCCTGTTTTCACCTGCGTGCCCCATTGAGACAGTTACTGTATGGAGGGGCCTCCCTGTTTCTAACACCGGATTCGGAACAAACGAGGGTGTTGTGAAAGGCAACTTTTTTGCCCGAACCAGGGACCCGGTGCAATGCCCAGTCCACTATTCACTAATCCATCGCTTCACCCGGGCAATAGCATTATGACGGTAACCGCCAGTCCCATGACTAACCAGACAACCCTCACTGCCCCTATGCTGCTGCGGAATATGTATGGCTGCTGACTCATGGATTTATAGCAGCTGCCGAATTGTTCACTGTCCATTTTTACTCTAATGTACACATCAGACAGTTTTTATTGATCAGAGTTAATCAATTAGTCAGTTTGATCACTGACGAATAACCACAGGAGTAACCAATCTGTGTAGAAACCCTAATGTGATGAGTAACTAGTTATAGCTACTAGGTAATATAATCGGACTGAGCGTCCATCCGGGTATTATTCTGGGGTAGTGATACGCACATCCTTCCCAGCGTAGGCGGCTAGACGCATCACTCCGGGTATTATTCTGGGGTGGTGATAAGCCCATCCTTCCCAGCGTAGGCGGCTAGACGCATCACTCCGGGTATTATTCTGAGGTGGTGATGCGACCATCCTTCCCGGCGTAGGTGACTAGACGTGTCACTCCAAGGTCATTTGTCGCTGACGCTGTATTTACCATTCTTAGAGTGTCATGATGCCAAAAATTAAACCTCGTTGGAAGCATTGGGGTTAGTAGCATTTGAGGAACTTCTATTGACAGCGGAAACGCGCCAAAGCCTGGATTTAAACCCAGGTTCTCACACTTGCAAGCCCAGCACTCTACCACTGAGCTATCCCGCTACCCTACCCAGGTACCCTGCTACCCTACCCAGGTACCCTGCTACCCTACCCAGATGCCCCGCTACCCTATCCAGGTACCTCGCTACCCTAACCAGGTACCCTGCTACCCTACTCAGGTACCCCGCTACCCTACCCAGGTACCCCGCTACCCTACCCAGGTACCCCGCTACCCTGGTATTCCATTACCCTGATATTTCTCTACCCCGGTATTCCACTATCCCGCCACCCTGGTATTCTGCCACCCCGGTATTCCGCTATCCCGGTTTAAAGAGTAAACTCTGACCATTGAGGGCGGCTCTGTTGAAAACAGCTAAATATTTCTCCGGTTACCTACTGCGCTAGCTTACTAGAAAGTGCTGTGTGTATACCCATTATGTTTACCTTCCTCTTAAATCTTATCAACACTTAAAGCTAATTTGAGACTTGTAATTTGACATTCGGATAATCGCATATGCGCGCTGTGAAACACGGTGATTACTGCGGTACGGTTCCAAAATGCGGTGATTCCAATCTAAAGGAATCAGCTGAAAACTAGGGATAGCATGAGTGTGAGCTTCTAACATTAATCCTTGCTCAGAACAAAAGAGACAGTCCCCACTATGTGATGGAGCGTTGATGCTGACCCACTCGTGGTGCTCCATGCTAAGCACCCAACCCGACACCCTCAACATAGCAGTATAGCCATCATACAAGAAATATAAACTAAAACCAGTCTTACTAGTCAAAGAAATAAACTTGAGTCGGTCCGTTCCGCATTCCGCATAAATGGCAATTCGCGTTCAAGAGCCTTCCAGGCTTCAACTTACCACGCAGCAGGCAGGCCTTCGCTCTGATTGGCTGCATGGTAGACCGCTCTCTCATTCATCACTGGTTCTCATGAGCTATTTCGACTGGCTGTAGGTGCATACTCTGATGACGGGCTCTTTCTACGGCAACTCATCCTCGACGGCCAATGGGACGACGCGCTTGAGTTCCTGGAACCTCTGGAGAACCAGACACACAATGGGTAAGTCACTGTGGGTAACAACCATCTTGGAAACCCCACATGGGTTACGGGCATCACAAGATCACCCCAGTCACGCGTCACTGCCACAGTGAATCCCAACCATGGTCGAAATAAACAGCATTTGTTATTAGTTCTTTCAGAACCCCAATTTATCAGTGTGTTTCACTTAAAAAAATAAGACAACTCCACGCTTGAATCGTCACCGTTCCCGTGGCGGTTAGTCACCAGGGAAAACCGTCTAGAGTGGCAATACCTTTAGCAAGACGCCGCATATTTCAAGTAAAACCAATACAGATTTATTATATCAGTGTGATTATTCGGCTCTTGTTGGCGCACGATATTGAACTTCATTTTTCCCTTTCCTGTTTAGGTTTGATAGCCGAACATGCAAATACCTCATCTATAAACACAAATACCTAGAACAGCTCTGCATAAAACAGGACCCTGGACCTCTGCAGAATCATGAGTTTACCCTAGATGAGGTTCGTATTCACGGCCCCGCCCATTCATGAGGTTCCGCCGTGCATATCTCCTGCCCTTCCGAGTGGTTTCCTGTTTTTTTTGTGGGGTTTTTTCTATCAGCCATAGTCTGTCTGTCTGTCCTTGGCTGGACTTCAGCCTTCCTCCTCAATGTCCACACAAGTTGTATGATGCCATTGAGGGGGAGATTGGGCCATTTTCTGCCACGCTGGCTCAGGACGGGCTGGCAGGGCATGATCAGCCAGAGAAAAATCTCTTAAAATGCTTCGCCGTGACCGGGAATTGAACCCGGGCCACAGGGAGGACAGACAGTGAGCTATCCCACCGAGCTATCATGTCCTTGTTATCGAGGAAATTTAGCAGTTTAGTGATGTCTCTTTCTGGCAGGTGGTGTCATGTCTCACAGCACTCGAAGATTTATGCCCCAGCAGAAAGGAATATGACAATCTTTGCTTTCTTCTGACGCTGCCTAGCCTCTCCTCAGACCCTCACTACTCCCATTGGAATCCCAGCAGTGCCCGATATAGCTGCTTCAGAGAGGTAATGCAGCCCCCTTCCCTCTGCTGTATAGAGAGGTAGCAGTGATACACTTATCGTATGTCTAATGTCGCCAAGCTTAAAGTGTATCAGAGGTCGCGTTGGATTTATCTTAGACGCCCATAAAAACACACGGACGCGAGGCAAGCTCTCCTCGGAAAAGTTGTTGACTTTGCAAACTGGTGATGTTTTTCTTCCACTTACGGGCAGGCATTCATGATGCCTATTGGCTAGGGCGATGGTTAATTGTTAGTTTATTGGTCATACCTACCAATAACAGTTTGTATGCAATAACCCCTGCTAATGCTGAACGATCAATTGTTATACCCGGTGCCTTGCTAAGCGAGATCAATCGGCAGCCATGCTGAGTTTTCATATTTTTCATCACTTATATTCTTATCAGAAATTCACAGAATATGGCGTATAGTATCAAAAATACATTGTACATTGACTGATTTTACGAACAAATTGCTAAAACAGCAAAAGCAACTTCGCTTTCTGTTTAGGTCATAAAAGCCTATATAGTGAGTCAGCAGCCTGACTATTGGATCCGTGTTTAGATAAGGACGAAATGGAGGGAATCGCTAAGCTCCCGCCCACCATCATCTTGTGTAACACCTTATCAGGCATTTGAGACAGCAGGTCTTGAGCCAGATCATCTAAGATCGAGCTTAAGGGTAGATTACAAGGCCATGTTTATATAGGTTCACTTACACTTTAAGTTCATCCTCTATCAATGTTGATGCCTTTTTTAAATTCACTCTTACTTGGAAGCGAAGCACTGTGGCCGAATGGTTAGATCGCTTGTCGCTGGTGCTGAACATCCGGCTTGTGCATAGGGAACGCTCTGTTCACCCAGCGGTAACTGGGTACCTCGCTCTCTTCAGAGCTGGGGAAGGTGAAAGGCGGTGAGGAAGGGGAGTGGTGCTCCACCTGAGTTACACCGGTGCCTGGTACAAGTTGGCTCGTTAACAGCCACTTCCCCGATGGCCATTGGGGCTATGGGACCACCTCTACCTTTACCTTACATTGAAACATACTTCCCTCGAACAGGAGTGTGCCAACAATAATATTTCTATCCTGACAATATAAAAGAATAGTACTTCAAAGTTTCAATGATGGATCAAACTGGGTTACCGGTATGTTGAGAATTATGTTCACTCGCAAATTATTTTCTTACGCTGCCAGCCAGCAGATATTTTGTCTCGTGTCTGCGCTGTTCTGTGATCAACCCATTGAGTTCTCCGATTATCCATCGAAGAGATATGGTTTGAACCTAGATAGTGTTTGACACTAACATATGTACGTCGCATAATGGCCAGATCTTTGCGGAGAACCAACACTTGTGAAAAGTCACGATAATAGTGAACTATGGTTTCATCCAGTGCATTCTGCAGATTTCACCTTCACTGATTCTCTTCCTCTATTATACCGCAGATTTACCCCCTGGTGAAGAAGTTTGTCGGTTGTCAAAAGAAATCTTCCAAGCCACGAGCCTCTAAAAACGATCGCCTAGTCAATCTTATAGTCAAAGGTAGCTAGTAGCTATCAGCCTGTCACATACTTGGTTTCATCATGACCTTACCCAATCCTGCAACTGCACTGATGACCCCTTCTTCAATGCCATGGAATATTTGGTTTGTATGTCTACAATAGACAGGAATTGCTATAATAATTAATAAGTAGTCTTCTCTGTATGGTAAACTCTGCCTTAGCATTCATATAACGTACGGAGTTGTCTATCTTTTCCATTAGATTTCCAGCGAGTCCCGTGACACTGTCCCCTTGTATTTTGTAGGCCTGCTTTATGAAATGTGTGTGGATCTCTGCACAGCTAGGGCATGTGGGGCCGGAGATTCAGCTGAGTTCAATCACCCCCTCAGTGAGTAAATGAAGTCTGGAATTAGTTAACTAGTTAGCTGGTTAGTTAGTCAGGCAGTTAGTTAGTAAATCAGTTAGTTAGCCAGTTAGTTAGTCAGTTAGTCAGTCAGTTAGTTAATTAGTTTGTTAATTAGTTAGTCAGTTAGTTAGTTTGTTGATTAGTTCGTTGGGTGGTTAATTAGGTAGTTAGTTTGTTAGTTAGTTAGTTAGTTAGTTAGTTAGTTAGTTAGTAACCACTAACGCTAGAAAAGTTAATAAGCGAATGAATTAAGAAATGTATTCCCACTTTGAAAGCTTTACATGCATTCAACCCTCGGTCTGTAAGTCAATCATTTGGTCCGTAGATCTGGATCTGGATCTCCGCAAATCACTCAGTCTGTAAGAATGTCTCAATTTACAGGCTACTAGTTACTACAAACTGTTAGTTATTTGTTTGGGATTATAGCAGGACAACTCAATGGTAAAGTGCTGGGTTTACAACCATGAGAACCTGGGTTGAATCCCGGTGACGGCGTGCGTGCTCCTGTTGCGGGTATGAGCTCCTCACTTTACTCATAGCTCAAAACAAACAAAACAAGCCTCATTATTAGGTCAAAGAATGGTGTTGTTTGTGCTAAGCTATAACTGGTGAAGATGTCATACATAAACAGTTACTGGTCTGGTCTCAAGTCACCGTTAATGCAGGGCTGTTCAATCTTCCCCTCCAGGTGGCGCTCCGTGCTGTGATGCAGACCTGAGTCTCGTCTCCTGGCTGCAGAAGGTACCCAGCGGGATGTTCGCGTGCCCATTCGAAAAGAGATCACTCAAAGTAAAATTGGAGAGGTGAGTTCTCTTGAACGGATGGGGCCACAAGCTGATGGCTTAACCGACCCATTATAATTGGTCTGACTGAGGGTAGTAACTGTTAGTGTGAACTAAAACAATTCAAACATTATACCACAAATCTTCTCCCCTTAAATTGGGCACATGTTATGTCTACCCTCCGAATGGAGATGTTTATGGACCCATCTACCCCCTAGTTCCTGTCCTATGAACGGCTTGACACCCATATTTTCCTGTCCAGTAAACCGAGCTTCTTTTATTGACAGTCTGCAGAAGCCGTCCTTAGAAGCGGTATGGAGTGAGCAGTTACTCGTTCCACCGATTCGTCCTAAACTTTTCCCCCATAATGCCATTCCGAGTCGGACCCGCGCCTCTCAGCTCGTCTCTCAGAGTATGATGGCCGCCTACGATGGTCTCAGCTCCGACCTCGCTCAACACGTAAGACTATTGGGATCATTTTCTGTGCAAGGTTGAGATAACTGCCTTGACCCTCGATTTGATGGCTATAGCACGTCAATAGATCCTTTTGGGGATAGTGGGGTAGCGCAGTGGTATGGCAGATGGCCTGCAAGTGTGATAACTCCTGAAGGCATTGCACTCCTGTTGTGAATATGAGTGGATGCGTTGCACTCCTGTGGTGAGTATGAGCAGATACGTTGCACTCCTGTTGTGAGTATGAGCGGACGCGTTCCACTCCCATTGTGAGTATGAGCGGACGCGTTCCACTCCCATTGTGAGTATGAGCGGACGCGTCGCACACCCGTTGTGAGTATGAGCGGATGCGTTGCACTCCAGTTGTGAATATAAGCAGATACGTTGCACTCCCATTGTGAATATGAGCGGATGCGTCGCACGCCCGCTGCGATAGTCACCTACGTGTTGTGCTCCGTATCAAACGATAGGTGTAAACAGCTGTTAAACCCAACAGCTTTGCTATAACCTCTCCCATCTTATATGACATCTGTACCTCAGTGATGGCTGTGTATGGAGCACCACCAGGGGTACAGTCTCAATCCTCCACCTCGTGGTCAGGGTCAGGTTGTACAGCTGTGAGGAGCTCATACTCACAACAGGAGCCTACTGAAGGAGGGATTAGAACTCAGGCTTGAGTTCAGCGCTCCACCACTGAGTTATCCTGTTATAAACTCTGAGGAATTCATACAGGAGCAGAAAGTCATTTTCTACACGGTTCCTTTCATTTTCAGGCGATGGTTGGCAGCAGCTCAGAACCTCGGACTCGCGGTGGCCATCTTTCCCGATCCTTCGCTGCGCCACTGTCAAAATTCCTGCTGACAAACTCACTTCGCGCGGATCGGAAAAATAATCCAATGAATCAGAGCGTAGAACGACTCTTCTCTGGTGAGTTATCGGTTTCACTGAGTGAGATACCTCTCCGTCTTTCTTCTCTACCTCTTTCTCCCTCCATCCTCCCTCCATCCTCCCTCCTTTCTCCCTCCTTCCCTTCCCTTCCCTCCTCCCTCCTGTCCTCTCCCTTTCCTCCCTCTCTTTCCCTCCCCCTTCTTTCCCTCCCCCTTCTTTCCCTACTTCCCTCCTTTCTTCCATCCCCTACCTCCCTCCTCTACTCCTTCCCCTACCTCCCTGCTCTACTCCTTCCCCTACCTCCCTCCGTTCCGTATCCTGTTGGCTTTTGAGTCTTTACAACACGTTACCCAGAGCGAATCATAAGGAGATTTTCTGCTAACACCACATAGAGAAGGTAGCTATATGTGGGCCTACTTCACTTGGCATCGCGATCCGGAACATTCTAAACTGTCAGGGTGGGGTTTTTTTCAGGTGGAGAGTCGCCACGATTACGAGGTGAAAGTCCACTAGCTAAAGAGAAGACAGCTACTAATACACTTATCTCTCCTCCCGCCCAGTTCAGTGCGGTGAGTTAATGGGATTTCCCTGACCTACCCGATTAATGAGCTGCGAGTTATTGGGGAATCCTCTGTCAAACTGACCAATAGTCTGTGAGCAATGAGAAAATACGTCATCGAACAAGGGGAAAGCCTCATTGGTTTCTAACACCATCAGAACAAATCAGTTTGCTTGCACTCGCTGGAAACTTTATAGAGAAGGCTCATATTTTTTAAATTGGATGCACGCTAAAATTGTAATTGCTTACACTTTGACCTAAAAGTAATGCATGTCATAGAGACCTTGCGTAGGAGAGAACGACTTCAAAATAACTACTAGTACGAGGGCTCTAGCGTCACGTGACCCAATTGGTCTTGCTTCGTGGTTGCTCCTCTAAATCCGACGCGAAAGCTCTTCTCGGTAGCTGTTATGACTTTTTTAATTAGTCTCGGCTGTTGCATACTCTTACAGTTCCCGTAGATCACATGTGATGTTTATCCTATCATCTATCATACAAACGTTTATCATACAAATGTCTATTGTTCATGAACGGCTCTGAATTAACTGTCAAGTGGCGTTTAGCACTAGGCTTATGATGGCTCGGTCACGTTTCAGCCGGTGTCAAACAACTCCCAATTCCAATTACTAAACCCAAACCCCGTAACCATAGTCATTTCGAAGTCATTCTCTCCTGCGCAAGGTCTCCAATGAGTCACTGGGAGATCCTTAACTGAACCGGCCATTATTAACAGATACATGAATCGGCTACCGGACTGCAGTTACTAGGCTGACTTCCCGGGCAATCACATTACCCCCCATAAACTCTCTCTCCCTCCCTAACGGTAACGGTGTAATTTGTTTGTGTCAGAGGTAAAGTTCAAATGTTTCCTCAGAAATGTTTCTGTGCACGATCGCATTATTCCCATCGGTTCCGTCTGTTTTTTGACAGAATAATTCGATAGAAACCTCCTTACAAACGCCTCACAGTTCATTCAACTCCTCCCCGACTCCTAGTACTACTTCTACTACTGTCACTGCGAATCAACGCAGTACTACCACTCCCACCAAGACAACACATGACAATGCTATCATCACAGCTGTGACAACTCATGACAGTACGGGGCAGCGTGACTTTGCCACCTCGCGTCATGACGTGACGCCAATACGTGCAGCCGCGACATCACCGCCACGAGACATTTCGACGCCGTTATCAATCGACACAAGAATACCGTCGTCAATGCCTCAGTCTAATGGCTTGCCGCAGACGACGCACAAAAGTGTGACAGGACGGCCTCAAGGTCGATCGGAAGTCAGTGACAGTCAGGGCGACTTGTATGCGGCGTATCGTGAACAGAAGCTGAGAATCGAGGAGAAATTACGACAGACGGAAGAGAGAGATGCCGAGTGGAAACAATTAGAGGCGAACGCTCGACCGACTGGGCGAGTGGATAATCCAGGAACTACAGTACCACAACTCAACCTCGATCAGAGCGGTGAGCGGCAGGGGTGTGGTTGCAGCATGGAGGGGAAAATCAGG
>Ga0224501_10001394_pt1 | contig 18755 bp, 17 predicted proteins | sample SF_Oct11_sed_USG_4_FD_169105 | JGI IMG/M metagenome (GOLD analysis project Ga0224501, IMG submission 169105) | Sediment microbial communities from San Francisco Bay, California, United States - SF_Oct11_sed_USGS_8_1 | ecosystem: Environmental > Aquatic > Marine > Sediment | place: USA...
CAAGCCTTCTATGTAAGTTTGCGCTAATCCATCTGTATTTTGTGAAATGGGTATACTATGTACAGCCGACTTCATAAGCCGCGTGTTTCGACATCATAACTCTGCAACAAAGATAAACATGCACAAGTGCCTTGTGAGTTATAAAATGAAAGTAGTGAGCGATTAAGCATTATTCTATACTGCAGGCCAAAGTTATGCCACATCGGACATTCAGGTTTAATGAATGCTGCTGCAATCCGTTCAACGCTGATTTTGATGGGGATGAGATGAATCTACATCTTCCTCAGACTGAGGAGGCCAAGGCTGAAGCTATAGTACTCATGGGGGTAAGCGGCAACAACCTGCTGCGGTTCAAGCGTTTGACTTTCCAAACCAAAACTCGGTGTACTGCTTATGTATTTTTTATCCCTCTACATGGTGTCCTTGCCCATTCTGTTTAGCAAACCTTCTAAGGGTGCTTTTTCACTCCATGAGGCATTCGATCGGTCTCAGAGTACGTCCAACCCCCTAGAAATGGAGTAAAAAGACCTCAGATGCTTTCTCGGATGTCCGAGCGTCTTGTCTCCCAGAGACAAAATGAGTTCGATCTGCCTCAGACGTTCGACTCATCGGCCCTTCAACTTTGATTTCACAACAATACTCAGTTGAATGACAGCACGAAGTTGCACTGGAAAGAGGCAACCTGTGATGAAATTACGAGCAAAAAATGGTTGTTGTTTCCGAAAACATAGGTTCGGCACCATTTATTTGTTCCAAAGTAATCCGAAATTGCGTCTCCTACGAATCCATTTGGAGTGAAAAGGGGTCCTCGAATCCAAGGTTCGACGTCAAATCAGACGCAAATGGCTTCCAGTCCAAGGTGGGCTGGGCGCGCGATGGATTGAAACAGCCAGCACCTTAAGGATGAGGCTTGGTCCGGAGTGGTGGGAGCTGGAACTAATGCTAGGAGTTTGCATGTGTAGTGGGATCCCTGCAACACAATTGAACGCATAAGCTATTGATCTCAGTTCGAGCACACTAGCCACTGAGCTATTTGACTATCCTAGACAATACCTTGCTACTTTACTTTTCTTATATCTCTCGGTGCTTCATATGTCTGCAGTCCAAGTCCAATGTGATCACCCCAAGGAATGGAGAGCCATTGATTGCTGCTATTCAAGATTTTATCACAGCAGCCTATCTTATAACTCAGAAGGATGTGTTTTTCGATAGAGCGAAAGCGTGCCAGCTAGCTGCATCACTTCTCTCTGGTACTGATGCAGCTGAGAGAATTGCCCTTCCTCCACCGTGCATACATAAGGTACTGTACCACTCTTATCGACAAAGCACAGCCATATCGGGGCCTCATTCCATTGATTTACACCATACCGTTGCACAATGCTCCAGATGCAAGAGCAATCTCCTTCCCTAATTACATCCAATGTCAAGCTCACATCGGCCTCAGTTTCTAGCTCACAAGTGCTCAGCAGTTCTGGTTGCTTACTGTCTCATATCACCAGAGTAGTTACCTCACACGTATGTATACGAATGGATAGGACTTTGTAAAACTTACTATAAGCACCACATGGGGTATATCTCTGTGACCCCAATGACCAGACCATTTGAGAGTCTTGCAGTACTAGTTTCTACTAGTTCTACTAGTACTAGTTCTCACTGTTGCTGTAGCCAATACGTTTGTGGAGTGGTAAGCAGATATTTAGTCTGATTCTAAAGCCGGGACCATCCTGCCCTGTAAAGGCTAACTTGAGAACAAAGGGAAAGAACTACACCAGTAATGAAGATCTTTGCTCCAAAGATTCGTGTAAGTAAGAGGCTATACCGACTCATGTGCTTCGATAGTGGCTCAGATGTTGTAGAAAGAAACATACTGTAACCTCTGCTGCTGCCACCGTTGCTACTGCTGCTGTTGATCTATTCTGTGTTGTGTGCTCAGAACAATCCACTTCGTGCATGATTTTTCTGTCGAACTATATAGTGAGGTCTGTCCAAACGATCCAACTGATATCCTAGCCTGTTGTTGTAGTTGTTGTGATCTACAATAGTCAGCTGATGTGTGGTGCTATGGACAAAGCAACCCTTGGCTCAGGATCGAAGAACAATGTGTTTTATCAGATCCTGAGACATTTTGGCGAGCAGTATGCCGCGGATGCTCTCAGTCGACTGGCTAGGCTCTGTCCAGCTTTTCTCAGTCACAGAGGCTTCTCTATCGGTATTGGAGACGTGACGCCTGGTCTGGGCTTGCTCCTGGCAAAGGAAAAGCTACTACAGAACGGGTATGTGATGTGTAGCTAGAGAGACCCTATTGGAATACTTGGTAGAGGTGCTGTTCCAGTTCATTGCCAGCATATGTCTAAACTCTCCAGACAGTTCATCAACAAAATTGGCTGTGATTAAACGGCTGGATGAAGATATATCTCTGCCCTTACAGGTACAGCAAGTGTAATGAGTATATTCAGCAACTGAAGGCAAACAGTCTGACTACCCAGCCTGGCTGTACACCTGAGCAGACACTAGAGCAGGTCATACTCAAAGAGCTGTCGGTAATCCGGGATCGTGCTGGCAACGCTTGTTTCGATGTGAGTGAGCACTGTTTTTGAGAGACATATCGGTCATCTAAGTATACTAAATTGTACCAGTCACCCTCACTTTATTGGATATAACATTGCTAACCTCACTGTAACATCGCACTATCACCAAACACCCTGACTCAGCCAACATCTTAATAAATCACAACTCTACATATGAAATGTGTAGGAGGGTAATTTTCAACCCATTATCCAAAAGGGTGCAATGGGATGCCTTTTGCTAAAATAACAGGCAGAGTAAAGCCATGACACTAATGAAGATCCTTTGTAGGAGTTACATCCAACCAATAGTCCACTAATAATGGCCATCTGTGGCTCCAAAGGGTCAACCATCAACATCTCCCAGATGATCGCGTGCGTCGGTCAGCAGGCTATCAGCGGGAAGCGAGTGCCTGATGGCTTCGAGGACAGATCCCTGCCTCACTTTGAGAGACACTGTAAGTATCACCATCTATCTACATGAAGATGCAGTGCCATTGTAACTCCGGTTTCAAATGTCCTCACACGCTAAACACTTAATAACTGGGTAAATAACGCCGGACTGATTCGCCATTGTCAGCTCAGTTTTGACTCCCCATCATGCATATGATTGAGGTTCAATGCCACATCTGTGAGCACTGTGATGCTCAATGACACAGAACCCCGTTATAAATTATATTTGTATATCATTTTAGCAAAAACACCGAGTGCCAAGGGTTTTGTATCAAATAGTTTCTACTCGGGTTTGACTCCCACGGAGTTCATGTTCCATACAATGGCTGGCAGAGAAGGTCTGGTTGACACGGCTGTCAAAACGGCTGAAACCGGTTACATGCAGAGACGGCTAGTAAAGGTGAGACTTATATTAATGACAATACTGTGAGAATTTGTAACACCGGGCTTGTGAGAGCCTGAATTATTGACTGGTACCCTTTGATTGATGTTTATTACCTGTGTAGCACCGCTAAACCATTGTATTGGTTTCAGGGCAGTATATGCTGTGCCCCATAGAGAAAGTACCTAGTCATATGGGTGGGTGCTGGGTGGAAGCAGTGACCAAACCGGGAATTAGACCATGGACCTCTGATTTTAACCCCAGTTCACTGTCCACTAAGCGACCCATTCACCCTTAAAAAGTCTCACTGTTAGTACGATATATGTACGTAATTTATTGGTTGTAGTCTCTGGAAGACCTGTGTTGTCACTATGACAGGACTGTTCGTTCATCTATTGGTGAGATTGTTCAGTTCTGTTATGGTGGTGATGATCTGGACCCAGTGGATATGGAAGGCAAAGATAAGCCGGTGAATTTTCCGAGTCTTTTGGAGCATATCCAGGCTAAACACGCCGACCATAAGGAACCGTCACTGTCCGGTTCTGAGATCAGACTGCGCACTGATGAAATACTCGACTCACAAGAGTTTGCCTGCTGTAGCAAAGATTTTAAGAACGATCTACGGTTAGTTACCAGTTAAGCTGAATCCAATTAATCTTTTTCTTCTATTCGTCAATTGGCCATTCTATTATTTAAAGGGGGTGGGGGTTATGACATGGGCAGAAGTGACTTCACTTGTTTGTAGATTTTGAAGCCTACCATGAACAAATGGGCCCAATACCCAGTTTAGATGGAAGCTTAGATATAGCCCTATCCAATGCGGATGCTTAGAGCCCTCGGCAACACACTTTTTGACAGGAAATTAACACAGAGCTGTTGGAGTTTCGTTGATTTCTCGGCTTACACGCTGATGTTTAGAAAATCCCCTTGCAGGTGCACGCTAGACTTGTAGTTACACAAGTCCATAGAGAGAAAATGTACAACAAAAATGTAGAAATAGGGTTTCAGAGTGCAGTTTTTTATCTCTGTCAGCGAGCGTTAATGCCATTATTGCGAAACCGGCAAAGCACTTCTTATAACTTAAGTTTTCTCCAATCTTACGTTCAATTTTAAGTTCTACTCGATGTTATAAGGGGGTGAAGATCACTAGGTTTCTAAGTTTTAGTAATTAGATCCCATTTTATTTTCTATTTGGGCCGTAGTTATTCGAGTTAACAATATTCGGTTTGTGGAGAAAGACCACTCGCTATCGCTGCAATGAATGCGGAGTTGCCTCCCTTTAAAAATGGAAAACACAACTCCGAAAGTGCATCTACCATCGACCGTGTCGTAACCCCTTTAATGAATCTAAGCCTGGGGCTTCTTAAAATGTATCTTATGTAGACACAGGTATATACTTCAAGCTTCAGTGTAAGTGGACACCCATCTCATAGAAGCCTCCTGTCAAACCATGCGAATCCCTCACTCACTGTTACTCGCTAACTGGATATTCTGTTGATGTTTTGGTAGAACCCACATGCACTCGGTGGCTGCGAGTGTGACCCGGTTGCGTCAAAGGTTTGGCTGTAGCGAGGCTGGCCAACAGAAGAAGGCTGACCAGCAGAAGACGTTAGCTCTGTATGAGGTCGGAAGAATGACCATGACGCAGTTAGAGGTGTATTTGGATGTCTGCAAAGACAAATATCTAAGAGCCCTCGTGGAACCAGGTATGATCATGAAACCAATGACCATGAGGCCTGTCATTTTACCATGTCCTACTTGTAAGAATTCGCCACCAGCAACTAATTAAAGTGACATTGCCTTAATGAGAGTTACTTCCAAGACTGTTTTTGGGCTGCCGCTGTATTGGTATCAAGGTCATAATATAACTTACAAATCATCAGCGCTGCTGTAACCGTCGGAAATTGAAGTGTCTGTTTGATGATCTCGTAAATAAAAGCACGTTTTCTTAGACAGTCAGATGCTAAAATACCATCCATCATAAAACACAGGGAATCCGAATCACAGAAGTTTGCAAAAGAATCATGATGCGTGCTGTGAATGCGTGGCAGCCTCCGAGATCCTTTTTATATGACATGTATTTCCGCAGTCTTGATAATGCATTGTCTTTATGGTGATTTGTAGGCACTGCTGTTGGAGCGATCTGCGCTCAGTCGATTGGCGAACCGGGCACACAGATGACACTGAAAACGTTTCACTTCGCTGGCGTAGCTTCTATGAACATCACACAAGGAGTACCGCGTATCAAAGAGATTATCAACGCATCTAAAACTATCAGCACACCAATCATAACAGCCCATTTAGACATCACCAACGACCCAGAGGTGTGAAGCAGTGGTGTGAAGCAGTGGTGTGAAGCAGTGGTGTGAAGCAGTGGTGTGAAGCAGTGGTGTGGAGCAGAGGTGTGAAGCAGTGGTGTGGAGCAGAGGTGTGAAGCAGTGGTGTGAAGCAGTGGTGTGGAGCAGTGGTGTGAAGCAGTGGTGTGAAGCAGTGGTGTGAAGCAGTGGTGTGAAGCAGTGGTGTGACGCAGTGGTGTGAAGCAGAGGTGTGAAGCAGAGGTGTGAAGCAGAGGTGTGAAGCAGAGGTGTGAAGCAGAGGTGTGAAGCAGTGGTGTGACGCAAGGGTGTGACGCAGTGGTGTGAAGCAGAGGTGTGAAGCAGAGGTGTGAAGCAGAGGTGTGAAGCAGAGGTGTGAAGCAGAGGTGTGACGCAAGGGTGTGACGCAGTGGTGTGAAGCAGAGGTGTGAAGCAGAGGTGTGAAGCAGAGGTGTGAAGCAGTCCGTTAAGATGTACCTTCATATCCTGGCATATCTAATGTTAAAGCTTACCAATCAAAATAGTAATCTCCACGGTTTTACGCCCTTCCAGCCAACAATCAAAGTAATCACGCTTTCATTTTCTCTTGCCCTTGCCATTAGGGTGTGTTTGTTATTCTGTGCCTACTAGATCAACTTACCAAGTTTGGAAATTCTCAAATAGGCGACACTCGAGTTGGCTATGGTTCATAGACAAATGGACAATTCAATCACTCAACAAATTGCACCAAATCACCATATCATTAATTGGTTATTCATTAGTAGAGTGATCGAATTGTCCATCTGTCTATGAACCATAGCTAATGCGAGTATCGCCTATTTGAGAATTTTGTGAAATAATTAGTTCATTGGTTGTTCAGCATATGGGGTATGTATGACTAACTCGGTTGTATTGACAGTTCGCTCGCGTGGTGAAAGGGCGTGTTGAGCAGACCACTCTGGGAGAAGTGTCAGAATATATCGAGGAAGTCTATCTGCCCGACGATTGCTTCCTGCTGATCAAACTAGACCTGGATAGAATTCAGCTTCTTAAGCTCGAAGTAAACATAGACACAATCTGTGACTCCCTAATGACTGCCAAACTGAAGATTAAACCCGGGGTAAGTACTTGGAGAGAGGTTAGGTAAGTCGGAGCGTTTTCCCATTAATTCAACTTGTAACCTAAATATGCCATCAATAGGTTGGTAAATCGAGATACAACGGAGATAATACAACGCCAAATGAATTGACATATCTGCCGAAGTTTAAATACCGGACTGTAGTCTGTGCCGACTATACTACCCACTGGTTCGGCGGTTTAGAAGCTGCTGTGGCATCCCATCCACCTCTTTCTGTGTTTGCTGCCCAGCTAGCCCTCAGCGCAACCCGCTAACAAATGGGGGATTTAACCCAGGCTTATCAGCCTCTTTGTTTCAGCATCTGGATTGCCATGGTAAATCCATAATATGCATCAAGCCACAAGACAACACCAAGAGTTCGATGTTCTATGTGCTGCAACATCTGAAGCTCAATGTACCCGATGTGGTTATAAAGGTTTGCTTCTATATTAATTCATCTCAGAAACCCCCTGAGCATGAAGCTGAGTCAGCTGCAGGTTATCTATCCCAATTGCATTTAAATACATTGCCACAACCCGCAATAACCTAAAACTATTTCCATGCACTTTTCGCTGCATTTTTCGACTTTGTGAACTTGGTTAGATTCTCTCATAGCCGAAACAGCTATGAGAGAATCTAACCGTTTATTATTATTTTGACGGTGTTGCTTCCTCCTTACTGGTGCAACTTTGTTTGAAACTCAGGGTGTACCAGGCGTCTCTCGAGCTGTCATACACATGGAGGAGAAATCTGATGGTCCTTATTATAAGCTGATCGTTGAAGGAAACAACATGCGTAATGTAATGGCTGTACCGGGTATCAACCCCAGACGGACAGTGTCAAATAACACAGTCGAGGTGGAGAAGACATTGGGTATTGAATCTGCCAGGTCTGTACTCTGTCTTTTATTTACAAAATATATCATCTATTTTTTTCAAAACTGCTTTGTCATATTTTTGTAAAAATCGAAGAATTAATAAACCTTGGCAACGTCAGAAATTCGGATTGGAACTCTTAGGGTAGCGTATAGGAATGTAGAAAGAAGATTTTTTTGCCACATGTATATTACCCAAAATTTAACTTTCACATCGCAAATACATTTGCCGAAAGAAAAATATACCCGTAGCTGACATAAAAAATATGATGACAGACATTAAACTTTTCAGGAAGACTATTATGGGTGAGATAGACTTTACCATGTCTACTCATGGCATGAGTATTGACATTCGTCATGTTATGCTGCTCGCTGATCTGATGACTTATAAAGGAGAGGTACTAGGCATCACTAGGTTTGGCCTCGCTAAAATGAAGGAGAGTGTGTTGATGCTTGCCTCGGTAAGAACTGCTATGGATAAAAACTTGCGTCCCTTCAAGTTGCAAGCGGACATATGCTTGAATTTCATGTCCTTTGAATTGAATAAACCTGTCGCCATTATTAAAGGAGCCACCACATGTCCGCCACCACGTTTTCGCGAGATTAATACACTGGAAACATTGGGCGGATCGAACAGCTTTGGTTTTGACCGCTTACTGCCCCGAATTTATTAGAGATAAGACAACTCTAACACCCATTGAGAGAATTTGTGGGGAAAAAATAGGTTGACTTGCTACTAGACATTACATCGTTCTAACAAACCCAAATTATCGCGTTCACAGTATCCAGCCTGGGCGTTTGCTTTTTTGGCGAAGCCAACTCGTAGCAAAGTCAATTTGTCTGAAGACGCCATATGGATTATTCACTGCCCATTGGATTTGGTTGCTCTGTTTATGAATTGGCTTTTTGTTTTGCAGTTTGAGAAGACAGCTGATCACCTGTTTGAGGCAGCATACTTCGGACAAAAAGATGTTATCTGTGGTAAGTCTTGTATCGACGCATGTTCTCTCAACATTTTAGCTGAAAAATACTCTCACCTCACGGCATCATTTTACTCCAAGCTGATCGCAGTCACCTAAACTGTACTGCCATGGAAAAGTAACTTCTCTCAAAATGTAGAAAGCGCACTCTTCACCTCATTATGGAATTGCTGGTAAACTGCATGGACAAGCACTATTACACATATTATCATTTGTTTGTAGGAGTCAGTGAATGTATTATCCTGGGTATACCTATCAATGTGGGTACAGGACTATTCAAACTGTTACATCAAGCGGAGAAGACTGTGCCTGTACAGCGCCCATTGATATTCGATTCTCCGTCATTGCACCTACCCGGATATGGTTGAGTTATGAAGGATAGATATCATGCTGGCAATGATTTTGTGGCAACTAACATCATTTTTTGATAGATTTGATACGAACAGGACATGCCGCTTGTACCGAACTTTGTATATTTTCATATCACCAATTTAAGGTGATAGTACGTTTGTTCACCCAATGAACAGTTTTTGAAGGAAGCTCATTTTTCTTTGACTGCAACATGATTACCAGCTCAATACGCACAACTGACAGTTCTATAGTTATCCACGAGGATTCACTTGTAAGCGAACAGGATATTGTTAGTATGGGCAGTGACATTAAGGTCTATGACACTGGTTTGGGTTTGTTAACTTAGGACATATCTGTATCTTTTGAAAAAATTTATTCAGTTCATGTAACTAACCGAACCTATTGTGTCTACAGGAAATACAGGAAGGATCTTGTTGTTGACAAGCTATGACATCTCAATCAATCCGGTATCATACCAGTGACTCTGAAGTTCATTTCAGATGGCCCAACAACGACTTGCACTGTTCAAATATTCAAAAGAATTCAGTCAATTAATTAATAACTTGTTATTATGCATGTATGAGGAAACCCAACAATACCACACGATGTAGTCTATATCAATTATGGTTGCTAACTTGCAAGGATGCCTCTGATCTCCTTAGGTAACAAAAATGCAAGAAGTTGCTTGTTTCCTCACTCTCGCTTTTTCTATGAAAACAGACCATACCAATAATCTATTTGCTTGGGAACTGTCTTAAACTATATTTATGGTAGGTTTGACTAAAAAGTATAATTGGGACGCGACATTCGTACACGCATTGCCAGAACAAGGCCTATTTAAGGTGGGAACGCCATCCTAAGACTTCACCCACGCGTGTCAAAGATACAAAGATATATGCATGGTCGCGTATAACTATCGTCTCCAATAGAAGAGCAAGACACAATATGGAAATTGTTTTGACATTATGAATACAAGCAAACACTATGCTTGGAAAACTATGATTTATTGCTTATAGTGAGCAATTCCTTTACTGTCTTCACTCATACCGTAGGTCACTGGCTACTTGACCCCAAAAAATTAAAGGCGGGTTCTAGCGACAGTTTAATTTGAGATGCTTTTGAATCTGAGTATCAGAAGCGCAGAAAATCACAGGCGTGATGGAATAGTTCAGTAACACAAAGGTCAATCCAGCAATAGTATAATGATTCTGAAGACCAAAAGTTTCCAAGAGTGCATCAGCCTGTACTGCGACTAAAAGCATTATAGGAGGTGTCCACATGAGTACAAAAGCAATCATCATCACCACTAACATCCTTATCACTCGAGCATATTTTTGTCTGTTAACGTTGTCCAGTTTCACCGGATCAGTAACATTAGCAGTGCTAATGGTATGGACGGTGCATTTTCTAAGTCTAATCGTTACTTCCTGCAGTTGAGTCATGATCCTTCTATAACATAAGCTGGAGAGAATTATCGGAACTGACACAATAACTACAGTGGCTATCGTAAGGACTAATCCGATCACCGAGCTCGATCTGGCACAAACGGTAATAACGCTGCAAGTCTGTGGATTATACACTTTGTGCAATGATGGAATCGACGCAAATGGTATGCAGGTAACGAGTCCAAGGCACCACAGCAATATCATAATGACTGTGATGGTCAGTGAGGATAGCTGTTTTTTCCTTGGTAAGATGATATGTCTGTATCGGTCCACGCTGATTAAACCCATATCACATATGAGTACGAGCGAAGTAAATATGATCGCAAAAATTGAGTATTTACAAGCGATCTCTCCGGAAACCCATTCCTGATGTAACAGTCCGCTGGAGACAGTCCAAGTTAAAGGTATATATAACAGGACTGAAAATGACATGTTGCTAGCGATGATGTTGGTCTTGACTCGCAGTTTTTTATGAGTACAAAGCAGCAGCACGAACAGCATGTTGTTCACAACAGCGATGATCAACACCGTGAGAAGAATTGACAATTCAATGAGTGATGGCTGACCTGTGCTGCTAGACAGATCTATCCAATAAGAAAAGTACACCCTCGTCGAGTTAGTTGTGTTGTTGAATTTACTAAAATAACCGTGGTTGACAACAGACATGCTGACAAAGGAAGACAGGGATCCTCCGCTTTCCGTCCGCTCGGTGCAGATGAGCTGCTTCTAGCATATGACTACCATAAGACTTTGCAGCGTCAGTCGTAACCAAGCACTTATTTATTATTATGTCAATTTCACAGTATTCAACAGCCAATCACACTAAGTGTTAAAATAATAACATTTCTATGTTCTTATGGTATTTTAATCATTTAGATGCGTGTGAAGTTTATTATTAGTTTTTTTGTTTCGTATTGGTTTTATTTCAATGAGAGAGTCTTACTGGGTGTCTGGCTGCATAATTTATATTAATTTCATGTGGCAGGTTGGCGCCAAAATAGTGTCTGTGGCATAACCAGCGAGTTAGTTAAGCGCAGTGGATAAAGGTGCTGGTCATCCAGCATTCTTTTGCTGGAATATATTTTGGGATTCCACTCCCTGCTGCCACTTCCCTCCCCCCCCCCCAGATAAATACAATCTAATCCCAATAAAATATCATATGCATAACACATACACAACATATCATATGCATATGCTTCACAACAAAAGCTTGGGCTGCAAATAGTAGAATGACTTTTATTTGTATTTTACGCTCACTAAGCTCTTTAGAAACACAGGCTTCCTTCTCGCACATGACATAGGAGAGGGGCATGAAAGCTGGATGTTCGCGAAGCTCGAAAGGCCTCCCCCCTGAAGACCACCGGTTTACCGATGAACCCAACTCTAGTTTATCTTAGGAAAATTAGGGAAGTGCTCAAAACCAATGATTCACCTTATTCAGAAAAATCAAAACAACCGACTCCATTTCACCCTGCCCAACGAACCCCAATTTATTCTATGCCATTGTAGATTGAAAAAAATTCATCAGTTTTCCTTGACGCAGATGAATGGGCTCTGCTCTGGGAAAAGACCTCAAGTGAGATTTTATTACTGTAATATGCGTGAGCCCTCCCAGGTATTTCCACTCGTATGGACCGACAAGATGAAGTATACTAAAAATTCAGCTATTTCCTCTCCTATGTCAAACTGTCCAATGGAAAAATTGCTGCTAATAGCGCACAGGTGTTTATAAAAGTTTAGCCTGGCATGTAAATTACCTGAGCTATATCCAATACAAAATGACAGCCGTGTGGGGGGGGGCAGATGTATATAGAGAGCGGCTCACCCTCGCAGTCATCACTAGTACTAGTTAATGCAGCTGTTGACCCCTCTGTCGCTTTGCACTTTTTTACTGTATATGCACCCGATACCCTTCTATCAGATAAGATAGGATAAGACAAGAACATTTTATTCTACATGAACGACATCATTACGCTAATGGCTCGTTTTCAGGATGGTCCAGTGTTTGGCAAACCGAGTTGGTACTCTATGGGTGGGCCTCTTAAATGCTGGGATATGAATCCGACGAGGAAAAAAGCGCAAAGTGATGCACAAACTTGAAATCCAGCCCAACCATGAACACACTATCCACTAAGCCACCGCTTCTCTCTCATCAAGCCGGTGACATATATCTATCTATATAGAGGTATTGCCATTGAACCTTAGACACTTACACCTGATTCAAGCGCCTGTGTGCTCCAATATCACAACTGGGCTGGTATACTACTCATTGATATGCAACAAAAATGGGCTAACCAGCTCAACCTGTATGCTATCTATTTTAGCAATTGATTGGTTTATGAACCTTTCAATGTCGCATTGTGAGCTGAAAACATAAAGCGTGACATATTGATATATGCCCCTGTCACTCTATTATTTTGTTTCTAAATTAAATTTTTCTCAAAGTAATATACCAGTGTGATCGTAATATAAATGCATTGATTTACTGAGCTTGGGCATGAATATAAAAACTGTTTGTCGGTACTTATGTAGCGTCATGTGACTTAAGGGTTTATTGGAAATTATCTATAGAAGCAGATGATAAAGTAATTTTGTATCTCCATGACAAAAGAGCTGCCAGGATTGGTGCAGTAATTGGCCTATTGAGTCTATTCGACTATTTCCAAGTTGAGTCAATAGGAGACTTTTCGCTTCATAGAGAATTAAGGTCACTCTATGGGCGAACCGTCGCTATATAATGTTGCAATTCAAAACGGACAAGCGCCCTGGAAAAGACAAAGGTAACACACTATCCACTATATAAGCCATCGCTTTGCCAGTACACTCGTATTATGATGGAGTACTCACCTCCCAAATGACCCGTTACATGTCATGGATTATGATGTATCATCAGCTATTATGTATTTAGTATTAAAACTGACAAGTAAGGTTTTAGCGAGCCATACTCACATTTAATATGTCATAGCATCATACGGCATAATTAGCACCTTTCCTAGCCTGTCCTCACTAAATGGTACTTATCACAGGAGGGGATAACTCCTCAGACAACTCGTCTCTAAATCTGATTCTCCTTTCACTCCATATAGCTATCCTAGAGATGACTCCATGATTCACGAACTTGACTTCCACGGATTGGTTCCCTGATGGTTCCAGAAAAAAATACACATTGCGCAAGACCTGAGCTCGCAAGTACGGATGTATTGTGTGCTTGCTAAACCAAAATATACCTACAACTCTCCATGTGTACGGAAATTTTATAAATCCCCATAGCGGCTTGGGTTTTTCATCAAAATTATAATATTACTATGAACTCAAAAACTGATTTTTAAATTGAGAACGGATAGCTGAGCGCGATTGAGTGTGGCTCGCAACTCTCTGTGATGGAACTTTTCATTAAGCATCACAGTGAACTGTTTCCTAACAACTTCCATTCCCTCGCATTCACTCCAGAAATTTCAGTTAGAAAAGACAAGACAAATTCAATCCCCACAAAAAGACTGGACTTGTAACTCCTTGGCTTAGCGATGATAGCCTATCATCCTTGGCCTCTCTGTGACCTGTTCGCTGTATGAAATTTGACTAGATAGCACCTCTAGAGCGGGAGAATAAAATTCTGACGAGAAGACCAGGAAATAATGCCTAAACCTCTGCCCTATAGCAGACAGGCAGATTTGCTATGCAAACTGTACTGCGGTTTCATAGGGTTACGGTGACTTCAGTAACATCAGGTAACTGATCCCCCTGTACAAAAAGTAAATTAGCAACAGACTCTGCTCAATCGGGTCACAAGTGCGCCTGTCTGGCAATAATTGTAGACTTTTTCTCAAAGAGAGGTCTGATTGGTTCATATCTTGAAACAATACCTTGTAACTGACTGCACTAATTATCTGGGCATGTAGGTAACTACCTGTAGGTGAATTAGGCTGAGTAACCTTATCCTGCCATTGGTCCGAATCCCCTGCACAGGAAATTCCACGGTGCGAGAGAAGCTTGATAGAATCCGCAGTGTTTCCCAGTCGCTGTTTAGTTGTGGGTCTTGTTTTCTTGTTAATCGAGTAGTCAGACCCAAAACTGGTGTCGAGTTGAGTTGGTGAGGGCCGCGGCCAGGAATATTACACAACAATGGCCGTACTAAGGGCCAGCGCGCTCACACTCACTCTGTTGGCACTGGCGTCAGCCGTACCAAGACAGCAGGGTAAGTGCTCCATTTAATTCCTTCACATTTTCCTTCGCCTTACGGCTTGCTCTCGGAAAATCCCTTTTATCAAGTACTTCAGTGGTATTTTGTGTTTTGTGATAACACAGGCCTGCCATGAGCTTGTCTTGACATTCGGTGGTATTTTGTGTTTTGTGATAACACAGGCCTGCCATGAGCTTGTCTTGACATTCGGCGGTGTATTGTTTTGACAGGTAAAATCACAGAATAATATTGTTTGCTGAATAAGCTGCCTTTGGTTAGTTTGTGGCTTTGATGAATAGTATCAGTGGTGGGCCAGTGCGGCCTGCCAATACCATCTTTTCTGGTAGGCTATGGGTAATTAGCAAAACATTAGTTTTTATCCACAGAGTTAATTCACCTGTCCATTGCCATGGCCTGAACCGCCACTTGTTGCGCTTTGATATTGGTTTCTCATCAGTGATTCACTCCGTTGCTGGATAGCAGACTGTCCTAATGAAACCAATAAATCGTCTGGGATGCAGCTGCCGCAACTTGACAGAACCGATCTGATTGTTGGTCACTAGTATGCTCCCCTGACTGAGAATTGACTATGATTTTCTTATAGCAACGCTAAATAGTCACCCAGCATCGAATGAATCCTTTTTTACTTACAGGTGACAAGTTTCAAGCGGATGAGCCCGTAAGTAAACTCGGTTCTCAACGAGTGTTTTCCTTGGCTTTACAATAGATGAAAGTTTGGCTTATAGCAACTCAAAGACGTTTCAATGTCTCTCAATCGACTTGGACAGTGTATGAAATGTAAAAGACATGTGAGACACTACAAAATATAGATTTGGAGCCTACCATCAATTCAAATGATCCCATGTTTCAATCCTCGCAGATATGCCCCGTTCACGAATGTGCTGATTTATCATATCCTCAGTTTGCTTAGAAACCTACTGTTAAACGCTAGTTGTTCATCGCTAAAAAATTCCAGCTAATATGTACATTGTCTGGATGTAGTTTTGCTGTCAAAAGAGCTTTGCCCATTGTGATGTGACGCTATCGTACGTTACTCCCATCTTGATAATCATAACTTGGATTATCTACTGGGAAGAACCAAACGCAGCTGTTTTAAGCGGATAACTCATTACCTATTTTTAACGAATCATCAACGAGTTGGTTTCTGGAATTTGCCAATGGATGCATACTAAGCGCATCGCCGGCAGTCCGATATGAGTCCATCATCAAGTTGCGACCACTGACCACAAAATAGCTGTTGGTACAGCTGCCAACCTGGTACAAGGATATGACTCTGTAGAGATGCACCAACACTACTGTCATAACAAGACAGGGCATTCGATTTCTGATTCAAAGATGGCTGATATTACAAAAGAATTTATTTTTGTCACACGATCTACTAGATTGTTCAGAATGTATACAAAGAGGTTATTGGAGGACATGAAAATGAAATCTCCATTGCAATATGATAGACAAAATCTTAGGTGGCAAATTCAAAATTTTCTCACATTATTTGCTGTGAAAATTCACAGGCAAACGCAATCTTTTGAGCGGAACATTGTGAGTTGCCTGACAGAAAGATCTGGTCTGGGACTGTTTGGTCCATGCAACAAGTGTCACTATGTTCTATGACAGCGGCATGAATTTTAACTCGTTTCGGAAGTTGGACATACAAATCAGCTCTGCCTGTTAGGGGGACAGACTGAAATTTTATTTGTCAAATACAATATTGTTCAGTCATTTTTTACAAACAAATTAGTCGTGTGCGTGTGTGCGCGCGCGCGCGTGCGTGTGTGCGTGTGTGCGTGTGCGTGTGTGCGCGCGTGCGCGTGCGCGTGCGCGTGCGCGTGCGCGTGCGCGTGCGCGTGCGCGTGTGTGTGTTTGAGGGAAAACTCTTCAAAAACTTGCTGACAATTCATAAAACAGAGATTAGCATCATCAATGGACATTGACTGAGCAGTCTAGAAATTGAGATTCAAATTCTGGATTATAATTGAATCAAGCTCTTGTTAGCTAGCCAGCTGTTGCTATCGTTTTACAATCTCAACAGGGATGGGAACAAAAAATGGCCGTGTCTGTCAATCGTTAGCCTATCAAGTGTCTGGCATCACAAAACCAAGCACTGGGGCAAATCAGCGCTAATTTGTATACTTCCTCCATTCGACTGAGAATAAATGAGACCCAGATGTGAAGGGAAATTGTGAACTAATGTGACTGAACTATGACCTAGTAGACATCAGAATGAAACCTGCTGCCTGTCAAAGGCCGCTGCATGTGATTATTCAATGCTGATTTTGTGCCGAGTGTTACACACACACTGAGGACATTGAAGCAAATCTAGCCTGTCAACTTGCAATCTTTTAGTCATTGAATATAGTTTATTTGATTAGATGCTATTTTATTGCAAAGGAAATAGTTACAGATTGACAGAAATGGTGGATAGAAGAAGGGAAAAGGGCAACTTGTTTAAGGGTTTGTCTTGTTTCAGGGATGATCTATACCTTATGGGTAAAACCCCTTCGGTCGATTTGGACATTCTTCGCATTTGCATAGAGGGTTTGCTTCAAGAATAGTTGCCATATGCCAGAATCGCATCTTTATTTTAGGAGAGGCGCATGCAGAATGATGAGAAGTCTGGGGGATTCGGAGGGGGATTCGCCGCAGCACCTCAAATGCTTGCTCCAGTAAGTATAGAGTTTGTGATTTTGTGTGAGTGAACTTCTGACATAGACAAGACTACTGAAACACTTTGGCGCATGCATGTATGCATGGAATCTAAAGCTGTGTTGTATGTGGCTTCCGCTCTGAAGTATTCAAATAAGCATCTTTCTCAGCAAAGTCAAAGGGGCTTTCGAGTTCAGGGTTCTAAAATTGATAAACGGTCTTATTCGGTAAGAAGTAATGAATTTTATGGACTACCAATCCCATCCATCAAACAGTCACACATCGCTCCTGTGACAGGCAAAAAACCACAGCTCACAAGTCTAAATTAATGCAGATAAACGTCAACTAATTTCACTGATTTGAAGCCGTTAGGACAAAGTCAAAGAGTTGTAGTAGTTAGAGTTAGAGGATAACTCCATGGGCATAATGTTGGAAGAGTGAGTTACTACGGGAAGACAGCGACTCATTTCTCGGTGACTGCTGCCTGCGACCTAATTTCTGTTAGCCTCCTGAGGTGGTCACAGACATTCTTCTGTGTAATAGGATATCTTCACTTTGGCCTAATATCTACAGTCAAACCTCCGTATCAGGTTTTGGTTTTCATGGCTGCCACCCTTTTCTTCCGTCAATGCAAATTTGAAACATAATTGATAACTGTTATGTATCCATACCCTGGAAAAACTCTAAATTAATGAGAATATATGCTCTATGGCTGCCTGGATAAATAGAAGGGATACTTCCATGGTAAAAAATGGCTTTTGATAGCGATCATGGGATGGAAATTGGATAGCCAATTAAAGTTTGTGACTGTATAGATCCAGGTCATAGGTCATAACCGCTGACCTGACATCCAGAATTTGACAGCATGCTGTGGCAGTAGAGGATTAGTCACAGTGGCGACGTGTAGTCTAAAAGTATATCTCTAGCTTGAACTAATATCTAGAGATTTTCTTTTGGTCTACTTGCTGCAACTACAGACTACACGCTGCTGGATTATGTTGATGCCAACCTGGTTTCTAGAGGATGCTGTCATCGTCCGTGCCTCTGTGTTGCATGTTGTGTGTGCGTGACAAGGCTTGAAACGATTTAACAGAATAGTGTGACCTTGTTGAAGTGGTAGAGCTGGGTTGATTTATCCGTGGTGTATTGTAACTGGTTTCTGCTGCTTCTGAATGCATGTGATGTTGAGAATTACCTCCGCTACTAAAACGGAAGAAAAGTAGATAATTCAGATGTTCCTGGAGATTGACAATAGCACCCTGAATAATATGTATGTTGTCCGGTTTGCATCATAGGGGCTACATGGGGAAAGCGATGTGAGCCATGGGGGGGGGGAGGAATTAATGAGAGGACAGCTGCCAAAATCCAAGGCAGCTGGCCTCCCAATACAAACAATCCTTTCCCAGAGTATAAACACTGGTTGTATTCGATATACACCGGCTTCCACTGCG
>Ga0224501_10001395_pt1 | contig 18749 bp, 8 predicted proteins | sample SF_Oct11_sed_USG_4_FD_169105 | JGI IMG/M metagenome (GOLD analysis project Ga0224501, IMG submission 169105) | Sediment microbial communities from San Francisco Bay, California, United States - SF_Oct11_sed_USGS_8_1 | ecosystem: Environmental > Aquatic > Marine > Sediment | place: USA...
TTGAAGAGTGTGCCTAAGGGGATCAAACTGTTTATGTGGCGAATGCCTTCCCATGTGACTTATCTGTGCCAAAGTCTGCCCCTGTTCATACAAGAATAATTACTGCCAATTTCGCATATATCTATAAGCGCAATGATTGATTCGTCAAATGCCACGCAGAATCAAATCCTTGATAGCTAACATACTGAACATACACATCGCTTGTAATATTAATCACGGAATGCAAAGTGACGGCTCCCCTTCTGAAACCTAAGCGAACTAGTGAAGCCCAGTACAGACTTGTGTAATGTGATTTCAACTTTTTTAATAAAAATAGCTCAAGTATCCAGGCAACTTTTGGTCTAGGTTTACAGACGCCTTTGGGTTACACTGTATTGTCACCGGGATTCGGCTATCTCTTAGCAGTAGATAGTAGTCTCACTATTTATCTAAAACTGATTATGGAAATATACTTTGTGTACAGGAGAGCAAGCTTTCCTGAACATACATCCTGCGTGGTTTGTGTAAGGCAGCTTCCCAGCAACCATTAGTACATTCCAGCAACACGGTAGTTCTGAGCTACCGGACAGGCAAGATACTATTTGTAACTATTACTTAGGTCTACAGATAATTAGCCCAACCCAATAAAAAAACAAGATACCCGGATAGTCATGAGGGGGGATTTTGATACAGTGTCAATCATGATGCAGAGTTGTTATCATAGAAAATTATGCGTCATCCCAAAAGACTGTCATTTTCGTTGTTACTGAGTAATGACTCAGTACGGATGCCTTTGATTGTAGATGAGAGGTGTTGCCCTCACCGCTGGCCAAGGCACACTGGACTTTAAACTTACACGAGTCAAAGATTTGTAAGCAGTTCGGAGTCTTGTCGTCTTGCATTATGAATTGTTACATTCTTAGTACATCATTTTAGGTTTCGCAGGCTTGCCTATTCCAGAATGTTTCTTTTTTAGAACAAGAGCAGGTGCTTGCCCTACGAGGTAAAAATGCATACAAACCTCTTTTTATTTTAATCTGCGGCATTGTGAAGTTCTTGTTAATCAATATTCTATAACCTGATTTCAATCAAATGCAAAATCACTGTTTGTTGACTCTACCAACGCAAACTATTTGAACAACTACAAACAACTTCTTGTAACCCGGGGCTTATCTGTTTGCCTATAGGTCATCTATGGATAAGACCAAGTATGATTCACTCATGGTCACCCGAGACACAATAGGTGTTGACAGAAAATGGGCCTCTGAAATTGTAGACAACTTAGGTCATAGAGACCTGTTTACAACCATTTAGGACAGCGAAATGTGAAACAACATTGACTCTGGTTGGTTTTATTACACCCTTGCAATTTTCGAATAAAATTTGCGAGACCTCTGTTGGTTTTGATCAATTAGGACTTTTTCAATGCTTGAAAATGGCTGTTGCTCAACACTATACTATGAGTTAGTTGGGTCACACCACTCTCTTTTTATTTTTGCTCTACTCGAGCACTTGGCGGTGCTATTTAACAGCCTTTCTAAGCCTGGGCTTGCTAGGAGCTCACAGCGGGCACTCAGCAGACTGTAGGACCAGAAACCAGGATTTTTCAATCTTGAGCCAAGCGCTACCGTGCTTTTCCTGCTAACCTTGTTCATATAAATTCGCACTGTGATTAGCTGGTCTTCTGACCGAGTTACTGCTCATACAGACGCGTTCAAATCTCCGGTTACGCGACTACCGATGAGTCGGATAAAAAAAGTGTTACTGTTTGTTCAGTTGTCAGATAATATTACTAGGTGTCTTGTTTTTTATTCAGGATATGAGTTGAACTTTTTTTGCATTTCGTGATGACTTTGTAATTGTATAGCGGGTTACTATTATATTACAGAAAAATTTGACACTCATATGATGCCTTCAACTGATACCACGATTGCTGTAATATACTTGAATCTATGCACATACATGCTCATATATGATAGCATGACTATTTCTACCAAAGGGTTGCAACATGTTGTCGTTACATAAACTACTAGGCGATTAAATCACAACAACTCACGTCTTCACAAAGTCCTGTGTAAGATTCCATGCAATGACATAAAGGTTCCTTTATGTCAATGCTCCATGTGCGTATAAGAAACGTTTCCAAAAGCAAACGTCACAAGAGGGAAAGGAAAGGCTTGATAAGGAGTCTATCGCAATTCATATGATTGTATTGTAAACTAGTTGCTACATGCTTTTACGTATAACACCGGTGGCACGTGGATGGCTGTTGGTTTTTCCATGATTGCCGCAAGTATTGTTATGATAACACAATCAGTAGAATTGACATCACAAATGGGTCCGGCTACTCCCAATGGACCCACAATGTGCGTATGCAAAGAGCTATCAATGATAAGGTATCTCTATCATCAGCCATGTGTGCGTGATTCCTCGCAAACGTCACAGGTATGATTATGAGGCTTGGTCTTTGCTTTTTCTATTACCATAACTGGATGGGATATAGCAGAATAGCTCAGTGGTACGATTCTGGGCTCGCCACTGTGAGAACCTTGGTCCCAGTCACAATGGACTTCCATAATGAGTATGAGCTCCTCACTTTAGTTTCATAAGACATAGGCCTCACTTCATGGCGGAGCATTGACACTGACCCACTAATGGTGCTCCATGCTAAGCTGCAACTGGATAAAAACAAGCATCGACTCCAACCGCTTCGCCATAACATCGAAGAAGTCATACGAGAGAAAAGAACAAACAACCGGCCGAGTGGCACAACAACCTCTAATCGGGAATCATGTCTCACAAAATTTTGCAATGTTAAACTCCAGGTCTATCTTCTATAAATCTTCTATTTCAGTGTAAGGCTCATTACTGTCATGATGTGAATTGATGAATTGGCTGCTTTCCAGTGGTCCTGGTTCAATGATCTGAGAGACATGTATACAGGCTTGTCCATAGAGAGCACTCACCGTCTTCTCTTATAACCGGCCATTCCTGTGGTACTGTATATACAACAAGAATTACTGTACATACACATAACAATCACTACAATGTCCGGTGTACCGGGTGCCATTATTATTTTATATTTTGTATATTAACCTCTGTAATCAATGGACTGTTTAGGATACTTTCTATTAAAAGCTATGAGGCCTTCAGAAACAAGTTAGGCCGGAAGATATACCGGTATAGCACATTCATAACAAGGAACCTTTATAACATGAACTATGGCCCTGCTGTAATGAGTGAATGGGAGTCTTATCGGTTTTGTATGACCCTATGGAGGGGAATATAGAGGCAATTATTCAATGTGGATTGCTTATAAAATGTGGCCAGAAGCACACTTGAACTTGTGATCAAAGACATCTCGTGACAATTTAAGCTTGTCACTGTGACCTTTGAGCAAAGATGAGCGGCTGTAAAGAACTTCTGCATACCTCGGGATGTCTCAGTGTAGAACAGAATGTTCCATTCAAACCATGACCTTGAATTTATATTTTCTTTTAAGATTTATCTAATCAAAATTCAGTCTCAATCTCACCATTTAGCACATCGCGATGCCCCAAGGCTAACCATGATTAAATAACGCCACTGACTCTTTGACGTAGTCAGCTTGGACACTGGACCCAGACACCCGAATTCACGCTGGACATCCCGCACACGTAAACCGTAAATCTACCTGCTCTGATTGGTCATTCTCTCGGGCCAATCAGTGAGATGTACAAGCAGCTGTGGTTTGAATAATTCAGAGTACAACCCACACAGGGGCTTAACTATGTCCTAAGACCTGGACTTCTGCCAAGAATCCCTACCTGAAAAGTGTTCGATGTTAAAATCCGAAGAATCACTCAGCAGGATAATGAATGTGTATCTCTCTGTCTGTCCCCTCCGCAGCCCTGGTTCAATTCCCGGCAGTGGTCGAGTATTTCAAGGGATTGATCACGTTCTGCCACTCTGTCCTGAGCCAGCAAACCAAAAAAATAGCTCAATCTCCCTCTCAATGGCATCACACAACCCGTAGACATCGAGGAGGAAAGTCTACGTCCAATCACAGACAGACAATGGCTGAATAAAAAATCCAAAGGTCTATGATGGTTACATTTGGGAGGCCATATATTGATTTACTGTGGAGTGATGGCACACGGAGGGGCCTGGTCAATTGACTTGTTTACCGGATATTGCGATGTGACTCATTGACTTCCTCATCTTATAAGCACTAAACTCCCCTGTTCTCCATATGATGACCATGCGAGCGTGCGACGTACTCCCTATAGATTTTCTCTTTCGTTGTAAACACGTGAAGGCTTTGGCTTATGTCCCATCTAAAATGTCTAATATGGCTCGTGGATCACATCATGTATTCATTCGGAGTATAGTTTGAAGTTGAACTATTTGATAGCTTCATTGATGCATGGGTTTTTTAATGCTATATTGAACAAGGGCATTGTTGCTATGTTTCATATGGCATCTAAGTGATTGTTGGTACAACAAGTTTACTAAGCAAACCAAACATGGGTTTAAATGATGCTAAGTTATGGTTACGCACAGATACCGAATTCCCCAAGGCGTCATTAATTCTCTTCATCACAGCGACTGCGCCACATCAGCTCTGGAGGCAAAAACATGCCCGGAGATAGGTCAGAAACAAGAACAATCATTTGAATTATGGTTAATCCGAAAACCAGAGTTTTAACCATATCTATAGGTATTAAAGGCTAAGCTACGAACTTCAAAGTGAGCTTAAAGCCTCACAATCAATCAAAGACACGTATGGTCGTTGTCCGATGTAGAATTTTTAAATTTTTATCTATTTTCTGCCACCGGAGTTTTTTGCGTTCTCATAATGCGCGAATCATACACAAATCATCTTGACATTCTTTTTGCAAGGCAACCCATCACAGATCTTATCTAATTTAGCTTGAGAAAAGCATCCAACTGACGCTCTAAAGAGGCTAACCCAGGGACCACTCTTCAAACCGTCTTCCATTCATTTTGATTGGCATCTCTGTCCTGATTTTTGGAGAAACATCAAAATTACAACCTAAATCACTGTCAGATGTAGAGTGATGGTGCTATCGAGTATTTGAGAGCGAGAAGGCTTGCAAAATGATTCCAAAACAGTGATAATCGCCTCCTTCTTTCGTAGCCTGACCAGTGTCATGGGTACACAGAAATTGGTCTGGTGAGTTGTTTGATTCAGCAGTTTCTGAGTTGAGTCATTAGGGGAATTTCTGCTTTTACCCGAGTGGCCCGTAGAGAAGGAAACTCTATGGGTGGGCCTCCATTATTTAGCATCGCTATCTGAAATCGATAAAGAGTGATCAATGCTATTTGGTGCAAGAAGAATTGCAAAATAATGCTGTAATACTATAATACTCATAGATCCTGGATCATAAGATTCACCTATTTACACGAGGCACTCTGTTTTTCGTGTTTTGACCACAGAATTAAAATTTTCTCATGATATTAGTTCTTCACACTGCCTACGCTTTTCCCATCCTGTATTCGCACCTGCATGGATTGACTTCATTTGTCTTTGAGGTGTAAAGATTATCCATAGTCGCTGCAACTTAACAACTAATTCATTAGTTCATTCACCGGTGATGTCACAAATTACTCCAGTTCAGTTCCGTTAGAATTCAGTTTAGTCTTGCTTCTTGCCCTTTTTAATACTTTTTCTATAATCATTTCCCCCCCCATGTGTCGAGTCACTGATTTGTTATGGTTTTAGTTTAAGGAGCTAAGCAGTGCATACTATGAGTGGACCCGGCGACCGTGTGGACGAACCATTTAAAAGGTGTATTCTACTTCAATTCTTTGTCAATGGCCGAATTATTACCCTCATGTAATAACCAAAATATGTCATATTATGTCTAAAACCCACTAGGGCTACCGCAGATACGCAATCGGCCACCAAAGGCCGCAGTCACAATGGTAGAAAACCATCCACTTTATCACTATGACAGGCTTGGTACTGCAAGTCTCATAACCTAAGATGCTAAATGAATTAATCGCTGATCAAAGTTTCAGTATTCGGTAAATAAGGTATGTGACGTTGCGTTGCGTACAGCGGAATGCATGATGAATGGTCTACACTCTGTGGTGCCACGGACTGCGGCATAGACATGGTCTTTGATATGTAAAATGCTTACGTATTAAGCGAATGGACAGAGGTGGACTTAGTGCATTCTGGTCATTTGGCTAGTCAATGTAATCCCACAGTTGTCACTTTTATGAAAAGTAATGATTCTTGTTTGTTTGTTGTTCTCTCCACATATTGGACACACATGCACCCCTTTTAAAGCTCTTATACAAATCATTTATGGACAGTAGTAATTCTACAGCAACAATGATAATAATTTTGCTGTCAGTTGAAGCGACAAAGACCACAACTTTTGAAGTTGCTGCCTACACAGGGCTGGCATAGTGGAAGCTGACTTCCCAGGGCCAGCTCCACTTTACCAGATCGACCAGTGATGGAGTGTGAAGCACAAGCTGCAATACATAATATTCAGAAAAAGTCTAGAATTTGTAGGCATGCAGTTTTGAGCTTATGTATTAAATTATGGCACTTTTTTTGCAAGATGAAAGCCACAACGCCGCTCGATGGTCAGCATTATAGGCGTGGGGCTCTATCTGGTCACTGACCTAACTGCTAATCAGAGACTATTAAGCTAGTGCAGCCTTTTTCTAGGTCAGAACTCAGATGAATGATAATGAAGGTTGAAGCTAATAAAATTCACAGTACATTGCCTTCTGCTAATGGTTATCTACATTTTACTGTCCATTAATAGATTAATGTCTCTCACCCTCTCACTCAGTTTCTACTGTAGGTGTTACTTGCTGTCAGTAGTATTGTATATCTAACTCCAAAGCCTCCCTATTACCAAGAGTTGTATATATAATTGTGGGTGAGCTCAGCGGTTCGAATCTCAGTCAAAGCAGGTTGTCAATATGAGCTCCTCACATCCTAATTCTTGCTCAAAACAAAAGTAAACCTCACTGACCCGCTCGCTCATGATAGTACAAAATGTCCAAACTCAATTTTTGCAAATATGAAAGAAAAAAACGGGTTGACTCTTTTATTGGGTGAGATTTTGTATTTTCTTGTTTCATAATTGTCTTTTTATCATGGGTTTTCAGGGTTTACTTCGCGATTCTATCATTAAGATGTCACATTCTCATCCCTGGTGTAAAATTGAGCAATGCATATGCCAAGAAGACCAGATCAGTCTTGTATTCGTAACTTCACCTTACTCACTCACTCACTCGCTGGGCTTTTCCAGATTAAGTCATCAATTTTTTTGCTAATGTAGGTTGAATTTTTATGACCACTCATTCTAGAATGATGTCATATTCGATACTCCTAGCTAGAGGAATTTACCATCATGTTTTTGTTGCCTTATATTTTAGTTGGTTTCAGGATGTACTACTGACGCATTGAACCTGTCGATTTTGTTGTCAAGAATCATAATTTGTGCAATGACCTGGAGCGAATGTCATCACCGAGTGTAGGTCATTGACCTTTAAGTTCTGCATCCTATACACTTCCAGCGAGGTTATAGCCAGCTGGCTAAAAAATACAGTTTATTTGCTTCAATGATCTTATGAGGTTACGGCTATTTGTATAGCGTTTGGGTCATTGCTTATAACTCTATGCTTTGCCAATGTGAATTTTTTTTAATACCTAGATGAACCTAGATGACATCTTGTGATCATCGCAAAAGATATCTAAAAGCGATGAAAAACTCATTTCAAAAAATGCTCGTCTTGGCACATCAGCCACGTTACCAAATAGAATTCCACTCCTGCACTACTAGCTTGCTGGTCTTTCACAGACATATGTACTGCATGACAATTATTACAATGGAGTATGAAGGGTTGTCAATTTTTGCAATTCATTGGTCACTCTCAATTATCTCAATATTCAACCTTCATTCATTTTGAAAGAATCGTAGCAGGGAGATTTTCTTTATACATATTTGGGTTTATAAAGTATGACACTGCAGAAAAATATTGTGGCGCACTAGCTAAGGGCGAAGAAGAACACGCCCTATAACTACTGTTCTATATACAACACTTTAGTGCCCAGATTAGACTGTTCAGCCATCTGAGCACACATCACGATGGAAGTATAGACTAAGTAGGACTTTTACTCTTTTTCTAAAGAGAATAGCAATATCATCCTGAGAGCCGGATACCCATTTTCTGCTGGGTGAAAAACTCTCTCCGTTCACCCACCAGGTTACCCAGCTCTCCTCAGAGGTGGGCCTGGTAAAGGTGGTGAGGAAGAGGAGTGGCGCCACACCTCAGTTACACTGTTGCCAGCACAAAATGGCTCTCTAACAGCCACTTCCTCTATGACCATTGGCTAAGGGACAAGGTTAATACTTTCCTGCTGGTCAGTTTCCTTCTTATAGGGAGACATAACTAATCATAATTATTATGCATCTTAAGCCAAACCTTAGGTGTAAAGCAATCTATTAGGGCGTCATAACCACTGATGGAGGAAACTTGACCGTAGAGTAAACCTCATAACCTGACCAAAGGGAAAGTACAATCAGGCAACCTACGTATACCACCCATATCCACCTAGTGCCAACTTGAGTTCACTGAATCAGCTGATTAATGATGCGATCGGGCCAAAATCCTGAGAGTAACAAATGGTTGAATACTTCCTATAACCCCAGCGAGGTGAAAATTATGGAAAACCACTTCAATTAGCTGATTCGTGTCAAAATGTAATCGAAATGCGGGCTTTATGCTCATTGATACCTTTCGGGCAACTGTGATGTAAAACCACAGTATCGCAGTTACTAGGCGCCCGAAGACATACCAATGGCTACCATTCATCATTCAGCAGAAAGAGTACCTAGCTTTCTGTAATAATGCAAACAGAATTCACTCTGCAATAGTTGCAACAACATTTCTTGGTTATTTACTCAAATGCTAACGAAAAATGATTGGGTTCATGGCACCATTTGGTGCCATGCCGTATACCTCAAGATCCTATACACAATCATACCTGATTCTCATATGATATTGCCACATGTGTGTGGCAAGAAAATATAGAAGCACCTGCATGGTGTGCTGGCACCAAAGAGGGGAACCTGCTAGCCGCATGCCTGAGGAGTCATGCTTTGAGGGAACCTGGTAGCACCAGACTTCTTTTCTATACTGGCACCACCGGGCCATCCATCAGTTAAGGCTTGGAAGTAAAACGACGGGTACTTTTAGGTTACACACTCGCACACCCACTCACTAATTCTCCAAAAATAACCTATAGTTTAACCTTGGCCGCGTTGTTGTAGCTTCACAGCTGCTTGCTACTGTGTCCTATCTTTATATATATGATTGATTGGGGTCCTGGTTACTGACTGAACTCCTGGTATCTAAAATTCACGTGTAAGTGCAAAACACTCGGACTGGAACAAAAGCGGAATTTGGTGAGTAATTGTTGACCTCATCTAATACTACGGAAGTCAAATCCAAAGGAATTTTCTATCCGTTAAAAGTTCAAATAATAAAACAACCGATCATTACTTTTGTGTCATGATTTCATCCAAATGCGAAGTCAATTCAAAGGACATCATATGCAATGCATATACTTATTATATTATGAACGCGGAGCTATTTTTACTGATGTAGGACCTCGATTAATTTTAGTTTTTGCATATGCGCTCATAAAATTCTGAATATTGACATAAGAGTCCTCACCGACAAACACCGCCATAAGTAATATTCTACTCGATGACCCATAAATTTCCCATTATAAACATGCTATCGCAATGCGTTTGAAGGAGCACCGAAATAGCAGGATAGCTCAGTGTTGGAGCGCTGGGCTTTCAATCGTTAAAACCTGGGTTCAAATCCTGGTCAAAACGGGGTCTCATTGTGAATATGAAAACCCCGTTGATGCTGATCCATTTCCGCTTAGCTGTTACTGTTAGGCCTTGACATTTAGACTTAAACTTAGATCGGTATGGGCAGGGCAGATTAATTAGTACCTAAAAATGTGGCGATTAGACATAGTTACTAGATTGTTTAGTTTTATTTTAAGATACACAATTTTTCGCTTGAAAACTGAATGAAAAGCGACTTGTGAGGTGGAATCGACAGAGCACTTGATGCTCTCACTTCACACAGGAAACTTACGTAATTCAATGTTTTGTGCTACTCTGGCGTCTGGCCATCCTATTTAATGAAACTCCTAAGCCCAAGGCTGGTTGGACTGGTCGGAGCTGGGATATATGTGAGGATCTCACATTCACAACAGCAGCCATCGAATGCATGATCTCACAGTTGCAAGCTCAGCACCTTAGCATGAGCTATCCCGCTATCTCTCTTCACGCAGGAAAAAGCAATGCGATTAGAAGTACAAACTTGATCCAAACTCATTAACATGAGGATATACACCTGCAACATCATTGCATTTGTAATCTATAGACATATGTAAGCTGTTACTGAAGTGTGTGCAACTGTTTACTGTAAACACCACCATCTGATGATATGTTACTCATATAAAATGCGCAATTCTAGCGTCTAAACTTTGTTAGTCGTAATTTTAAATATGATGAGAACTTTTTCTTGCGTGAACAAGGATAAACATCCATTATGGGTCTTCAATTAAAACCAAATATTACAGGATATTGAAGTGCAGCTTTTTGCAAGCCATGATACTGTCCCTGTTGCAAGGGCTTCACTCGCACCTGAAATCGCATGCTACTTCCTCTACAGGAGAGAATAATGGCACGGTGATCCCCATTATTGCCCCGCTCCTGTCAGAAAGGAAGTGAATGATTACACTTTTGGCACCAGTAGGACTCTCTCCAAAACCCATTGCTATAGACCACCGTGATATTAAAAACGCGTGCGTTCCATGCATTCATTTTCAAATGAGCGAGAACTGTAGAAGGTGCCTTGAACAGTCACTATCCGAGTAATGAATGCGTGTTTTCATCAATACGATATGAATATTGGCAACGTCGCAAAACTTATCTCTCTGAATGCTGTCACTGCTCTCCCTTTTTGGCAATGTCTGTGATCTCAAAATAGTCATAGAAGTACTCTTAGTGCCTTCTTTGAATTTTTACTGTGTATGCGTTCTGACAGCATTGACGCGTTTTGTCAGCTGCGTATAGCGCAAGGCGCCTGTTAGACATGATGTTTAGACAGAATCTTCCTACGATGCCTGCCTCGATTAGCTATTGTGAACTTTTCGATGACGTACTTTAAGCGTAGGCTGCTGAGTAATTGGCAGCAATGATGCAGATGGCTCATAGAATGGGCTATAGAAATAGTGGGTATATGCCAGGTTACCGCTAGCCAGACACAAACACGGAAATGAATGGTGAATCAAACGTACGTACATGTAGATTCAGCAGATTGGATTTACACATTGTACTGGCAATGACTCACTAGTTGCTTTATAACTACAATGACATAAGATCTAAGAATTTTTATCAGCGTAAGTTGTTTTTACTGAATTCATCATGTAGTATAATAGGGACTGGTCTTATCCCCAGGGTACTTAAGGAAATCATACCCAGGTCAGTCTCTGCACTCAGTGTAATCCCATGCGTAGATACAATGAATTGTTTTTCACCCTAGGTGAACTTTCATTGACTGATGTTTACAGTTTTGCGCTGCATAACACTTATGAATCAATACCCTGTCAGCCTGGGCGGGATAACTCGAACTATGCATAGAATTTCCACTATTTACTCGGTAGAGAACTTTGAATGGATTTTCAAATAGGGAGCCCTGGGATGCTTGCGTGTGGATAGGGGATGATAGTTTGTCAGTGATTTCAGACAGGGCCAATTTTCTTGTGCAAAAAGGTCAGATCCTGCATAAATTGGGATAGTGAGATAGCTCAGTGGCTAGATAGCTTGGATCAAGGCCTAAAGATTCTGGGTTTAAGTCTTAGTCGTACTGGGCTCCCACTGTGAATATAAGCTCCTTACATAATTCCTAGCTCCAGCCACCCCAACAATCCTCAGGCTGAGGATTGCCAAGAGCCCTGAATAGAGAAAAGCCATCTCCATAGACATAGCTGTGGTTCGAGACCTGGAGCTGACCCATGTCCTATATTCTTACCGCCCTTTTCTATCAATCCGTCGAGGTCATTTACTTTTTTATGTTTTAAGTCGCATTTAATGTATAAAAGACCTTTCCGGCTTTTGAATGAATCTAAACCCTTGTGGTTCACTAAGTTTCCCCAGACTTCTTTCATGTCACCGTACTGAGACCTCTAATCGGACGTCTCCTCATACCACCACCCGTATTTCCAATACTGATTTGACCAATATTTCCTGGGCGCATAAAGGCCATGAGGGATTATCTGCTACCATATCTGTCCCCTCCCATAGCACCTACCACCAACGGTTACCGAGAAAATACATACAAAGCGACTGCAAATATGAAAGAAGGAAAGTATCATAGACATCTGATACCTGTTATTATATTGCTATGGCAAAATGAATACAAATTGACAGTTGTATAGCTACAATATGGATTTTTCCTAGAAATGTGAGGGAATGACCTCCAAGCTTTCTGTGTATAAATATACTTAGTATTCATTTACACTCCGAGTTGACATGACGCAAATCACAATACCAATAAATAATCTTGTTAATTTTTTTGTAGATTTGTCTGAGGGACATACTAAAATACAGGTATATCTATTATTCTGCGTTAAGAGACTTTCTTTAGTACGGAAGTCTGGATACCATCATAATCCCACACAGACACTCATAAACACAAACATAGCCAGACTCTTGTTCTCAGGACTATGGGGAAATGTCACGCCACAGAACTCACTAGCTTGATGAGGGTAAGCTCATTCAGAGGTAATGAAGCTCGGCAGATTATGGATTTCGCATGCGTATGGGTTTCTTACCGGCTTTCGGTCTATCCTAACTACTACATGGCGATTGGAATAACGGGATAGGTCGATAGCTCAAGATTCAAAGATCCTGCCCACAATTCCTAGTCATGCTGGGCATCCACTGTGACAATGAACTTCCCATATAATTCCTAGCTGCTACCGCTCCAGCAAGCCTCAGGCTTAGAAGGTCTGTTAAATACATATAGGATGGTCAGGAGTTCAATATTGCCAATCGTACAGGAAAAAGTGGTCGTTGGACGCATCTTCTACTCTTCCCCACCAACTTACCGAAAACCCAAATCGCCTCAGAAATGAGACATTTTCAGAGGTTCTGGAAGTGGAAGATTCATGAACTTCATACTTTCATGGGGGTGAAGCGATGGATTAGTGGATAGTGTGGCAGTGTGGATCCCTGGTTCGCGATGTTGCACCGATAGTGTAACAACCTTCTTTTTGGGACACACGTGTATAAGAAGAAAGTTCCCTAAAGACACACCCTGGGAAATGCTGAGTGGGTGACTCAGTAGTTTCTACATACCACTGACACTGATCAGGGTACCTGCATACCCCTGACACTGATCAGGGTACCTGCATACCCCTAACCCTGGTCCGGGTACCTACGGGGTACCTGTCTATCCCTGACACCGATCAGGAGTCGAAAGAAAGTAAGCTGCTGGTATATAGTCATCCTGTAAAAATAAGCAACGGGACTGAACTTTCTTGTCCTTTGAATTGAGAGTTCTGCTGATTAAAGACCTGTTTCCTTTATTTACGACTTTAGCTTATAAAAAGGCAGGGTCTAAACACGTAAACTTTTCCGGACAACTCCTAATCCACGGATTATGTGACACAAATCATACAATGAGAAATTCCTCAATAACAATATTCAAATGATACATATAGGAGAAGAAAATGCCACATATTTGTGGTCTGTTTAGACATTGTCTTTATCCTCACAATGTATCGCGTATAAATAAGCTTGTCAATTGACACTGATGCTTGAATGTAATCTCTTTTATGCAATACAAAGCTTCTTCGCTTTGCGGTATTTTAAACCAGATTATGACAGTATAAGATTCGATACACGCCTTTTAAGCACTAAGGAAGTGAAACGCATCCTCGCCCATTTAAAGAATTTTCTATAAGGTTTGAGTATGACGCAATCAGGTGCAGAAGACTAGCAAATGCTTCGCTTATCATGTTATACATGTAAGTGATGGTTGTGCCATTACACCCATCCAAAGCATGTTGTACCTAAACACGTGGTTGTTACAGAAAATGGATATTACGATGTCATTGCTCTATTTAAATTAGATTGACGTAGTTAGCTGAATTTAATACGCAAAGTTCTCTGCAGTGAATCAATGGCCAAGTCCCTATACAGTAGTTTATTTAAATACCTGGTAGACTGAATACTGTTGGGGCACTTAACTTGTATGCATATTAACAAGGACATAGTATTAGGTACGGGCGTGAAGCTGCACATCACATTACTCCAGGTGATGCGCGTTGAAACCTCAGATCATGGGCCTATGCTAACGGGACTTGGCTAGCCGACAGCTTAGGCCCATCAGTTCTGTAAAAGTTTCTACATCGAGTGGGGATAGTGGAATAGCTCAGTGGCTGAGTGCTGCTGGGCTTGTAACTGTAAGCACCTTGGTCATGGTAGGCCACTATTGTGAGTATGAGCTTCTCACATAATATCCTAGCTTCTACCACTGCAGCAACCCTCAAACTTGGGAGCTTCGTTAAATCGGAGGACAAAGTGCCCTAGCAGGTTTTACAGGCAACTATAATGGTTTGGTTAGCTTGAAAACCTACAATCATAGTCTACAAAGGCGCACATTATTTCAAGCTATGGAGAAGTGATGGCTTAGCGGGTAGAGCATTTAGCTTGGGACAGATTACCTCGGTTTAATTCAATATTTGTGTATCACTGTACGCCTTTTCACCAGCGAATTTGGATCACAGCTTTGAATAAAAGAGGCCCACCCATCAGAGTACCAACACTTTTGGTCAAACCATTGACCATCCTGAAACCAAGCCATTGGCTTAATGATCCCATCGATGTAAAACTATATTATTTTAAGTTCTAGCAACAACCAAGAGAGGATAATACAGAACTATCAGACACAAAGAGTATAATGGCAGCATGGAATCAATTGGAGCTTTAATATTTACCAACATGCCAGACAGCTTATAGGTCAACAGAATGCGGCTCTATCACAGACATTGTCAAACACTCTTAAAAGTTAGGCTGGTCTAATATCAAAGAACCTCAATTCAAAGGAAATATAAGTTTAATCAATGGTGGCATCTACTATTTCCAGTCGTATTCGTTGCAAATCAATGCCTTCTATCATCAACCTAATTCAGGCTGTGACGATAAATAAAGGAGATCAACACATAGAGTAACCTTCTCTATGGAGCACGTAGGTGCGAGCAGAAAGTCTCCTAATGTCACACCCTGGGAAACGCCGAGTTAGTAGGCCAAATTCTGCATACACCCATGGTACAGGTCAGGATACTCCCAGGGTACCTGCATACCCCTGGCCCTGTTCAGGATATGAAAGACAAAGGAGGATGTTTCAATTCAAGGAACTATGCGGTATTATAATGAAGTAAAGTAAGCATATTGACTACATAACTCCTCGCGATTATTGCTAACAGTTGATAGATGCTGCATAACTTATTGGATAACCGGCTTTATATTCTCTTCCGATTATCTTCTAATCGTCTCATTGAGCCCTTGCTGACATGGTGGCATGTAGACTCGCCTCACGTACTCAGTAAGACCTTATCTTGTTTGCATTCGCTGGAATGTTGGTAATCCTTGCAATGGTCCTGGCAGATATTTGGAAGCTGCAAGCGTGACCAAGCACTTGTTTAATATGTCAGATCACCAGTGGCACTTCCAACACTAATCTGCTCAGTTATGTATTATGTTATCAAGTGTTTGCAGCTGCCTGTACGAAAAGCCACCGCAGAATCAGTGTTCGGGTAGCAAGAGGTTGGATGACACTTTGGCATGATGGTAGAAGCTTCATAAAAGTGTTCCAATCGGCAGATGTCATGCACTAGTCACCAGGGGCTCCTGTGTGTGATGAAATGGTAAAACTATTCATAGTGTAGGTCGATCATCACCATTGTCAACCATCTTTATTCTACTACTGAACAAAGGTATCCCTCCTGATTTATCCACAATCGAAACCGTTTTAATGTATATTAAACTCAAAGCATCTTGATTTTCTTAAATAAAACATCCTTATGATGTGCCTGTTCCAAGATGTCAACTTGCGTAGAGCTATAGCCAACCCTTTCATTGATAAACACAACAGCCTAGCAGCACTAGCTATTCAGCAAGCTGGATGGAGGGCAGCACTGTGAAGTGACATATGGAAATGGAACAGGCTGTGTCGAACTATGACCGACAGCATCTACTACCAAAGTGTCAACTCGCAGAGCTATAGCCAACCCCTTCATCATTTACTCCAGAGGAGGAGAAATCAATCTATTTTTCTCAAGTATTCCAAGTGTCGCTGCTAAAGTAACATAATAACTCCTTACCAAGAATGCAAAGAAATGCAAAATTATCTACTTCCAAGGATCACGTTGTGTAGTTTGGCATGGCCTCATTAATTCCAAAAGTTCCATTGGCATGCCAAGGCCGATGATATGATGAAGAAGAGGTTCTACGTATTGTGAACAAAGAAGCTAACTGTCACTACACTCGCATACGGCTAGTCAGGAATGGGTAGCAGGTGCTTTTGACTTACTCACTGAGATTACAGACATGCCCTTTTATTCATGAGTCTTTTCGTTTTGTGAGTAAACACATCCTATTTTAATGCAAGGAGAGTGAAGCTGAAGCCTCAGACCCTCACAATAGAATGGTAATGGGCCTGTAAAAGGTGATATACATTCTCAACTATAACTATATCACAACTTATAAGTCAAACACCCAGCCTGCAAGGCAAATAAACACTTCCCTTGAATTGATTACTTACACAAAGGAGCAATATACTGTACGATTTCATTTGAATTTGAGATACATAAGAGTTTTTTATTACCAGAGAGTAAGTCAGTGTTCTCATAGGTACCAGATAAAAGGTTATTCGATAGGTTCTTGTAAACTAATCTTGGTTTTATCAAAACCACGACACTCAATGCTTATACATGTGTATACAAAAACTCTCAGAGCAAGTGTTTTTTTATTACATGTCCTAATCCTGTATGAGGATCTTATGAAATAAATTATACAAATATCCAATAGTTAATCATAAATGCAGTTAGCATGTGGCAAGTCTATGCCACAGAAATACACACCCATCTCATAGTTATCATCTTTATAACCAGGATACATTTAATAATGAAGGTCTCAGTCTCAGAGGCACTCACCGACTGACTATGAATAGTAGGTGCTAAAAATTGATCAACTAAAAGGACTACCTTGACCACATTATTTAAATTGAGCCTAGTATGATGTATTCGTCTGCAACATTTTCATAGAAAGGGACTGATGGCAGATTAACTCTTGGTCTGCTCAGACCTCAAATCCAGACAAAGATTTTCTGGGCCCATCAGGAATGCGATTCGATCAGGATATCGTTGCTAGTTGACGTTATAGAGTCACAAAAAATTCTCCCTATAAGCTTCTATTCGGTCAGAAAGCATGTTGATCTTATATTATAGTCTTAGTAACACACGTAACATGGGATTGAATGCGGAGGTAGTCTATACACATACGCACATTTTTTTAGTATAGGTGATTATTAAGCATGCACCGAGTTTGCGTATGTGCATGTAGATGTGGTTATTTGCGGTGACTTGAATGGAATTCCAGTTCCGTACATGTCTTGGTGACCTAAACCAGGCACATGTTTGAGATTATGCTGAGGACATTGGGGTCACTCCTCATTAAATGGGACAAATTCTACAATTCCACCAACTGTTCGCTATCTATTATTTACTCGCCCGGTCTCTTGACATAATACTCAGGGGGCCTCCTAAACCTCAGGTTTGTTATGGAACAGAAACTATTTGAAGAACTCGTATTACTCACAGGAGGAGCCAAGCTTGATCGAGACTCGGATCCATGATTGCTAATTTGTGAGCCAAGCACTGACCTACACCCCAATTCCACTGATTGTGTTTGCAGGGGTAGGATCCTCAACGGATCAGAATCAGTACAGAGAATAGGTTTCAGAATTTTAATCCGTATCTTGGCAATGTTAACATATACCATAAAAAAACCTGTCAAAGTTTTTTTACTGCTACTACTGTCTTACGAAACACAGACTAGTCAGCACGCAATATTGCATGACCAGTGATCCTTAGATGTATTAATATCATTGCAATAAGATAATTCCAAAATCTAATGCATTTTTTATTTGATAATGCAATAAAGAAGCTAAGAAAGCTCCAGTGGCTCTCAGGTTCCATGCATAGACCCGGATATGGTTATGCCATCTTCTGTGACACTCGACAGACCAAAGTTTTGTGTGGTAAAAAATTTAAATATCGGACTGCCACTCTGTTGACGGGCTCTCATTTCTTATTAGCAGCCTTGTATATATATAATGTATAGTTGTGGTGAAGATGACCAACAGGACCCGCCTCTTCCAGCCACCGAAGTTTCTTAAAACAAGAGGATGAGCGTGGCGGGAGTCTATGGAATAGGACCCTTTTCAGGGAGTTTTTTTATCCCGTGTGTGCTCAAAACTAGAGTTCTGTTCAAAAAAACGAACTAGCACCTGGTTTATTTTAGCCCGCATATTGACCCCCACCTATGAATGCTGAAGTAATAAATCATTTGATGGACAAGAAGCGACCATTAAGAAAAACAACTCCTTATGGAGAACTTCATTTTACAACTCAACGTATGTGC